>Ga0182035_10000311_pt1 | contig 21706 bp, 20 predicted proteins | sample flu12Cox44000170_FD_125969 | JGI IMG/M metagenome (GOLD analysis project Ga0182035, IMG submission 125969) | Lab enrichment of tropical soil microbial communities from Luquillo Experimental Forest, Puerto Rico - flux4day.12C.oxic.44.000.170 | ecosystem: Environmental > Terrestrial > Soil >...
AGATTGCCCCGCAGCCGACGGAGGAACGGAAGGGCGAGCTTACAGAGATCGAGCCGAGGGATTGAGAAAAGCAATTAGCAGTTAAGCTTCATGACCACGCATCACCCGTAACACAATTAAGTGCCAGGTGCTAAATGCTAAGTGCTAATCGCTAAGCAGGAGAGCCATACGTAATGATTGTTGCGATGCTGGAGACGGCCACCGAAGAGCAGATTCAGGATGTGACTGATCACCTGATGCGCATGGGTTTTGCGGTGCATCGCACTACGGGTGCGCGCCAGTCGGTGCTCGCCGCCGTCGGCAAACGAATTGACTTCGACACGCGCGACCTTGAGGTGTTACCCGGCGTTGAGAAGGTGCACCGCATCAGTGCGCCTTACAAGCTCGTGGGGCGGCAGTTTCATCCGCATGATTCGGTCATCAAGCTGGGCAACGGCGTCGAGGTCGGCGGCAAGTCAGTGGTTGTGATGGCCGGGCCGTGTTCCGTCGAATCGCGTGAGCAGATTTTCCGAGCAGCAGATCAGGTAGCAAAGGCTGGAGCAAAAGTTCTAAGAGGAGGCGCATTCAAGCCCCGCAGCTCCCCCTATACCTTTCAGGGACTGGGAGTGGAAGCCTTGAAGCTCATACGCGAAGCAGCCGATGCTCATGGCCTGCTAGTGATCAGCGAGGTGATGGAAATCTCGCAAATCGACACAATGATGCCTTACGTCGATGTTTTCCAAGTGGGTGCACGCAACATGCAGAATTTCAACCTGCTGCGAGAGTTGGGCAAGGTGCGCAAGCCGGTGTTGATGAAGCGAGGCATTGCCGCGACGATTGAAGAAATGCTGCTCTCCGCCGAGTACATCATGTCAGGCGGGAATTACGAAGTAATTCTGTGCGAGCGTGGCATACGGACCTTTGAGACGTACACGCGCAATACTCTCGACATCTCGGCGATTCCAATTGTGCACAAGCTGTCGCATTTGCCGATAACCTCCGACCCGTCACACGGAACGGGATTGCGCGACAAAGTTTCGCCGATGGCGTGCGCCTCAGTGGCAGCCGGTGCGGATGCGTTGCTGATCGAGGTGCATCCCGATCCGGATCATGCACTTTCGGATGGAGCGCAGTCGCTGTTCCCGGAACAGTTTGTGGAGCTGATGGAGAAGCTGCGGATGATAGCACCGGCGGTGGGAAGGGCGATCTAGGCTTTCGGTCCCGCATGGGTTTAGTGCGTGCGGACAGAAATGCAGTTCCTTCGACTCGGACGCCCTCGTCATGGCGCGTTCTCGCTCAGGATGACAAACGAAGAGTGAGTTTCTGTATGTCGATTCGGCAAATCACGATTGTTGGTACCGGCCTGATTGGCGGGTCGCTGGCGCTGGCACTCAAGCAACATGGCTTTGACGGGACGATCGTGGGGTGCGACAAGCGGTCAGTCCTTGAGGCGGCTCTGGAGCGCACGGTCATCGATCGAGCTGAAGCCGATCTAGAGCGCGCAGTTGTCGACAGCGATGTCGTCGCCTTTGCTACGCCGGTCGGGACTACTCTGTCGCAGTTTGAAGCCATCGCACCTACCCTTCCTGCCACCACACTCATCACCGACACCGGTAGTACTAAACGGATGTTCGTCGATCGGGTACGCATGGTTTTCGGGGATGAAGCAGGGAAGCGCGTGCTGCCCGGACACCCTATGGCAGGCAAGGAATTTAGCGGCATCGAGCACTCTGACGCTGACCTGTTTCAAGGTGCGGTGTGGCTCATCACACCAATTGTCGCCAACCATCAGTACACGCCATTGCAGGAAGAATTCACTGACCTCTTAAGGGCGATCGGGGCCCGTGTCGTAATGCTTGATCCTGAACGCCACGACCTGCTGTGCGCATGGATCAGCCATCTGCCTCAGATGATCGCGACTGCATTGACTTCGGTGCTGCATGAGGAGCTGGGCGACGACGAGACCGTAATGCAGATCGGTGGACGTGCTCTGCGCGAGATGACGCGCATCGGGCATAGCCCGTATTCGATGTGGCGCGACATTGCGATCACCAACAGCGAGAACATCGAGGACGTGATGCTGCGCTTCGAGCAACAGATAACGCACCTGCGCGAGAACCTGAAAGGGCCAGGGTTAAAAGAGATGTTCGAAAGTGCGAATAGATTCGCGCAAAAGCCTTAGCGGGTGGTTTAAGTGCAGGGCCAGGCCCGCGGAAAAAAGCAATTTTTGATAGGGCTTCAGACCGGGTTTTGGCCTGTGTCAGAGCCCGCGCGATATTCGCGGTAAGATAGAGCCGGAGGAGTTGGGATTCACGAGCGATAGTTTTGCCCTGATCGATCTCAACGCGGTAGCGACCCGAGCCGCAGTGTCCACGGCAGTATTCGGCTGATGTAAAGCAGGCCGCTCTTGTGCCAGGGATCTTGCCGCAGCCGGTTGGTAATCTCCTCGGGAGAGGAGGCGCGCACGATCAGCAACACTTCATCGCTGCCTTCCAGGGGCCCTCCGAGAATAATGAAACCCTCAGCAACGAGAGTGTCCATGAGCGCGGCATGAGCATCCCAGTCGGATTGCTGTTCCAGCGGTAAGCCTTTTTTGTAATTGTCTCCACGGCGATTGATTATTGCGTATAAAGGCATGCTCTTTTGCTCTGCGCGGCGAGTCTTGTGTCCAAATTTTGCCACATTCGCTCTGACTAATTACAATCGCCCGTTCGGAAAAATAACCATGTCGATGAACAAGGTGTTTGAGAGCGCGGACGAGGCCGTCGCAGATATTCAGGACGGCGCAACCATCATGGTGGGAGGTTTTGGGCTGTGCGGGATTCCCGAGAACCTGATTCGCGCGCTGGTGAAGAAGGGTGTGAAGAACCTCAATACCATGAGCAACAATGTGGGCGTGGACGAGTTTGGCCTCGGCTTGATGCTCTATGCCGGACAGATTCGCTCACATAAGGGCAGCTACGTGGGCGAGAACCGCCTGCTGGAGGAGATGGTAATCACGGGCAGGATCGATCTGGAGCTGATTCCGCAAGGCACTTTTGCCGAACGCATTCGCGCGGGTGGGGCAGGCATCCCTGCGTTCTACACGCCGGCGGGCTACGGAACGGTAGCAGCCGAGGGGAAAGAAACCCGCGAGTTCAACGGGCGCGCTTACGTTATGGAACATGCGCTGACCGCCGAGTTCGCGCTGATCAAAGCGTGGAAGGGCGACAAGTGGGGCAACCTGGTGTATCGCAAGACGGCGCAGAATTTTAATCCCATGATGGCAACGGCAGCCAAGATCACCATCGCCGAGGTCGAGCACCTGGTCGAGCCAGGGGAAATCGATCCCGATCATGTACACACACCTGGGATTTATGTAAAGCGGATTATTCACGGCGAAAACTACGAAAAGCGGATTGAGAGAAGGACGTTGCGCAAGGTATAAGGAACGACAAAACAGAAGCACAGAGATACAGAGAAATCCGAATTAGGAACCTCTGTGTCTGTGTGATGATTTCCTCTGAGGAACGGCACCAATGGCTGATCCCAAACCCGACAAGCAGAAAGACGCGGAAAAGCGCGACCGGATCGTGCGGCGAGTGGCGCAGGAGTTGCGCGACGGATTTTATGTGAACCTCGGCATTGGCATGCCGACGCTGGTGGCTAACTGCGTTCCTCCCGGAATGCGGGTTGTTCTGCAAAGTGAGAATGGCATGCTGGGCGTAGGGCCATATCCCTTGGCGGGCGAGGAAGATCCTGACCTCATCAATGCGGGCAAGGAAACGGTAAGCGAACTGCCGGGCACATGTTACTTTTCCAGCGCAGAATCATTTGCCATGATTCGCGGCGGGCACATCGACCTGAGCGTGCTGGGCGCGATGGAAGTAGATGAAGAAGGCAATCTCGCCAACTGGATGATTCCGGGCAAAATGGTTAAAGGCATGGGTGGCGCGATGGACCTGGTGGCCAGCGCGCGTCGGGTGATCGTAGCGATGGAACACACCACGCGCGACGGGGCTCCGAAGATTCTGAAGCGCTGCACGCTGCCGATTACCGGCCTGCGGGTGGTGGATAACCTTGCAACCGAGATGGCCTACATTCGAGTCTCGCAAGCGGGGTTGGTGCTCGAGGAGATCGCTCCCGGGCTTAGTGTGGAAGATGTGCAGAAAGCGACCGATGCTCCGCTGCTGATCAATCCGCAGTTGAAGACGATGGTGATTTGAACATCCAGACACGGAGGCGCGGAGGATTTTCTGAAACCTGTACCCTTGACCTCCTTGCCACACCATGAATCGAAGTTCGCAAGAACTTCAAATTGGTCAGTCAATTAATTCCTAAATTGGGAAATTGTGACATGGCATCACCGAGCGCCTGTGATGCCGGTCGCTGCACATTTGGGCGTCGTGAGGAATATTGATTTGTAATCCCACTCTTGTGCCCGAAAAGAAGGAAGGTATGTCCACTCGACTGTTTTGCTTGTTCGCAATTCTTGCTGTGCCCTGCGCGGTTACGGTCAGCGCTCAGACAGCCCCCGCCGCGACGCCGCAAGCCACAAACCCTGAAATCAAGCGCGTGCCCGCAGCCTACACTGATCCGTCATCAGGCAAGGGAATGTATGATGCTTACTGTGCTTCGTGCCATGGGGTTGATGGAAAAGGCGACGGCCCGGCAGCGCCCGCGTTGAAGGTTTTGCCGACGAATCTGACATCCTTAGCAATAAAGAACGGGGGAACTTTTCCGGCGGCGCACGTATCAGCGGTGATTCGGAGCGGCACGGTGACCCTGGCTCACGGTAGCAAAGATATGCCGGTGTGGGGACCGATTTTCCATTCAATGGGGGGCCACAGCCAGCCGCAAGTGCAGCTAAGGATTCGAAATCTGACGAACTACCTGGAGTCGATTCAGTAGCGAGCTCTCGTAAGGCCAGTTTAAGAACAACAGAGCGCAATCTCTGCGCCCTGTTGTTTTCTGTTCAGCCGTTTTCTAGACGGCCACCGGCTGTTTCACGGGCACTGGCGTAAGCCAGCCGTGGCGGTCTTCGACTTTGCCATTGGCAATGGCGTAGAACTCGGAACGAATGGCCTGAGTGATAGGACCAACGTTGCCATCGCCAACTTTGATCTTGTCGACGGAGCCGATCGCCGTGATCTCGGCGGCGGTACCACTGAAGAATACCTCTTCGGCCAGGTATAACAATTCGCGGGGAATGGCCTGTTCCTGAAGCGGTATGCCTAAATCCTGCGCAATATGTATCACCGAGCTCCGCGTGATGCCTGGCAGTACGCTGTTGGCCAGAGGAGGCGTGTAGAGCAGGTCCTTGTGGACGAGGAAGATGTTCTCTCCCGGGCCCTCGCTCACGTAGCCGTTGACGTCCAGAGCAATGCCTTCACTGTAGCCGTTGACCAGCGCCTCCATGCGAACAAGTTGCGAGTTCATGTAGTTGGCGCCGGCTTTGGACATCGTAGGCATGGTATTCGGGGCCAAGCGGTTCCAGGAGGAGACACAGACGTCGATGCCCACTTCGTCGCCGGCGAGGAACTTTCCCCATTCGTAATTCACGATGTACACATCGACGGGCGAACCTGTGGGATCAACGCCGACTGTACCGTACCCACGCAGAATGATGGGGCGGATGTAGCAGGGCGTGATTTTGTTGGCCACGATCAGGTCCAACGTGGCATGGATAAGCTCGTGGAGGGTGTAGTCGAGCTCCATGCGATAGATCTTGGCCGAGTCGAGCAAGCGCTGCATGTGATCGCGTAAACGAAACACCGCGGGACCTTTGTCGGTCTGATAGCAACGGATTCCCTCAAAAACGGACGAACCATAGTTCACGACATGGGACATAACATGCAGCTGGGCGTCGTTCCAGGGGATTAGCTTGCCGTTGAACCAGATTTGCTCGCTCGCTTTGATGGCCATCGAGGCGCTCCTTTACTCGGTTGGAATGATCTTGCCGCTCAGAGTTTGCCTAGCTATGTGTGGGATGCCGCTAACCTCGGACCTGATGGCATGAAAGTGCAGAACGCAGGGCATCGTGGACGCAGCTTGACTGGTGATTATAAATTAGGTGGACTTCGGGGTGAGTGGAGCAAAAAAGTGTTTACAAATCATTTCGCCAGGTAACCATTCACCCCGCAAATTGAGCACTTGGCTGCATACAACCCCAATCTCAACAAAAAGTTGCGGGGAACTTTTTGTTCTCAGACGCGTCTAGATACGTGGGTTGCCAAAGTTGTCGGGAGTCTTAAACCGCAACCCATCTCCGAGCGAGCGGTCAAGAATTCTAGGTGTACGCGCGTACTTCGCCCTTACAGTCATGGTTCGCGGACCGAGAGCCGGAGCAATTTACAGTTTCAGGAGAAGTCAAGGCAATGAAGAAGCTAATGTTCGCTCTCGTGGTTACGCTCCTGTTCACCGTGGCTGCAGTAGCACAGGATGTGCCAAAGTTTGAAATTCCCGTCGGGTTCTCGTTCGTCAATGTTCACCCTAACCTAAGCCCCATCACCAGCTTCAACATCTTCGGCGGCGGCGGCGGTTTCGTTTACAACGTCACCCCCTGGATCGGAATCAAGGCAGATTTCATGGGTTACACCCAGGGCAGCGGACTGAAGAACCAGCTCGTCAACAACACTATTCCGTTGACGTACAACGTGCAGGGCAACGTGTTTACCTACATGTTCGGCCCGCAGATCAAGAAGCACTCGGGCAAATTCCAGCCCTTCGGCGAGGCCCTGTTCGGCGCTGCACATAGCAACGCCTACGCGAATGCCTATAACAACATTCATGGCCTTACCAGCGCCAGCAGCAACAACAACGCATTTGCTATGGAATTTGGCGGTGGTCTTGACTACGCCGTCACGCCTCACATCCAGCTTCGCCCCGTAGAAGTGGACTACCTCTACACCCGCTTCGGCGTAAACGGAACCAGCTACACCGGCAATCAAAACAACTTTAAGTATTTTGCCGGTGTAAACTTCACCTTCGGCGGCAAGTAAGCTGTCAGCAGTAACAATCGAGCATGGCGCCAACCCGCGAGGCGGGATGGCGCCTTTTTTCTTCGCAGCGACTGTGCCGGATACAATGGAACAAAGACTTTCGTCTCCGGAGACGCCGCCATCCACACCTACAACCTCGGCATTATTGGGCTGGGCAATGTTGGCTCCGCTCTTATAGCGCTGTTGCAGCGCAAACGGCAGGAGCTCGCAGAACGGTACGGAATTACGTGGCACATCACTGGAATTGCGTCACGGCGGACCGGTTGGTTGGTGGCTCATGAAGGGTTCGCGGCTCAGAAGCTGTTAGCGCGCGACTTCTCGGGGGGTTGGTCGGCGGGACACTGCGCGAGTTGGCTGCACGGTGCCAAACCGGACGTGGTATTTGAGGCGAGCTCGCTGAATGCCGATAGCGGTGAGCCCGCCATCACCTATCTGCGCACCGCTCTGCACTGCGGCGCATACGCGATCAGCGCCAACAAGGGACCCGTTGTGTACGCGTATCGCGAGCTGACTGCGTTGGCGAATTCGAAGCGGCGGCGGTTTTACTTCGAATCAGCCATGATGGATGGTGCGCCGGTATTCTCGCTTTTTCGCGACGCACTGCCCGCAATCGAAGTTCGGGGATTTCGCGGCGTGATCAATTCCACCACCACGGTAATTCTGCAAACTATGGAAGCGGGCGCAAGCTTGCAGGAAGCCATTCAGGAAGCGCAGCGGCTAGGGGTGGCAGAGACCGATCCCTCGGCCGATATCGATGGGATTGATGCCGCCGTGAAAGTGGTGGAAGTTGCGAATGTTCTGATGGGCGCCAACATGAAGCTTTCTGATGTGTCGCGAATTGGCATTCGCAATGTGACCCCGGGGCAGTTGCGCAAAGCAAAGCAAAACGGTGAAGCTTGGAGATTGGTAAGCCGGGCGCGTCGTCAGTCGGACGGCAACATCAGCGGATCCGTCGCGCCCGAGCGACTGAAAGCTGATGATCCGTTAGCCCAGGTGCAGGGTACGTCACTACTGATTGCCTTCGAGACAGATATTTTTAAGGAACTGATCATCAGCGAGCGTGATCCGGGGCCGGAAGCGACGGCATACGGAATGCTTTCAGATTTTGTGAATGCAGTGAGGGGTGTCTAGGAATGTCAGCCATTACCAATGTTGTCCCGCAAGTACGGAGGCTCGATGTCGATTGGGTTCGCGAGCAGTTTCCCGCGCTAAAGCAAACGGTAAATGGCCAGCTGGCGGTCTTTTTCGATGCGCCCGGCGGTACTCAAGTACCGCAGCGGGTGATCGATGCAATTTCGGAATATCTGTCGAAGTGGAACGCGAACCTGGGAGGAGCGTTCCTGACCAGCCAGCGCAGCGACCTGATTGTGGAGCAGGCGCATGAAGCCATGGCCGACTTCCTCAATTGCGCGCCTGATGAAGTCGTATTCGGTGCCAACATGACGACCCTGACGTTTGCGCTGAGCCGCGCCATCGGCCGCGAGCTGAAGAGCGGGGACGAGTTGCTGGTGACCTGCCTTGACCACGATGCTAACGTATCGCCGTGGGTTTGCCTGGAAGAGCGCGGAGCCAAGGTTCGGACGGCCGACATCCGCCCTACCGACTGCACGCTCGACATGTTCGATTTGCAAGCGAAGATCCGCCGGACGACCAAGCTGGTGGCGGTGGGATGGGCAGCGAACGCAGTCGGCACGATCAATGACGTGCGCGAAGCAGTTCGCATGGCGCGCGTCGTGGGCGCACTGACCTTTGTGGACGCAGTACACTACGCGCCGCATGGACTGATCGACGTGAAGGCGCTTGACACCGACTTCCTCGCCTGTTCGAGCTACAAGTTCTTTGGACCGCATCAGGGTATTCTTTACGGCAAGCGTGAGCAACTGCTGCGACTGCGTCCGTACAAGCTGCGTGTCTGCAGCGAGAAGCTGCCCGACCGTTGGGAGACCGGCACGCAAAACCATGAGTGCATGGCTGGCGTGACCGCTGCGGTCGACTACATCGCAGAGGTCGGGCGGCGGCACAGCAGCGAAGGCCTCACCCGGCGCGAGGCCATTGTCGCGGGGTACGAAGTGTTCCAACAGCATGAGCGCGAACTGGCCAGCCGGTTAATTGCTGGACTGCTGGAAATCTCCGGGCTTACGTTCTATGGCATCACCGATCCTGCGAAAGCGGAGCAGAGGACCCCGACGGTGGCTATTCGGCTGGAGGGCTACTCGCCGCGCGATCTCGCCATGCGCTTGGGTGAGCGCGGCATCTTCACCTGGGACGGGAACTACTACGCCATCAACCTGGCTGAGCGGCTAGGGGTGCATCAGAGCGGCGGCATGCTGCGCATTGGGTTGACACACTACAACACTACGGAAGAGGTGGAGCGGTTGCTGACAGATTTGCGAGATCTTGCAGAAACCCGCAGGAACTGATTTGCCGCGAATCGACACGGGTTTGGTTTTCAGTGTTCTGACGCTGAAGATCCGAATCCCTTCGTAGTTGAAATGATTTTTGCTGCGTTATAATCCGCCCTTACATCGGAGGAGCGGAATCGATGTGCGGCTGGGTATCCCAACCCTTCGCCGCCTTTGCGAAAGGGTGGAGAGCACGCTGGTTCGTGGTACTCGGGGTGTTCGCGGTAACTGCAGTACTTGCCGCATTCAGGTTGCACCGCGCGATGCCTGCGGCTGCACTCCTCATCGAGTCTCTCGGGCATCCTCTTTCCGCTGACGGCTTCAGCTCGGTTCAGATCAAGCTGCATTCCTCCGACGGCCGTGAACTGCACGGGTTGCGTGTCGAGACGGCAGACCCAAACCGCCTCGTCGTCGAATCGGTCTTCATCAAGGGAAATACAGCTAGCGTTCGGCTTCGGGCTGGAGTTCTTCCCGGAGACACGACCGTTTATGTCAGTGCTCAGAACGCAGAAGCTGCACAGGTAAGGTTGCAGACACAAATCGATACATCCGACAGTGTGGGAGACGGCACGCCAGATTTTCTGCGCCTGCATGATGCCGCCGACCGAACGGCGTTTCGTCGCTGGTTCGCGCTGCTGGCTGAGTCGCTGTACTTTCGGCGACACGCTCCAAACGAGATCGCAGATTGCACGGCCCTGGTACGCTATGCTTACCGCGAGGCTTTGCGCCAGCATAATTCCGCTTGGGCGAAGTCAGTGGCTTTACCTGTTGCGCCGACTGCGGGAGAAATTCGGCAATTTCACTACCCATATACGCCGCTGGGCGCGGCACTATTCCGCGTGAGAGGAGGTAGCTTCAGGGCCGACGACCTGAGCACTGGCGCATTCGCGGAGTTTGCGGATGCGAAAACGCTCTGGCGGTTTAACTCCTACTTCGTGGGACGCGACATGACGCGCGCGCGTCCTGGCGACCTACTGTTCTTCCGCCAGGAAGGGCATGACCTTCCGTTTCACGCAATGGTTTATCTGGGGCCGAGCCAGATCGATCCGGGGCATGAAGCACTGGTGGTGTATCACACTGGCCCGACAGGCAAGGCGAAAGGCGAGATTCGCCGGCCCACAGTTGCGGAGCTGATGAATTTTCCCGATCCGCGCTGGCGACCGGTGCCTTCCAATCCCAGCTTTCTTGGTGTCTATCGCTGGAACATTCTGCAAGGAGCTGACTAATGCGTCTGCTTCGTGCTCTGTTGAGTCTGGTCCTCACACTTCTTTCGCTCGTGCCTGTGAATGCACAGGAGGAAGGCACAGCTTATTTTTCGATCACCAGCGAGCGCACGTATCTTCCAGGCGAAAAGATCGAGATCGGCGTCTACAGCAACAATGTCGCCGCACTCGAGTTTCGGGTTTATCGGGTCAACGATGCCGTAAAGTTCTTCAGCCAGTTGCAGGAGCCACATAGCTTCGGAGGACAAGCGCCTCACCTTCCAAAGCAGAAGAAGGGAAGCTGGCTCGAGCGCTTTCATGCCTGGAAGCATCGCGTCTGGGCATGGATCCGCGATTTTATCCGAGCACAATTTTCACCCGATGCGCGCCACCAGATTCGGCTGTGGCGTGTGGGCGAAAAAGCACCTGCGAAGAAGGGCCCGCAAGCAACGGAATTCGCGCAGGTACCGGTGCTGAATCAACAGCAATTGGTCTCGACCTGGAACTGGAAAGTACCACCGGGAGGAGAACGCTGGGAGAGTAAGCGCGTCGAAGTTCCGGTACGTGATCCGGGAGTCTACATGGTGGAAGCGACCAACGGGACACTCCGCGCGTACACCATCGTTGTCGTCACGGAAATTGCGGTCATTACCAAGGCCGCTCCGGGCAGACTCCTGGCATACGTGGTGGAGCGCAACACAGGAAGTCCGATTGCTGGTGCAGACACGGACGTTTGGATCGAGCAGCAGCAGGTGGTTGCGAAGTCAACCGACCAGCAGGGAATGCTCGACGCGAACATCACACAGGCCAAGCCGGAAAATGTGGCCGTGCTTGCCATGTATCGAGGCCAGGTGGCGATCAACGCGCCCGACGCATGGAACCTTGGGGCTGAAGGACGCAATCTGCAGGGCTACACGTACACGGATCGCCCAGTGTATCGGCCGGGCGATACCGTGCATTTCAAGACGATTGTTCGCGGAGAGACGCCCACTGGTTACGTCATTCCGCAGGAGCGCGAGTTGAGCCTGGAGCTTCGCGATCCGCGTACCTATGAGCCGGTATGGCAACTGACAGGAACGCTGTCAGATATCGGTACGGCGCATTGGGATTACAAGATCCCGGCGGATGCGAACCTCGGCTTTTACTACCTCAACATGAAATCGGGCGAACGCTACGTGGAAGGCGTGCGCTTCTCGGTGCAGGATTATAAGAAGCCCGAATATGCGGTGAAGGTGACGGCGCAAACTCCGCGCCTGCTGCAAGGCCAGCCAATTAAGGCGACCATCGATGCGCGCTATTACTTTGGCGAGCCGGTTGCGAATGCGAAGGTGAATTGGGTTGTGCACACGGCGCCGTACTGGGCTTTCGAGCGGTTTGAGTCTGACTCGGATAACGTGGACGAGGGTGGCGAAGGAGGAACGGACGAGGAAGATAGGTACGGTGGCGAGCAGGAGAGCGAGCAGAGCGGCAGGCTCGATGCTGACGGAAAGCTGTCCATCACAATTCCGACGAAAGTAAACCCGAACAAGCGAGACGTGATTTATCGAATCGAGGCGCGAGTGACCGACGCCGGTAACCGAGAGATTTCGGGCCACGGATTCGGACTCGCGACGTACGGGAGCTTCTATCTGACTGCAGAGCCAAATTCCTACGTGTACTCCAAAGGAAGCACGGCGACCATTAGCGTGACGGCGCTGGATTACGACAAGAAACCGGTTGCCACCGCATTCCGTGCCGACATAAGTCGCTGGGACTGGCGAAACCGTTCCGGCCAGATAGTTTCCAGCACGAACGGAAAAACGGGCGAGGACGGAAAGGCGCAAGTGCAGTTTACGATTCCCGACGCCGGCGAGTTTCGCGTGCGTATCACGGCCGTCTCAGTGCAGAACCGCCAGGTGGAAACCACAGCATTCCTTTGGGCGCCGGGGCAGAGTCCACTATGGACCGGCACGCAGCAGGAACGCATTCAAATTGTTGCCGACAAGAAATCGTACTCTGCGGGAGACACCGCGCATGTCATGCTGGTCACCGGGTCCGAGCCGGCGAACGTGCTCGTCACGACGGAAGGCAATGGATTGTACACGGCGCAGGTAGTGACGAGTGGCGGCGGGAGCGTAATGATCGATGTTCCGATTCGCGCGGAGTACGCTCCGAACTTCTTCGTCTCGGCCGCGTTCATTCGCGGAAACAAGCTTTACGTCGGTAACAAGAGTTTGAAGGTTCCGCCGACGCAGCACCTGATGAAGGTCGAACTGCAACCATCCAAGCCGCAATACCAGCCCGGACAGCCGGGGGCTTACACCATCAAGGCCACCGACGACCAAGGCAAGCCTGTGAGCGGTGCTGATTTCAGTCTTGGAGTTGTCGACGAGGCTATTTATGCCATCGAACCAGATGCGGTTCCGAAGATCACAACGGCGTTTTACGGCAACCTCTATTCAAAAGTGGCGACCGACAGTTCGCTGAGCTATTACTTCAGCGGGCAAGCAGGGAAGCGCGCGATGCAGCTGGCTTCCGTGCGACCCTCGCGCGCCTTGGCGCAGCTCAAGCCTGAGAGGCTTGTTCAGCCCAGGATTCGTAAGGCGTTTCCCGACACGGCTTTCTGGGTAGCCGATGTGCGTACCGACGGTGGCGGACAGGCTTCCGTAAAGTTTGACTACCCGGATGCGATTACCTCCTGGCGCGCGACGACACGCGGAGTCACGCAGGATACGAAGGTCGGCAGCGCGGTGGAAAACACCATCGTGCGTAAGAACCTCGTGGTGAGGTTAGTGGTTCCACGGTTCTTCCGTCGCGGCGATGAGATCGTGCTCTCGACCATCGTGCAGAACTATCTGCCGCAAGAGAAGACAGCACGAGTGTCGATGAAGTTCGGGGGCCTGGAGGTTCTCGAAGGCGGAACAAAGGATGTACCCCTGCCAAGCCGAGGAACCGCTAAGGTCGATTATCGCGTGAAGGTTCAAGATGTCGATTCGGCCAAGGTTCTTGGCGAGGCGCTCACCGACGTCGAAAGCGATGCCATGGAATTGACGCTCCCAGTTGAGCCGTTCGGGGTCAAGCTGGCTGTGGCAAAGTCAGGCTCGGCGTCCGCCAGTACCACCGTCACCGAGCAACTCGCATTTCCTGCGGGAATCGAGCCGAACACTCGCAAGCTGATCATCGAACTCACGCCGTCGATTGCAGGAACAGTTTTCGGGGCCCTTGACTTCCTGACTTCTTATCCGTACGGATGCACCGAGCAGACGATGTCGAGCTTCTTGCCCGACGTGCTGGTCGCCGACGCAATGAAGAAGCTTGGTGTCGCTACGAACGTCGATCCGCAAAAGCTGAACAAGCAGGTGCAAGCCGGTCTCGATCGGCTCTATCAGTTCCAGCATCCTGACGGGGGCTGGGGCTGGTGGCAGAGCGATGACTCTGCTCCGTTCATGACAGCTTATGTGTTGGCTGGGCTGGTTCAGGCGAAGGCAGCCGGTTACGAGGTGGAAGACGCACGCATTGCTCGGGCGCGTAGTTGGTTGCTGACTTCGTTCAGCCGCTCGAGCCAGGTGAAAACGGACCTACGCGCCTATAAGGCGTACGCGCTGGTCTTGAGCGGCAGTGAGTCAGATGCGATTGTCGTGGATTCAGTTTGGGCGCAGCGTTCGACCCTTACCGCGTATGGCAAGGCGTTACTGGGGCTTGCGCTGTTGCAGATGAAAGACTCGCGTGCCAACGACTTGGCGAAAGACCTGGAAGCCTCGACCAGGCAGCAAGACGGCCAGGCATGGTGGCCTAGCGACACGAACTCCCTGATGGACTTCTACGGTGACACCACTCCGCAGGCTACGGCCTACGCTTTAAAGTTCCTGAATGTTGCCGATACCCAAAGTCCGCTATTGGCAAAGGCGGCGCTGTATCTGGTCAGCCATCGTAGCGAAGGGTACTACTGGGATTCAACTGAGCAGACGGCAATGGTCGTCTACGGTCTGACGGATTACCTGCAACGCACGCAGGAGCTGAAGCCGAACTTCAGCCTAAACGTCCAGGTGAACGGGAGGACGATAGGCACGAAGAAGTTCGGTGCCGCCGATGCTACAGCTCCATCTACCGTAGTTACGCTCAACGAGGAGCAGATCGGGCAGAACGACAATCAGATCAGCTTCGTCAAGAAAGGCGATGGGCGTCTGTACTGGTCGGCGCGGGCTGAATACTACTCGAACCAGCCCAACGTGGTGAACACCGGTGCGTTCCAGTTGAGCACGGTGCGCGAGTACTTCAAGCTCTCACCAGTCCAGAGGGGCGACAAGCTGGTCTATCACCTCGACAAACTCTCAGACCCGGCGCAGGTGGGCGACACATTGGCGGTGCGCATCACCGTCGGCGGGAGCGAGTGGCGATACCTGATGATCGAGGACCCGATTCCATCGGGAACCGAATCCATCGCGCGTGACGACTTATATCAGCTTGACCAGGAGCCATCGTGGTGGACAAACCGCTGGCGCAGCTACCGTGAGCTGCGCGACGACCGCACAACCTTCTTCAACTACTGGTTCCCGCGTGGGCAGTCCGAATACACCTACCTGGTGAGAGTGGTAAATCCGGGGGCGTTTCGCGTAAGTCCAACGCGAGTCGAGCCCATGTATCAACCGCAATACCTGTCGACCAGCGACGTGGTGACGGTGGCGGTGAAATGATCATGAGCGATATGAGCGTCAATCGCACGGGTGTATTCAAACTGTGGGTGCTGAACTTCGTGGCCAATGCCGGCTTGGTTGTCGCCGGATATTTCTGGCTGTTGATACCGGATGCACGCGGGTGGCAAGTGGCAGGCTCGTTGGTGCTGGCGGTCATTGTGGTGTCATTTGGATTATGGCTGCGGGCCGGGACCTTCACCTGGTTTCGCGTGGCCCGGTTCCGCGGGGAGCGTAACATCTGGCCGGCCTATCGTCGCGCCTTGAGCCATGTCCCAGCGCTCGGCTTTTGGGCGTTGGGTTTCGTTTTGCTTGCCCGGGCAATCTGGGAGATCCGCGCTTATGTGCCGCAGTTTGCCGTTTGGTTGCGGCAAAAAATTGGCGGCGGTCCCCCGCCCCGCAACATCATGAATGACCTCAACTGGTTACTGGCGCTTGTCGTGTTTTTCGTGATGCCGGCGATTTGGATTCCCATCGCTATGACAGTTTCGTCTGTGGGCGTTCAGCCTCAGCATCTGGTACGCTCGCGCCGAGTTTGGAGACGTCCTTTGTACTGGCTCTGGCTAGCGTTGCTGGTTTTGGTTGCGGTGTATGTCCCTTACAGATTAGTTTGGTTGGTCCCCGAGTTGCAAACCTTGCGGCAACAACTGTGGAGCATGGGCGCGCGCTTTCTGCTGGCGTACCTGGTCGATGTGACTGCCTTCCTTGCTGCAGTTTGGATGGTGGGTTTATATACCGGACGTGAAGACCCGCTCGCTCTGTAGCGACGATTGGTGTCTGGCTAGTCGCGATTGATGGCGGGTAGCCCCTCTTGCAGCCAGCGTATCACCGTCTCCTTTCCACTCTGCGCGATCATCTTTGCGACCCGTGCTCGCGCCTCGGCATAAGCCTGCCGCACTTCCGCCTCACTGGCTGGTCTGCGTAGCGCGTTGTTGAGTGCGTCGAGGGTCGGGAAACCACCGGTGTTTTTCAGCACAGCTTGTGGTTGGGCCAAATATAGGACCAATCCCTCGCGAAACCACAGCTGAGTGCCTGGCTTGGCATGCGATTCCACCAGAACATGCAGCAATTCATGATGCAAGGTGCGCTCAAGCGTTCCGGCCTCCCTCAGCACGTCGGTCGGCTGCAAGCGAATCGTATTGCCTCGTGTTGAGGCGGCAACCCATCCTGGCTGGCCAGTTGCATCCCGGAACTCCGCCAAGGTGGCGTAGACCTTTAGCTTGATTCTGCCGTTGTAGAGCAGTCTGGTGTTCTCTTCAGCTTCGTGAATATTGACACTGGCCATTGATAGCAGTGGGCGGTCGCGTTCGGGACGAGTAGTAAACAACACGACATCTTCGCTCGCCAGCTGCTGCCATTGTGTACCTTGTGCGCTGACTCCTAATCGAGTGCCGGGGTAATAAAAAGCGAGAATCTCGCGATACGATTTCCCTTCTTCACCCATGGCTTCGGCACCGACCTGGCACAGTCCTACGCCGTGCCCTGAGCCGCGTCCCTGAAAGATGACATTCGATCCCTCGACTCGCACGTCGTACCAATTACTCTTCAGCCGTTCCCAGCCGATATTGCGACCGACAGCAAGGCGAAAGGTCAACCCCGGTACCGTCACAGAGTGGCTACCTGTCATGGTGAGGAACTCGACGCGCCCGCTCGCCGTGCGTTGCGCTACCACAACAGAATGGATTTGTCCTGGTATGTCGACGCCCTCGGCCGCCAATGCTCGATGCAATTCCTGCCTGCTCACCTCACTGCGCCAACGGCTATTACCGGTGCGAACGCAGTAGGCATCGGAGTGCTGTTTCAGGTAAGGCGCCCACTGCTCGTCGTTGCCCAAAATGTATCGTCCATCCTCGGTGGTGCCGCCGCAGTTGGCGTGGTAGTAGGTGGCCGCAGGTTCCCCGTCGTACCACAGCACCTCACCGGCAGTAGCTTCTGCGAGTTTTCGCAAACGTGGGCTGACTGCGGCAAGGCGCAGGTTCTGGCAGTGCGTGGAATCGCAAAAGTCGAATCCCTCCAGCCAGTGCCTCGCGCCGAAATGCAGCGCATAGGTACGCGCAGCAACTGCCATGGCCTCCAAGGTTTCGTCCGACTGAAAGTTGCCGGTCTCCCCCGCCAGAACGCCGGCAATGTACTCGTCCATCGGCATGGTCGCAGTCACTTGCAGCTTTCCATCGCTTGCGCGGATGGTCAAGGGAAAGTCGGCCCGGAGCGCTGGGGCGTTTACAGCCGCCGCTTCGTATACGCCGCTCACGCGCACTTCAATGATGGGTGTCTTGTCGCCTTCGATCTGAACTTGCGAACCTGAGGTACGGATGGCTAATGACGTAAAGGAAATCTCGGCGCAGCTTACACATTTTCGAAGCTTGGCTTGCCCAGGTCCAGCGGTCAACTTCAAGGTGAGGGGCGGCTGGGAATACCACAGCCGGACGCGAACGGTTTTGGGAAACCCACCAGTTGGGCGGATTTGCTGAGGCTGGGCACCTCCTACGATCCAGCCGAACAGCGGTGCAAGCAGAACTATCGCGTAGCGCCTCAATGCGAGGCTCCGTTTGCCTGACTAGCTGCGTAAGCCGTGAAAATCTCTCGTGCAACACCGGCGGCGTCGACAGGTCCGTTACCCTTTTCCAGAAATACCACCAGAACGATTTTCGGATCATGCGCGGGCGCGTAGCCCGCAAACCAGCCATGCCGCCAGAAACCTTCTTCTACGAGCGACGTTCCCGTCTTGCCGGCGACTTTCAGTGATGCATCAGGTTGTGCAAGGTGTCCCATCCCATTCGCGACGGAAGCTTCCAGTCCCTGGTAGACCGGCTCGAGTCTTGCGTCATGGTTCACCTGCATGCGCTCCAACATCTGGTACGCGCGCAGTAACTGGAGCGGTGTGACGTGGATTCCACCTTCGCCAAGCGCTTCGAGTTGCAACTCCTCGGTTGTAGAGGCGAGCGGCACGTTACCGGCGGCTTCGCCGGGCGCCAGGCCGCTGGGAGATCCAAAACCGAAGCTCTGAAATCCGTTTCGCAGCTCAACAGGAGTTAGACGCGCAGCCATCGCGGCAAAATAGCTGTTGCACGAGTAGGCGAGTGCCATTACAGGATCGAACGGCTGCTTCACCTCAGGATGAGTGCAGCTCAAATTGTGCCCTGCGAGTGTGAGTGGCCGCTTACACAGCCATGTCGTCTGTTGGTTGACAGTTCCTGAATTGAGCAGTGTGAGCAGCGTAAACGGCTTTATGCTCGATCCCGGCAGCGCAACTCGTTGCGCGGCCGTATGGAGGCGATGCACTGCCAGGATTTTGCCCGATGCTGCGTCGATGACGACCGCTGTTCCGGCCTTGCCCGTCATCGCGTGCGTGACGGCTTGTTGAAGGGAACGAGCCGAAGTCGTCGGCTGCGAGTGAATAGGATTCGGCAGCATCAAAGCCAGCAGACAAGGCAGCGCCTGCGTACACGCCCGCGTCAATATCCGCCGTTGCATATCTCGATTGTAGGGTTTGGTTCGAGGATCAAACTCCCGGCGTTGTTAAGGAGAACCACACTGCTAACTTTCGCTAAACTACCAGCACGATTTTGCCCAGAGCGCCCGAGTGTTTCATGACTTCCTCGTGCGCGCGAGCTGCTTCGGACAGCGGAATCTTTTGCCCGATCACGGGGCGCAGATTGCCGTTCTCCAACCCTGCGCCGAGCGCGGCGTGAATCTCGCGAAGTTCCTGCTCCGTCGTGGCAAGCAGCGTGAAACCACGGATGTCGGCCACACGTGACATCGTGTCCCGGGGATCGATCTCTACCCGCCCCCGACTGCCCACGACTACCACGCGTCCCTTCGGCGCCAGCAACTTAAGATCGTTGCCTAAATTCTTGTTGGCCAGCATCTCTAGGATCACATCGTATCCACGCCCATTCGTCAGCTTCATCAAGTCGTCCAGGTATCCTGCGGCTGAGTGGTTCACTACGTGATGAGCCCCCTGTTCCATCACGAGTCGCAGCCCTGCCTCGGTACCCGCCGTACCAACGACCACTAGCCCAGCTGCGCGCGCCAATTGCACAGCCCCAGTACCGACGCCACCGCTGGCGCCATGTACCAGGAGGGTGTCTCCAGGCTTGCCGCCGCCTCGCTGAAAGAGCCCGCGATACGCTGTACCATAGGCAATCCCCATGGCTGCTCCCTGCTCGAAGCTGACGTTGTCGGGAAGCGTATGTACCTGCGTCTCGGTACACAGCGTTTGCTCAGCATAAGTTCCGCTCAACGATCCCGACGTGTAAACGCGATCGCCCGCCTTCACGCCGGTTACACCCGAGCCTACTGCTGACACAACTCCTGCGGCGTCAGCCCCCGGTGTGTAGGGAAGGTTTGGCTTGACGGCGTAGGTGCCGGTGCGGACATAACTCTCGACCGGGTTCACACCAACCGCGTGCACCCGCAATACTACCTGCCCCGGCCCGGGCTGCAAATCGGGAACGTCTTCCAGTTTGAGTACCTCGGGCCCCCCAAACTCATGAACTCGGATTGCTTTCATGCTAGCCTCCATCCGCAGCACAATGGCCCACGACGTCCCATACTAAAATATTCCGGGCGCACACCAGCCCATTGGATTTAGACACGGTTCGAACGATACGCGCGTCTCCCTTCGTCTCGAAACAGGTTCAGACAGATGAGGAACACCGCCGTCTTGCTCTCCAGCAGTCCCATGAAGCTCGCCCGCAAAGGAGTCATTGCTGCCATCACACAATTCCTCGTAGCGCACAATGGCAGTATGCTGCATGCCGACGACCATATCGACAGCGGACGCGAGCTCCTTTTGGCTGGAATGGGACCTTGACGGATTCGACTTGCAGCCTGCCGACTTTGAGCCGCATTTCCGGCCGGTCGCCAACGCATATGGGATCAGTATCACCTGGTGCTGAACAGCTACCGTCCGAAAGTCGCAATTCTTGTCTCCGGCTTCGATCATTGACTCGTCAACCTGCTCTATCGGCACAACAGCGGTGAGTTAAACTGCGATATCATCCACATCATCAGCGGCCAGCCTGCAACCGAGAAGATAGCCAACTTTTACGGCATACCCTTTTACCTCTTGAGGGATCCTAAGAACAAACAGACAAGCGAAGGTGAGATCAGTGGTCTGCTCGGGCAGGAGGTGTTGACTTAATCATGCTGGCGCGATACATGCAGATACTCACCTCTGAGTTTGTCGGTCATTACCTGCTTCGTCTGATCAACATTCACCACTCTTTCCTGCCCGCTTTTGTGGGCGCTAAGCCCTACCACCAGGCCTTTGAGCGGGGCATAAAACTTATCGGCGGCACCAGCCACTACGTTACCGCGGGTTTAGATGAGGGTCCGATCATCGAACAGGATATCGTGCGCGTCTTCCACCGCGACACCGTGGAAGACATGATGCGCAAGGGTAGAGACCTGGAAAAGGTCGTACTTTCCCGCGCGGTGCGTTGGCACCTGGAGAATCGTGTTCTCGTTTACCAGAACAAAACGGTGGTGTTGGCTTAGGCGGCGTGTTCAAGGGCTCGCACCACCCATCCTCAGTTGTAGGAAATTCCAGCCTTATGACTACTTTGCGGTTGCGGCCATCTTTTCACGCATTGCCGCCGCCTGCTCGCGGTTCAGCCCGTAAGGCGCTGGAGAGCATCCTCCCGCTAAGCGGCAGAGCACCGATAGCTGTCCACGATGGTGAATCATGTGGTGCAAGAGATACACCCACAGGATCTCGCGAATGGTCGGCTGGTCGCCTGTGAAGAACGTGACCTTGCGGTTCAGATCGGCCGTAGTGAGCGTTCGCACAAACTGCACAGCGCCGTTGTGCACACGCTCATAGCCTGGCGCAATTTCGAGAATGGTTCTTGGCCGCTCAATTCCCGGCGGGCGCACGCCCAGTTCAAGCTTCCCCCGCTCAACGCCGAAGGTCATATAGGCTTCAGCCTCCGAGAGATGCCACGCCAACTCGCCCAGCGAGCGGCCGCCAGCATCGGGCCGGAAATCGTATTGTCCTTCAGGTAGCGCTTTCAGCATGGCTATCGTGGCCTTTGATTCGTTCTCCCATGTATTCAGGAAAGTTTCCACTTCGTTAGACATGTTATCTCCTTCGTTTGTGCCGGGGCTTGGCCCGGTATTCTCGGTTCGATGCAAGCTACTGCCTCGCATCCGAAACAGAGCTCGCGGCATTTAATCATGGAGGAGAGTTGTCGCCTTACATCTCCAATCGCGCAATTTCGTCCATTACGGATTCTTTACAGGTCGCCAGAATCTCCTCCGATAGTTCGCTCTTGCCCACTGCTCGAGCCAGCAGCAGTCCGCCTAAGCACTGCGCCATGGTGATAATGGCCCGCTGCCGGTCAGGCCTTTCGCCATCAAACTGGCGCGCGATGGAATCGATCACTCGTTGCGCATGCTGTCGGAATACAGTGCGAGGTTTGCCGCCGATACGTGAGACTTCCCCCGCCAAAGAGGCTATCGGACACCCC
>Ga0182035_10000318_pt1 | contig 21559 bp, 18 predicted proteins | sample flu12Cox44000170_FD_125969 | JGI IMG/M metagenome (GOLD analysis project Ga0182035, IMG submission 125969) | Lab enrichment of tropical soil microbial communities from Luquillo Experimental Forest, Puerto Rico - flux4day.12C.oxic.44.000.170 | ecosystem: Environmental > Terrestrial > Soil >...
GTCCTGGCCTGGCATGTCACCGACCGCTCGACCCTCAAGGCGTCGGTCGGAGTCGGGCTGACCGGGAGCAGCGATCGCTGCCTGGTACGGATGGGATGGTCTTACGAGCTGTCGCTTCGGGGCGGCAAGTGAAAAGGCAGGTTGAGCAAGCGAAGGCGCGAGTGAAAGGAAATGCCGCCGGACGGCTTATCGTCGTCGTGTGGGTTGCGTTCGCCGGGCAACTCGTCGCCCAAACCGATCGCGTGCGCGAACGTGATCCTTCTTGGACCGCGCCAGCGAAAGACGCAGAGCAATCCAACCCTTTCACGGGGCGCGCGAGCATCGTGACGGGCGGGCAGAAGGTGTACGGACAGCGGTGCCACACGTGCCATGGCAGTCAGGGCCAGGGGACGACTCGGGCTCCCAGCCTCGTGGCGGCGGATGTTCAAGCTCAAACCGACGGCGCGCTTTTCTGGAAGATCTCGGGCGGCAACACCCGCGCGGGAATGCCGTCGTTCAGTTTCTTACCAGGGGCACAGCGATGGCAGCTCGTGCTGCATCTCCGCCGGCTTGCTAGAGAAGTCGATTGATCAAGCAGGAAAAAGTGACAGTCCCCAGCAGTGCCGTCAAGAAGAAAAACGTTTCCACTTTCGCGTGGCGAGGTGCTTGCACCGGGTGCGCCGGAGCCCCGGGTGCGCACCAAGGCTTTGGCGATCGGCGTCGCAGCGGCGTCGATAGCGCTTTCGCTGTCCTGCACCTCCGCTCAAACGTCGGTCACCGCGCCCTCTGATAGTAAGTGTCAAGTCCAGGTCAGCAATTCGACGTCGTCCTTCCCCGCCTCGGGTGGGACTGGAACCGTTACAGTCTCGACGACGCGCGACTGTACGTGGACCGTGACGAGTGACGCCAGCTGGGTTTCGATCGGCGGCAGTTCCAGCGGACAAGGCAACGCGGCCGTCACCTATTCCGTCGCAGCGAACCCGGTACCGTCACCGCGTTCCGGGGGAATTGGCGTCAATCCCGACTTCATGACACTCAGTCAGGCCGGGGCGCCATGCATCATCTCGCTGAACCGATCGGGTGACTCCATCGGGTCAAACGGCGGCCAGCTTTCCTTTAACGTCTCAACCCTCACCGGTTGCAGCTGGTCCGCATCGACGAGCGACGGCTGGATTTCGATCAACTCCGGCCACACCGGCAACGGCAATGGGTCGGTCGGCCTGTCGATAGCCGCGAACAGCGGCACCGAACGTGCGGGTCAGGTACACGTGGCGAGTCAGATGTACAACGTGACCCAGGCCGCGCCCGCACCGATCACGATCAGCGGGAAGGTGTCGAACCTGTCGGGCAATTGTCCCCTGCTGACGTTCGTCGTCGGCGGAAGGACCGTGGTCACCGCCGCGTCGACCGTCTTTCGTGGCGAAGCCTGCGGCAACCTTCGCAACGGACAAAGCGTTGCCGTCACCGGAGTGACGCAGGTGAACCAGACTGTGCTCGCCACTACCGTCGAACTCAAGAGCTGACAATGAATAAGAACGGAATCGGCCTGGTTGTGCTGACAATGGCGCTCGTGCCTTCGGACACCGCGAGCGGCCAATCGGTCACCGACGTCCTAACCTTTCTCGTCACGAACCAGGGAGTCCAGACGGGCAGCGTTGACCGCGATCGCGCTGCGGCCCAGGCAACGAGCGTGACCATTTCGCGCGCTCTGCTCGCTGATCTGGCGACGCTGCCGGTTGCTACGTCCTCGAGCGGCTTCTTGTATCGATTGAACCCGGAGCTGGGGACTGAGGAGCGTGTAACGCCCAGCTTCGGGCCGTTTTTTGTGGAACGCGCGCTGACCGCGGGGCGCGAGCAGATGTCTCTCGGCGTGTCGTTCCAGCAGCTTCACTTCACGTCGCTCGACGGAAACAATCTTCGTAATGGATCGCTGGTGACGACAGCCAACCAATTCGTCGACGAGCGCGCGCCGTTCGACGTGGATCAACTCACGCTGAACATCGACGCGAGCGTGGCGACGCTCTACGGCAGTCTCGGCGTGACCGACAACCTGGAAGTCGGCTTTGCCGCGCCGATGGTTTCACTCATTCTCGATGGCTCACGGACTAACATTTATAGAGGCCGCACGTTCACGCAAGCGACCGCGCACGCCACGACGTTCGGGCTCGCCGACGTCGTGCTGCGGGCCAAGCTCAACGTGTACAGGAGAGAGGCCAGCGGCCTGGCCGGCGCGGTCGACGTCCGCCTGCCGACGGGCCGACAACAGAACCTTCTCGGTGCGGGATCGACGGCCGTGAAGTTTTCAGCTATCGGATCGCTGGAGCGCGGCCGGCTGTCGACTCACGGCAACGGGGGCGTCAGCATCGGCGGGCTTGCGACGGAATTCGACTACGGCGGGGCGCTGGCCCTCGCCGCCACCGGACGCCTCACGGTAGTCGGCGAGGTCATCGGGCGCTGGATCAATATGCCCGGGAGCGTGGTGCCGAGCTCTGCGCCGAATCCGACGCTCCAGGGAGTCGAGACGATTCGCCTGGTGCCGGGCGATTCCAAGCTGAACATCGTCTCGGTCGTGCCAGGCATGAAATGGAATCTTTCGAGCACCTGGGTGCTCGCCGCCAACGTCCGCATCCCGCTGACAAACGCAGGCCTGACCGCGCCCGTTACACCATTTGTGGGGTTGGACTATGAGTTGGGTCGGTAGCCGCTACTGCTCGGCCCTGGCGTTCTCGATCATCCAATCGCTGCCGCTCTTTCGAAGCGTGAAGCGCCAGACCCGAGGCTCGATGCGCGGCTCACGGCTCCCGATCTTCGGAATGTAGCGCGCGGAACCGCGACAGGTTGCGGCGGCCATGTCGTCCTCCAACCGCACGTAGCACACGTCGAACGTGAGCGCTTGGGAATGAAGGCCGTCGAAGGCTCGGGCCAAGGCGTTTTCGTTGACGGCCGGCCACACCGCCGCGGCAGAATGGGCGTCCAGCCGTTCGAACGCGCTCCGGTATCGCTGCAAAACCGATTTCACGCGCTCATCGTCACTCGGAACAGGCGAAGCTGCGGCAGAAACCGCTCCACCCGGAATCGGCACCGCGGAATCGCGCACTGCAACTGCAGAATCCGGGACGGCAACGGCCGGGACCGCAGCCGGAGGAGAAACCGGGGTGAGAACGCCCGCACCTTTCGCCTCGGGCGCTGCTGCGCTTGCTGCGACCGCCGACGGTTCCGCGACAGCGGCGGCGCTCCCCGTCGGGCGATTGTCAAGGATGGTCGGGCGTCCCGCATTCGCGGCATTCAACTCGAATGATCGATCCTGGCGCCCCTGGACTGGGGAAGCGTTCGGGCGCTCGCCGGTCACCACGTCGACCTGAGCCGGCGGGTCGGGTCGAATCGCCGAGCGACTGAGTGTCGCATTCTCCCGACGCTCAGCCTCGAGAACGCTCCAACCGCTCGTCGCCACCGACGGAACGACCGGGACCGTCGGGCTGGCGTCGAGCATGGCCAACGAAGAGGGATCGCGCGGCGCATTCACTTGCTTCGCCTCGGTCGAGGAAGAGGTGGACGGAGCGCTCTCGGTATTGGTGCGCTTGCCGAGCGAGCGCGCGCGCTCGAATGACAGCGTCGCAAATGTAACGGCGAAGCAAGCTGTCGCGACCACCAGCCAACGTCCGACGCGCGGTCGCAGGCTGGATCGACGAAGGTCGTCGACTTGCACCATCAGCTCGCGCAAGTCCGGGAGGTCCGGATCGAGCTCGTTCAGCTCTTCGATCGCCAGCTTCGCTTCCCTCTCGCGTCGAGCGGCGATCGCCGCGCGCAGGGTCTCGAGCCGACGCTCGGCGCGCCGGCGCTTTGCGCGCTGCTCGAATTGTGCAAACCCCTCGGCCAACGCACCAGACGTCGACCAACTGGAATTGTCGTTGGGACGCCTCGATTCGAGGGGTTCAGTGGGCGCGACCGTGCGCGTAGGTCGAGCTGGTTCGGCGGGTCCAGGCGGTGGAGTGGGTCCAGTCGATCGAGTGGCGGCGGCGTGTAAACTTGCGGCGCCCCGCGCTGGACCCGACGTTGACGGCGTCGCGACGGGAGCTATCTGAATTTGGTTCCGCAGCAGTTGAGCTCCAAGGAAGTTCTGATCGATCTCCAGCGCAGCGTCAATCGCCTCGAGCGCTTTCGACCGCTCGCCGGCTGCGAGGAGTTCCCGTGCGGCGTCCAGTTGGGCTTGCAGGGCGTGACAGGTTTCCCGAGCGTTCATGCACGGCTGGGGAGCAAGATTGGTTCCAGTTATTCTGAGCCGCGGTTTCTCAGCCACAAGGCGCGGAGACGGTTGAGGTCGCCGGCCGAGAGCGTAAATCCGCTTCGATCGTCGTTCGCCAGTTCAGCTGCGCGGTGGACGCCCAGCATGAGCCCCTCCTGTGATCACTCAATCCGCTCTCAGTCATCAGCTGCGTGATGTCGAGTCCAGGCTGCGCATCACCACCGAGTGCTACACCTGTTATCACTGGCTTCCTCCGGTGCTCACGCGCTTTCGCCGGCGGTTTCCGCGCGTCGAATCGCGGGAACGAGGTGCGTCGGGCGAGTCGCGGTTGACAGGACGACGCGGCTTGCGCACACTGAGCCCAGCGCGCACTGGGGCGCCTCCTGTCCGCGGCAAGGGAGTCACCTCCCACCCATCTGGTTCGGTCCCGCGACTCGAACCTTCTTCCGGGCCTGAAGTAAGCGGACGCCAGGCACTGAACGGAAGGAGGCGTCTCGTGACAACCCTCGTCAATCTGCGGAAGGCTGCCAAGCGCTGGCTGAAATCGCTGCGCGACGGCGACGCTCACGCGCGCGCACGGCTGGCTCGCGTCTATCCAGGCGCGCCCGAACGGGTCACTCTTCGTGATGTTCAGCATGCCCTCGCGCGCGAACGCGGTCACGAGAGTTGGATGGCCCTCACCCGCGCGGTCGCTGAACATGTCCCGCAGGAAGCGCCGTTGGCCGACCTCCTCGCCGCCGCCGGGCGGGGAGACGCCGCCGCCGCCGCGGCGATCCTCGACGCCCATCCCGGCATCATCAACGAACGAGGCACTTTGACCGGCCACACGGGCCTGCGGACCGCGCTGCACTTCGGCGCAAGGCACGAATCGGTCGTGAGGACGCTCCTCGACCGTGGCGCCGACCCGAACATCCGCGACGAAGGCGATCACGCATACCCGATTCACTTTGCGGCCGAGCGCGGCGATCTTCCTATCGTCAGGCTGCTCATCGAGCACGGCGCCGACCCGATCGGGGCAGACACCGGGCACGAGCTGGATGTGCTCGGCTGGGCCGTGTGTTTCGACTACGCGACCCACGCGGACGTCGCGCGATACCTGCTTGCGCACGGCGCAAAGTACACGCTCTTCTCAGCGGTCGCGCTGGGCGAAGCTGACGTTGTTCGCGAGCTGGCTCAGTCGGGCACCGATCTCAACCAGCGCATGGATCGCACGAACTACCGTCGGACGCCGCTTCACCTCGCCGTCGTCAAGAAACAGGTCGCGGCGCTCCGCGCCTTGATCGATCTCGGCGCCGGCCTGAATCTCGAGGACACCGTCGGGCTCACGCCCCTCGATCAGGCGGCTCTGGACGGCGAGGAGGAGCTGACGCGCCTGCTCCTCGACGCGGGCGCGGCGATCACGCTGCCTGCCGCCATCGCGCTCGATCGGACGGATCAGGTTGAGAGGCGGCTCCGCGACGACGCGGACGCGCTGTCGACAACGGACAACCGCCGGTGGGCGCGGCTGCTCGTGCACGCGAGCGCGCACTCGCCAGGACGCGTGGTGGAGACGCTGCTTCGAACCGTCATGCGCCATCGCGCAGGCCTGTCGATCGTGAACATGGAGGACGATCGGGAGACGGCGATCGACGGCGCGGCAGGCTACACACCGCTCCATGCCGCGGCGTTCCACGGCAACAACGACGCCGTTGCTGTGCTCCTGGCGCACGGGGCCAATCCGCGGACGCGCGACGGGAAATACTGCGGCACGCCCGCGGGCTGGGCGGCCTATGCGGGGCACCCCGCCACGGCGGATCTGATCCTCGACGCGGACATCGACCTCTTCGATGCCATCACCTTCGACCGCGCCGATCGCGTCCGTCATATTCTCGACCGCGATCCGGGCGCCATCGACCGGCCGTTCAAGGCGTACGCGTCGTGCGAGACGAGAGAAAACCAGTGGTGGCCCGCACCCGACTGCACACCGCTCGAGTGGGCAACGGCACAACAGAAAGTCAACGCCGTGCGAGCATTGACCGAGCGGGGCGCCGGCGCGCGAACGCCCGACGACGTCGAACATGCCGACCGCGTCTTTACCTTCCTTCGATTTGCCTGCTGGGACCATCACGTGCATGGCAAGGGGGATCATCGGATGTACGACCGCGCGGCGCAGCGCATCCTGGCGGAGGAGCCGTCGATCGCCGCCGACAGCCTGTACACGGCCATTGTGTGCGGCAACCTCGACGAAGTGCAGCGCATCCTTGCTGTGAATCCCCGCGCCGCCCGCGACCGCGGCGGCGCCCGCGGGTGGACGCCTATCTTGTATCTGGCCTACACGCGCTTCACGCATCAGCCGGCGATCGAGAATGCGTTGGCCATCGCACGGCAGCTGCTCGATAACGGCGCGGATCCGAACGACTTCTACATGGCTGGCGACGCGCGATACACCGTCCTGGTCGGGGCTGCCGGTGAAGGCGAACAGGATTCACCGCGGCAGCCGTATGCCGGTGCGCTCGTCGACCTGCTGCTCGAGCGCGGGGCGGAGCCGTTCGACATTCAGGTGCTTTACAACACGCATTTCAGCGGCGATGTCCTCTGGTGGCTCGAGCTCGTCTACAACCACACCATCCACACGGCACGCGGATCCGCGTGGAACGATCCCGACTGGTCGATGTTCGACATGGGCGCCTACGGATCCGGTGCGCGCTTCCTGCTCGAGACTGCAATCAGGACGCGCAACATGCCGCTCGCCACATGGTTGCTGGCGCACGGCGCAAATCCGAACGCGGCGCCCGCGCGCGATATGCGGTTGCCCAAGCGAAGCCTGTACGAATTCGCCTTGCTCGAAGATCTTCCGGCCATGACGGAGCTGCTCGCGCGTCACGGCGCCACCCGCTCGGCTCCCGCCCTGACTCGAGACGACGAACGATTCCTCGACGCGTGCTTCAGGCTCGATCGCGAAGCCGCGCGCCGGTCGCTGCTGGTCCACCCGGAATACGTGCACTCGCCTGCCGTCCTGTTCGAAGCGGCGAAACGCGATCGGCCTGACGTGCTGGCGCTCATGCTGGACCTCGGATTTTCCCTCGAGACTTCGGATTCCACGGGCAAACGCGCACTGCACACGGCCGCCGCGAACAACGCCCTGCACGCCGCGGAATTCCTCGTCGCGCGCGGAGCGGAAATCGACCCCCGCGAATCGACCTATAACGGCACGCCGATTGGTTGGGCGGCGCATGGCGACAAGACCGAAATGGTGATGTTTCTCAGCCCGCACAGCCGGGATATCTGGACGTTGTGTTTCAATGGCTGCGTCGAACGGTTGAGCGAGATTCTGTCAGAGGATCCCGCACGGGCTCAGGTCGTCAGTCAGGACGGCCACACTCCGTTCTGGTGGCTGCCGGATGACGAGGCGAAGGCCATACGGACCGTTGAGCTGCTGTTGGCAGCGGGCGCGGATCCGTCAGCCACGAGCAAGGGCGGTCAAACCGCCGCCCGGTGGGCGCGACAACGCGGGATGCGCGACGTCGCCGCGCGCCTCGAGGCGGCCGCGCTCGCACGTGGGCAATAACTCTGGTTCTTGGGCCCTGGAACTTGGGGCTTGGTCCCGGGCCCTAGAACGCGAAGAGCGCGTAGACCTGCGGTCCGGCGAAGGAATAGATGATGCTGCCTAAGAAATCCGAGCCGCTGTGATCAGCGGACAAGCGATTGTAGTAGTACGAGCCGCCGATGCCGAACCATCGGGTCAACTTGACGTCGGCGCCGGCGACACCCTCTGTTTCGCCGCCACCGAATTGGTTGATGCTGATCTTGAGGTAGCGGAGTGAGCCACGCGCCGTCACTCGGTCGCTCAGTTTCGCGTTGACGAAGAGACCGGGGAGAGGGACCGGCACGGTGAACTGGACGTTGTCGTGCAGGTCGCGCGACACGCTCTTGCCCCCCTGAATCCCGGCCGACAGCCCAAAGCCGCTGTGAAAGCGGATGACCGTGACCCCGATCATCGCTCCGACCTCGAGTGTCGGCGTTGCGACGAAGGCGAATCCGTAGTTGGCGGATAGGTACGGCGTGTCGAGAAATGCGTCGAGCGCCGCGTTGGCCGTATACGTCGTTCCTCGGATGGTAATCGGGTGCGTGACGATTGAGTTGGACACGTCCCGGCTCGTGCGTACGAAATCGACCTGCAGTTGATTTCTGCGGGAGATGCGCCACAGGCCGTCGATGAAGAAGGTCGTCTCGTCCTTCGTAAACCCGAGGTCGTTCTCGAGATCGATCGACGTGCCCTCTCCGTTGGTGGGGTCGATGCGCAGGTCGGATCCAAACACTGCGACGAGCGCGCCGCCGCGCACGACGAACGTGCTCCACGGGGCGTCGTCCTGAGAACCCTCTGCCGCCTGCGCGCTACCCGACGTGATCCCCGCACCAACCATCACACACAAGATCAGGTCTCGCGCTGTCATACTTGGCAGTCTGCCATCCGTGTCCTCGACGGCCTATGCGAATTCGGCAGATCGATGGGGCGGTCAGGATGTTGTCGGGGAGCGTGGCAAGTCGGGTCAGGCGGGCCGCGGAGTCACGTCGCTCAGATCACACAAGGTGATGCTTGACTGCGAACTGAATCAGTTCGGCAGTCGTCCGCACGTTCAACAGCCTCATGAGCCTGTACTTGTGAAAAGCGACCGTCCGAGGCGTGATGCGAAGGGCCAGCGCCACTTCCTTCATCGATTGGCCCATGGCAACCAGGCGGACGACATCGCGTTGTCGCGGCGTGAGTGTCAGCGGGCCGTGCTCGGTGTCCGCGCTCCGAAGCATCGATCGCACGAGGTCGTGCGTCATAAGCGACGTCACGTACGACCGGTCCTGCGCAACTTCCCGAACCGCGGTTCGAAGCTCGCCCGCGGCCGACCGTTTCAACAGAAAAGCCGAAACACCGGCGCGGAGCGCCTCCATCGCAAGCTCGGGATCTTCGTTCATCGATAGCAACACGACGCGGGCGTTTGGCCGCGTTCTCCGGATTCGGGTCGCCACCTCCAACCCGTTGACGAGCGGCATGGCCACGTCACAGATAACGATGTCGGGGTGAAGCCGATCAACGGCATCGAGCAGAGCCCGTCCGTCGGATGCCATCCCCACGACGTCGCAGTCGCTTGCAAGGAGTTTCTGGAAGGCCTCGAGAAGCAGCGCGTGGCTGTCACCGAGGAGCACCCGTGGGCGCATCAGACTTCTCTCAGCCCGGGTCTCGGCTGGGGAGCCGAGCATCGCGCGAACTGAGGAGTACGTCGATGATGATGTGCCGGCTGGCATCGTTCTTTCCTTGTCCCAGCCTCTGAGGGTTTTTATCCGGGGCCCCAGCCCGCGAGCGGTTCCGGCCCGGGGTCCCGACCGCCAACACGTGCCCTCCAGGGTCCCGGCCTCTTAGGGGTCCACTCTGGGCCCACGAAGGAGGCCCTGCGTGCCGTCATAACACGCAGACGCCCCAGCGAGATGGCGCTCACTTATAGCAACGCTCCTCGAAGGTCGTAACTGTCAATTCGTCCTGCTCCTGCTAAGAAAAATGCGAAAGCCACTTCACGAAGCCTCGCGCGCGACGCACGCCATGGTGGCACACAGGGGCGCTCGCGCTCGATGGAGGGTCTTTGACGGCGGCTCACCGAACAGCGCCTTGTACTCGCCCGCAAACCGGCCCAGCTCGAAGAACCCATGAAAGGTCGCGGCGTCGGTGACCGTCATCCCGCGCGACGCGCCTGCGCGGAGTGCCCGACGCACGTGATGGAGCTGCCAGACCTTGAGGTACCGCTTGGGGCTCGTCATGTAGATGTCGTAAAACGCGTTTCGAAAACTGCGCTCGCTCACGCCGGCTGCCGCCGACAGCTGCGCGATGGATACCGTCTCGCCGACATGGCTCATGAAGAAGTGCTCGGTGCGTCGCACGATCTCGTTGTGTAGCGCGACGGATCGCGCGGGCTGAGGCGCAATTCGACGATCCCTCAAGGTCTCGATCAGATCTTCGGCGATACCGGCGGCCGCCCGGCCGATCGTCGAGGGATCGCATCGCGGCAGGCCGGGCATTCTCATTTCGACGACCTTCCGGAGGCGCCGAAGGCGATCGGCCAGGGGCGACTCGATGCTGCCTGGCGTGAAGACGACGTAGGGGCCGGACAGCGCAGTAGCCGCCAGCTGCGACGCCGCGGCGCCAATCGACGAATAACGATCGGTCGTGATGAGCGCGCAGCGCGTGCCTCTTGGATCGACCGCGTTGGTCGACGTTCCGGGTGGATATGCGACGATCTCGCCCCGTCTCATCGGCCGTCCGTCCCAGCGCGCGCCCTCGGAAACGTCGAGCGCGACGATGAACAGCCATCGGTGCAGCGGGACCTCGAGGTGACGCGCCACGGCGACCATTGCGTGGCTGTACTGCAGCACCACGGAATCGAGGCACACGACGGTCCAGCGCGCGCGAAACGCCGACGCTTCGAGCTGAACGAACTCGCCCCGGATGTTATCGGCGATCGCCGACGAGAGCAGATCGGGGTCGTCCACCTCCCTGGCAACGACGAGCGGCGCGGGGCGGTGCCCGCGCGCTCGAGGAACCGCCCTTCGCGAGGGCTCCAACGGCGCCCGGGCGCTGGCGGTAAACGACGTCATGAACATGAACGTCATCATCCCGGCAGCGATGATGAGGGATGAACTGTCAGACATGGCAGTTGCGACCTGAAAAGTCGGACAACCGCCGCGAAGGGTTGACAGGGGGCGGGGGTCGCCAGGAGAGAACGGAAATGCTCAGCTACCGGGCCGGCATAACTGCTCAGGTTGACTTTCGATCGTGCTCTGACCACCCCCGAATGCCCGGCATTGTCTGCTGAAGAGCTCGGCCGTTTCCTTACCCGCACGTCGGGCCTCTACATCCTCGCTTCCGGTTCCGCATAGTTGCTGCGGCGCATCCGCGGTAGGCTCGCCGGTCGTCAGCCGCTGTCAACGTCGACAGGCGGCGACGCGCGCGCGCTGGCGCCGCGGCGAAGGAGTGGCGTTGTGAGCTATCCGGGCCTGGAATACCTGGTCGACGCATATGGCTGCGATCCAGGCACGCTCGCGTCAATCGATCGATTGAACAGTGTCGTGGAACGGCTGATGCGCGATCTGAAGCTCCGTCCCGTCGGCAAGCCGATGTGGCACGCGTTCGCGACCTCGAACGCCGTGACGGGCATGATTCTGCTGTCGGATTCACATGTGGCCGTCCACGCGTTCCCAGACATTCAGTTCGCGGCGTTCAGTCTGTACTATGGCGCGATGCGCTCCCCGTGGCCCTGGTCGGCGAGGCTCCACGAGCTGCTCGGCGCTCGACACGTGGAGGTCCGCGTCGAGATTCGCGGACGACTCTTGCCGGGATGGAACATGCCGACGGACGACTTGAAAGACGGTTAGGAGGACATGTGACTCGCCCCCGCGTCTTGCTCGCCGACGATCACACGCTCCTGCTCGACGCGTTTCAAAAGCTGCTGGCTGACGAGTGCGATGTCGTGGGCGCGGTCTCGGATGGCCGCGCGTTGCTGGCGGCGGCGATGGAGCTTCGTCCGGACGTCATCGTTGCGGACGTGATGATGCCGCTCTTGAACGGCATCGACGCGACCCGGCAGGTCAAGCGGCTGCTCCCTGATACGCGCATCATCATGTTGACGATGAGCGAGGATCCCGATTTGGCCGCGGAAGCGTTCCGGGCCGGGGCGTCGGGGTACCTGGTCAAGCGATCGGCGGCGTCCGAGCTCCTAAGCGCGATTCGTGAAGTGATGAAGCGGCGCTCCTACGTGACGTCGCTGATGGCGAAAGGCTTGGTCGGGTCGATGCTGGACGCCTCGGAATCGAGCCAGGCTGCGCGCGAATTGACGTTGCGCCAACGAGAGGTCATCCAGCTCGTGGCCGAGGGTCATTCGATGAAGGAGGTCGCGGCGCTCCTGAACGTGACGCCGCGCACCGTCGCGTTTCACAAGTATCGCGTCATGGAACAACTGAATCTCAAGAGCACCGCTGAACTCATCCAGTTCGCGGTGAAACACCACATCATCTAGCGGTCGCGTAGGCCGATCACGGCCATCCGCTCGCGTAACTTCCCCGCGCGGGTCCGGTCTAACCTCATCGTTGTGCGCAGCCCGTCAGTCGAATGGGCCTGCCAGGCCGGGCGGGCCAGGTGGGGAACTGAATGAGCCGGGAGGCGATATGTCGTCACGAACCCGAAGGGTGAGCTACGCGGTGGTCATCGCGTGCCTGGTCGCCGTTGGCGGCGCGGCCGGCCGGCTGGTGCTGGGGCAGGAGGCCGACCGCAACGAGAAGCACCTCCGGGTCGATCATGGGCAGGAGCGGGGCCTGCTCAAGATCAAGCACGTCGTCTTCATCGTCAAGGAAAACCGGACGTTCGACAACTATTTCGGCACGTTCCCCGGCGCAGACGGCGCGACGACCGGCACGCTGTCCACGGGCGCGGTGATCCCGCTCAGTCCGGCCCCCGATGTCACGCCGCACGACATCGACCATTCCTACCAGGCCGCCGTGAAGGCCATCGATGGCGGGGCCATGGATCGGTTCGACCTCATTGCGGGCGGAAAGGATTTGTTGCCCTACACGCAGTACGCCGAGCACGACCTTCCCAATTACTTCGCGTACGCGCGGTACTTCGTGCTCGGTGACCAGTTTTTCTCTTCGCTCAAGGGTCCGAGCTTCCCGAATCATTTGTACACCGTGGGCGCGCAGTCCGGCGGCGCCATCAACAATCCGGCGAACGGCGGCGCCGGCTGGGGGTGCGATTCACCCGCGAACTCGCGCGTGCAGATCATCGAGGACGACGGTGAGTTCGGGGAGGTGTATCCGTGCTTCGATTTCGATACGCTCGCCGATCGGCTGGAAGCACGCGGCTTGACGTGGAAATACTACGCGCCACAAGCGAATCAGTCAGGCTACATCTGGTCGGCGCTCAATGCCATTCGACACATCCGGCTCACCTCGCTATGGACCGAACATGTCGTTCCCACCGCAAATTTCATACAGGACGCTCAAAACGGCGAGCTCCCGGCGGTCAGTTGGGTGGTCACCACGTCGGGGCTGAGCGAGCATCCGCCGGCGAGCGTGTGCCTGGGCGAAAACTGGACTGTTGAACAGGTCAACGCCCTGATGCTCGGGCCCGACTGGGGCTCGACGGTAGTCTTCCTGACGTGGGACGACTTCGGCGGGTTCTACGACCACGTGGCTCCGCCCGTTGTCGACCACTTCGGGTTCGGTCCGAGAGTGCCCTTTCTCATTATTTCGCCGTGGGTGAAGCACGGACACGAACACGGCGAGGACGGGGACGGGCACATCACGCACACGATGCTCGAGTTCTCGTCAGTCTTGAAGTTCATCGAGGAACGGTTCGATCTCGAGCCGCTCTCGAACCGGGATCGGGAAGCCAACAGCCTGATACACAACTTCGACTTCGACGGCCGCCCGCTCGACCCCTTGATCTTGCAGACGCGGGCGTGCGGGAAGGCTGCGGCCCCGATCGCGCTCGACCCGAAGTTCCACGGCGGGGCGCACTGAAGACTGGTCGGGTCGGTCGAGTCGCCGGATCGGGGTCGGTCAGGTATCAACGCGCTTGTGATGCCTGCCCTGCCGCTTGAGGGCCGCGAAGGAGGGCGGCGGCCTCGTAGAGGTTGCCGTCCTTGATTACGCGCGTCACACGACGCAGGTCCTTGATGTTCCGCAATGGATCGCCGTCGATAAAGGTCATGTCAGCGAGCTTGCCAGGCTCGACGCTCCCGAGGTCGGCGCCGACCCCCATCGCCTCCGCCGACACGATGGTCGCGGTGCGCAGGACTTCCACCGGCGTCAGCCCGCCGGACGCGTAGCTCTCCATTTCCATCAGGAGGCTGAGGCCGTACGGATTGATCGGCGCGTCGGTGCCGGCGGTCACGCGGCCTCCGCCACGCACCACCTGGAAAATGGTGCGCTCCTGCGGCGTGACGAGTCGTTGGGCCTCCTCCAGCGCAGCCGGCAACGGGGGCGTTCGTGTCTCGCCGCGCCAGCGCTCGGCGATGGCCAGAGGATAGAGCTTCTGTATCCGGGGATCCTCGATCCAGGAGGCGTCGCGCAGGGTCTGCAGTCGGAACGCGCCCTGGATGCCGATCGTCGGGGTCAACGTCATCCTGGAGGCGGTGAGCAGATCGATCACATCCCGGTACGACCGCATCAGCGCGGTGACTTTGGGCGAGTAGCCACGCCGGCTCGTCCCGCGGATGTGCTCGACGCCATCGGCGCCGTACGCGACGGCGGGATAGAGCTCGTGCGACGTGACGGGCATCCCCATCGCGTGCGCGGCTTCGATGACGCGCTTCTGCATCAGATCGGGCAGCCGCACATAGGTCTTGATGAAATCGTACCCGGAGTCTTTGGCGTGCTGCAGCTCCAGCTGGAGCTGGCCGCCCTCATCGAGCGACGTGCCGCCCGCGTAGTAGATGCGCGTGCCGTCGAACGGCTCCCCGGTCGTCAAGAGTCGCGGCCCGACCCGCGCGCCGGATTCGACTGACTCGCGGATCTCCATTGCATCGTACGTGTTCGTCGCGGGATCTCGCACGGTCGTGATGCCCCACGCGAGAAAGATGCGCCCGAGCGCTTCGCCGTAAGCCTCGCTCAAGTGCGTGTGAATCTCGATCAGCCCGGGTATGACCGTTTCATTCGTCGCGTCTATGACTCCCGCGCCGGCGTGCGCCTGGTGTTTTTCGACGCTCCTGATGCGGGCGCCGTCGATCACGATGTCGACGTCGCGTTGGAGAGCATCGCTTTTGCCGTCCCAGAAGCGCCCAGCATGAATGGTCTTGGTCCGGCCGAGCCCGGTGGACTGGGCGTAGGATGGCGCGGCCGGCGTCCAGGTCAGATGGGGGTCGATCTCACGCACAACGCGGCGAGAGGCCACATCGACGATCTTCAGCGTCGTGTCCGTCTGATAAAGCAGTTGCCGCGAGTCGCCGGTCCATGTCGGCGAGAGAGCGAGGTCGGTCGACATCGGGCGCGGCGGCCCGAGCGGCGCCCCGTCCTTGCCGACCGGCCAGGAGGTGAGCAGGCCGTCGACGATCGCCGCCATCCGCGTCCCATCCGGCGACCATGCGGGCCCGTAGTCCTGGCGCATGCCTATGGACTTGTGCGGCACGGGATCGAACCAGCGATCCGGGCGACCGTCGGTGGAGATGCGGAGGACCTCATTAGTCCCCTCCCGAAAGCGTGTGGAGTACACCTTCAGCGAAGAGACGACGACCGCCGAGCCGTCGGGTGACCAGGCGGGGCGTCCGGGGTCGTTCAGATGTTCGTGGATTCGGCGAATCGCGCCGCTCTTCACGTCGACAATCTGAACCTGGCCGTCCGCATCGTTGAAGGCGATGCGACCGCCGTCAGGCGACCACGCCGGCGCTAGTGTCGCCATTGGAAGACGCGTGAGCTGGCGATCGGCGCCGCTCTGGAGGTCGCGAATCCAGATGTTCATCGACCCCGCGCGGTCCGACGCGTACGCGAGCGATCTGCCATCGGGCGACCACGCGGGCGCGATCTCGATCGCCGGACCCGTCGTCAGCCGGCGCGGCGCACCTTCGACAGGCATCAGCCACAGATCACCGAGCGCCGCAAACGCGATCCGACGGCCGTCAGGTGAGATGGCGGGATAGGTGACGCCACGAACGCGCTGCGGGCCAGCGAGATCGAAGCGATGGCGTTTGGGCGTGAACGCCGGACGTGTGAAGGACACATCGGCGGTGAATTCCACGATACGCGCGGGTCCCCCCGCGGCAGGCCGCCGCTTGATCTTGCCGTCTGCGGTGTAGAGCAACTCCCCTGATGGGAGCCACCCGGGCCGGAACGGGAAGACGTCCTCGTCCGGATCCGCGATGTTGCGCTCCACCGGGGGCTTCAGTGCGGGGCCGCCAGGTTGCAGGCCGATGGGCCGAGCTACCATCAGCCGGCTGTGACTGCCGACGATAGCGTTGAAGGCGATTTCATCACTGCCCGCAGGGCCAAACGCTGGCGCCGCCAACGCGCCATCGGCAGACTGGAGCGCGGTCTCTGCTCCGTTGGTCCTTAGTACTTGGTTTCTTGGTGCCTGGTCTGTCCTTTGTCCTGGGTCCGTCCTTGGTCCTCGGCTCTCGGCTCCTGGTCGCGAAGCTAGGGAGACGGTGTAGATGCCCGGTTGCTCGCGTCGATCGGACACGTAGGCAATCTCGCCCGCGTTCTTCCACGAGGGCATGAACTCGTTGGACGGGGCGGTAGTGATCTGCTCCACAGCGCCGTTCGCGACAGTCACCACCCAGATGTCGTAATTGCCGCTTCTGTCCGAGGAGAAGGCGATGCGACTGCCGTCGGGCGACCACGCAGGCTCACGGTCGTCGAAGGCGCTGGATGTGACGGGCTTCAACTGCCTGCCGTCAGCGCTCACGATCCAGATCTGCCACGTACTGTCGCGATAGGCCTGAAACGCGATCTGCCGGCCGTCAGGCGACCAGGACGGCTGGCGTGCGTCGAGATAGATGTCTGTAATAGGGATCGCGGTCCCGCCCGAGGCGGGGAGCGTCCACAGCGTGCCGAGCAGATCGATCGCAATCGTCCGCTGGTCGGGCGACAGCGCGGCGGCCATGTTGGTGCCTTCGTGGAGCGTCAAGCGCACCGCGCGAGGGTCGGTCATCTGTTGGGTTAGGACCGTCGAGGAGGTCCGCTCCGTTCGGTCAGTCGACCCGGCCAGGCGGGCGGCGTCGACCAGGCGCGCGGCAACAGGCCATCCGGCCGTGATCACAAACAGGGAGATCAGGGACTTGCGCATGGGTGTTTAGTGTAATGGGAACCGCGACTCGGCGTGACAGAGGACCAAGGACTACGGACTGAGGACGGACCAACCACGAAGGTTCGGCGCGGGAGCCCCGCTCGCGATTCTTATGTCTTGGATCTATCCCTCTGGCGTCCACGGCCGCACGCGAGGGAAGAAACGCCGAACCGCCCGCTTGTAGCGCGCGTACGGTGCACCGAATCGAGCCGCGAGCATCGGCTCTTCGAAGAGCGGAATGTAAATCGCGTTGATCAGCGTGAACAGGGCCGCCCATTCCGCGTGCGGCCGGGACCGGAAGATCAGCGCCTCGGCGGCCAGCACGAAGATCACTCCGCTAATCATCGGATTACGCACGAATCGATACGGCCCTTCCACCACGAACTGCCGCGGCGGATCCCACGGCGCAAGCGTGCCGCGTCCCCGTGACCAAAAGTAATAGACCGACGCGACGAACAGCGCGACGCCCACCACCAGCAGCGCCGCGCCACACAACACAAGAGCCAGATCCGCCGGACCTCGCGGGGCGCTGAAGCTCAGATGATTCCGTTCGGCGACCCAAACCGGGATGGCGATCACCACTGTGCCGGGGAGGGCCATGATAGCGACGAGCTGTCGAACCAGCACCCGCGTAGCTTACATGCCCAGGCGTTTCACGGGAGGCGCCGTTCGCGGCGGGGACGATCATCGTGACAGGCTCCCGAACGACCGCACCACGCCAGGCAGCACTTCCGATGTCACGGTCAAGGCAAGGCGGTCGCGTTTCAGGACGGAGACGAGCACCTCGAGCGCGGCGGCGCTGACAACGGCGTGGGCGCCGGGATAGGAGGGATCGGGCGGCGTGCTCCCGACTTCCGGAAGCCAATTCGGATCGCTCACGGTCTCGGAGTTCCCGACCGTGGCGGCGCGGATCGCGGTGACGGGCCGCCAGAAGTTGTATGTGTACTTCGCGTCGTAGAAGGCGATGACACTATCCGCCGCGGCGAGATTGAGCAGCGCGAAGAGTCGCGCGCTCGCGGCCGTGGGCAAATGCTCGGCGCCGGCTGCGCTCTGCGCGATCTCGTTCCAATAGTTCTGAATCGCGCCGTTCCAGAACCGTCCCGCGAGGACCTGATCGGCCGAGCTCACGGTTCCGTTCGCGACCCCTAGAGTCCTGACCTCGTTCAGCGCGTCAACGTACCGGTCACTGGTCAACCCGGGAGGCGGACCAGGACGAAACTCATCGGCGCGTGGAAGCGTAAAGGGAGTGACGCGAGACCAATGGGTGAACTGCGGCTGTGGCGGAAAATTCGGTCGTGTGGGTGACGCGCTCTCTTGGGCCAGGACGCCGCCTGCCGAGAGTGCGAGGGCGGAGAGTGCGAGCGGGAAGAGTTTGAGCGGGATCGCGATCTGTTTCATGAGGACATCTGCACCTTTCGGCGGTAGGGCCGCTACAGCGACTCGAGGAACGTGAACAGCTGTTGCTTCTCGGCGGGACTCAACTCACGGAATCGCCTCGAGACATGTCGCGCCTCGCCACGGTGGCGCTCGATGGCATTCTGCAAGGTCAGCGATCCGAGGTCGTGCATGAAGCGCGGCCTCATGCGCAGACCCCACAACGCGGCGGTGCGCAGCTTGTCAGCGGTGTCCTGCGGCGGCGTCTGCACGATGCCGTCCCCGGTTCCGATGTCGTGCAGCAGGAAGTCGCTGAACGGATGAATGATCTTGTTGCCAAGTGCCTCGGGGACGGCGAACGTGCCGCCGTTGATGAGCGTTCCGGCCGGGGCGGTCGTGATGGACTCGATGTGGCAGGCGTTGCAGCCGATCCTCGCGAAGAGGGCCTGACCCGCTCGCCCGTCTGCGCTCGCTGCCAGGACACTGTCGCGCGGCGGGACTTTTGTCCCGCGAATGAACTGCGCAAAGTGATCGACGTCCGCGAGCCCGAGGTCGTCTGGCACATCTTCGGGATCGGGTGTGATCTTCCCCACCGTCGTCGTGTCCTTCGGCCGCAGCCGGCTGGTCACGCCCATCTCGTTCAAGTACGCGTCGGCTACGAAGGAGAGCAAGCTGGCGTGCTGATCCTTCCAACCGAAGCGGCCCACGCGGGTGTGGCCCGGCGCCTCAAGCACGGCGACTTGAATGGCCTCGCCGTGAATCGTGCCATCGCTCGCGTTCGGCTGACCGTCGGCAATCGCGAGAAGCGTGGTGTCGTCGATCGCTTCCACGAAGCCGTCGCCGAGGGTGTTCAAGGCCGCTCTCAGCGCTCGGATGTTTTCGGCGACCGGCACGTGCTCCTGCGCCTCCGGGATCACCGCCCGATCGTTCAGGATCGATCGACCCGAGATGCTGTCTGCGCCGTGGTTGATCGGGACGATGGGGTTGACGAAATTGCCTTGCGCGTCCAGGTGGCCGATGCGGATCTCGGTGAACTGGCTGGCGCCCCCGCTCACGGGGTTCTGATGGCACTCGGCGCACGCGCGCCCGTTGTAGACCGGACCAAGTCCAGTTGTGACGTCATGCGTCCGCTCGTACGTCTGCTGGTCGCGCGCGAAGGTATCACCCGGGGGCTCTTCGATCCCGTTGCTCGTGCTCTGCGACCCTGGATGATCGAGCAGCGTGGGGGTGTCGAAGCCGGCCGGCGCTTCGGTTGGGGCTTGTTGCGCCCCGCCCAACGCGGCCTCCGCGTCGGCGCGGAGTGCCTCGGGAGCGCGTGCGGCGAGCCTCAACATCGCAACACCGATCAGCATCGTGAAGACGGCCATTCGTGTACGTGTCATCGTGTCAGCCTCATCAACGTTCGGGGTTCCGGGATGAAGATTGAAATAGGGGGGCGTTTATTCCGGGCGCCACAGCGTTCGTGGGGGAGGCGCTCCGCGGTTCAGAGCTCTGTCAGACCTCTCGTGTGGTCAGTGTCGAAGCGCGCGCTCGAACTGAGCGAGCTCGGCGTCGTTCAGGTCCGAGACTGCCCAGAACGACATCCCGCCCCGCTCCCAATGTCGCGTCTGGAATCCCCTGGTCGAGCGGACGTCCTCTTTGTCCGGCTGCCCCGGTCTCCCGGAGGCTGGCGCACCGGCAGCCTCCGGCCAGATGAACAGGTTGATGGTGTGCTGGCGCCGTTGGTAGACGAGCGCGGCCGCTGGCCGTCCTGCGATGTAGTCGAGGCGTCCGCCCACCAGCGGGAATCCAATCGGCGAGAGATCGTCGACCGGTGGCGAAAAGTCCACCTTCCCGAGAAACCACGGCTTCACCATGTGCTGATCGGACGAGCGCACATCGAAGAGATGGTCAGCCATGAGCGAGCGGACATGGCTGCTGACGACGGCTTCGGCTACTGAGGCGGTCACGTCGACGCCTTGTCTCGCGCGCACCATCCTGACCGCCGCCACGCCGCCAAGCGACACCGCCAACGTCAGCGCCGCGGCCCACGCGAGAAGGCTCGGCGTGTAACGCGTTCGCGGGCGGGCGGTCGCAATGTGCGCGCGGAGCCGATCGGGAGCCTCATAATACGGAACGCTTCGGATCAGGCGGCCGAGCGATTCCCGATCGGCCACGCGCCGGCTGCATCCCACGCACGACGCGAGGTGCTCCTGAAGCGACGCCGATTGCGCCGGGTCCAGCTCGTTATCGACGTAGGCGTCCAGGAGCCGCCCGACCTCATGACACGTCACGACGGCCCTCCATCGCGTGTAATGGTCCGAGCACGGCCAGGAGCCGTTCGCGGCCTCGCGCGAGCCGCGACATGACGGTCCCGATGGGGATCCCAGCCACCGCCGCTATCTCCTTGTACGAGAGCCCCTCGAGCTCGCGGAGGACGATGACCTCCCGAAAGTCGACGGGCAACTCTTCGATGGCGCGGCGTACCGAGTCGACCGCTTGCTGCCGAATCACCAAGGCTTCTGGGTCAAGACCTTCGTCGGACCGTTCGTCCGCCATTTCGTTGACGACCAGGGGCTGCGCCGAGGCGCCCTTGCGCGAGAACCGGCCGTACCAGGTGTTGCGGACGATGGTCAGCAACCACGCGCGCGCGTCGTCCCCACGCAACGACGGCAAGAAGCGCAGCGCGCGCACGCAGGCATCTTGGACGACGTCCTCCGCGTCCGCGTCGCTTCTCGTCAGCCAGCGGGCATAGTTGAACGCTGCGTCCACGCGAGGCAAGACGACTTCCTCGAAGATCCGGCGCGGCACGACTCTCCTGAATGACCGCTCCGCCGCGTTTTTTATTCCCCGTGGCTGGTGCACGGAATATCGGCGCAGCTCGTGCGGTCAGTATCAGCGATATGACGCTCACCTCGTCCGGTTGGGTGCCGGGCGGACACATGGCTCATGGTCGAGCCCCGTGGCTGCTGCCCATGAGGTCCGTGAAGTGGCGCGTCAGCCCAAGGAGGCGCGAGTGACGAAGGGGATGCCTCTCGAAGCCCTCTGAGTTCGATACGGTGCAGCGCCGGCGAAGACCCTCGAAGTGCTTCCCGACGATTCAGACACCGAGAGCCTCGACGACTAGGCGCGCGACGGCGGTGCAGGAATACTGCTGCTGGCCCGTGATCAGGTTGCCGTCGCGGACA
>Ga0182035_10000320_pt1 | contig 21545 bp, 15 predicted proteins | sample flu12Cox44000170_FD_125969 | JGI IMG/M metagenome (GOLD analysis project Ga0182035, IMG submission 125969) | Lab enrichment of tropical soil microbial communities from Luquillo Experimental Forest, Puerto Rico - flux4day.12C.oxic.44.000.170 | ecosystem: Environmental > Terrestrial > Soil >...
GAAAACGGCGACCGGCAAAGTTCTGAAAAGGGTGTTGCGGAAGCTATATCAGGTCGATTCAACCACGGTACGTTCCGACGGGTGATTGGACAGAGGCACGGCTGTGCGCTGTGCCGTCAAGGTCAGTAGCTTTGCGAGAGCGGCCTATGAACAATCTGGTGAGAATCAGCACGAATGACGATGTCGCGATGATTACCGTCGACAACCCTCCGGTGAACGCGCTAAGTCCCGGTGTGCCGGAAGGGATCCTGGCAGCTATTGATCGGATGAACCAGGATCCGGCGGTTAAGGCGGCCGTGATGATCGGCGCCGGCCGTACGTTTGTCGCGGGTGCGGACATCAAGGAATTCGGCAAGATGACCTCGGGGGCCAGCCCCCGCAGGAGCCTCCTGCCTTTCCTCCTGCGTATCGAAGACAGCCAGAAGCCGGTAGTGATGGCGATCCACGGATCAGCCCTTGGAGGCGGACTTGAACTGGCGATGGCCGGCCATTACCGAGTCGCTTCGCCGAGTTCGCAGGTGGGTCAGCCGGAAGTGAACCTTGGCATCATTCCCGGTGCCGGAGGAACGCAACGCCTGCCGCGCCTTGTCGGCGTTGCCAAGGCTGTGGAGATGTGCGCAGCGGGTAAACCAATCTCAGCACGCGAGGCCGTCGCCTTGGGGCTGATCGATCAACTGATTGAGGGCGACCTGGCCACTGAAGCGGTGGCCTTCGCTCGTGGGATCGTCGACAAACCCGTGCACAAAACGCGGGACCGAACTGAGAAGCTCGGCTCTGCGGCGGACTGCGCTGCGATCTTTGCCATCGCCCGCGACACGGCCCGCAAGAGACAGCGCGGCTTGCTCGCGCCCTTGGCCGCCATTGACGCTATCGAGGCCGCAACGCGACTGCCATTTGAAGAAGGCTGCCAGACGGAGGCCAAGCTCTTCACCGAATGCCTTTTCTCCGGTCAGTCGAAAGCGCTGATTCATGTGTTCTTTAGCGAGCGCGAGGTCGCGAAGATTCCCGACGTTGCGAGAGAAACGCCAGTACTGACTGTGAACCGAGTGGCTGTCGTCGGCTCTGGAACCATGGGCGGTGGCATCGCAATGGTGTTTGCCAACGCGGGTATTCCGGTCGTGCTGAAGGATGTGGATCAACAGGCGCTCGAAATGGGCCTGAACAAAATCAAGAAGAACTATGCCACTTCCGTGCAGCGCGGCCGTGTCACCCAGGCGTACGTGGACGAACGCCTCGAATTGATTAAGCCTGTGCTCTCCTACGATGCGTTCTCCCAGGTGGACATGGTGGTAGAGGCGGTGTTCGAAGGTATGGCTCTCAAGAAAGCCGTGTTTGCCGAACTGAACCGGGCCTGTCGACCGGGAGCGATTCTGGCCACAAACACTTCCACTCTCAACATCGACGAGATCGCAGGAGCAACGTCACGTCCGGAGGCGGTGATAGGAACCCATTTCTTCAGCCCTGCGAACGTGATGCGCCTGCTGGAGATTGTGCGCGGGGAAAAATCGAGCACGCAAGTCGTTGCCACTTGCATGCAGCTGTCGAAGAAGCTGGGCAAGGTCGGAGTTCTGGTTGGGAACTGTCGCGGTTTTGTCGGCAACCGAATGTTCGGTCCCTACCGGCGCGAAGCACAGTTTCTGGTTGAGGAAGGCGCGGAAGTGGCGGCGGTTGATGAGGCACTCGTCGAATTCGGAAATGCCATGGGCCCCCTGGCGACTGGTGATCTAGCGGGTCTGGACGTGGGCTGGCGCATTCGCAAGGAATATCGTCACCTGGAAAAGCCCGGAGTCCGTCAGCCCTTCGCCGAGGACCGTCTCTGCGAACTCGGCCGTTACGGACAGAAAACTATGAAGGGGTGGTACCGGTACGACGAGAACCAGCGCGCGAGCGTGGATCCGGAAGTGACGGCGCTGATTCGGAAGTGGAGCGCGGAAGCGGGCATACCCCAGCGAGAGATTTCGGCTGCTGAGATCGTTGACCGTTGCCTATACGCGCTGGTCAACGAAGGGGCGCGGATCTTGGAGGAGGGCTATGCCCTACGGGCCGCGGACATCGACATCATCTACCTCAACGGCTATGGATTCCCGGCTCACCGCGGCGGGCCGATGTGGCATGCCGACACGGTCGGATTGTCGAAGGTGTACCAGCGTATCTACGAACTCCACCAGCAACACGGAGAACTTTGGACGCCGGCGCCTTTACTAAAACGATTAGCGGAAGCGGGCAAGACATTTGCTGATTTCGATAGAGGGCATCCGGCAGCGGCCTAGAGTAGAAACATGGGAACAGAAGCGGTCATCGTGGCCAGTTCACGGACGGCGCTGGCCAAGTCATTTCGTGGTTCGTTCAACCTCACTCGTCCCGAGGAACTGGCGGCACACTGCATCCAGGATGTGCTGCGTAAGACTCCACAACTCGATCCGCGTGAAGTCGAGGATGTCGTGCTTGGCTGTGGGCTACCCCATGGCCCGCAAGGACACAATATCGCGCGCGTCTCCGCCTTACTTGCGGGCCTCCCAACCTCCGTGGGGGGAATCACTCTCAATCGGTTTTGCTCCTCCGGCCTGCAAGCAATCGCGGTCGCCGCTTATCAGATCGTGAGCGGTGGCAGCGATGTGATGATCGGTGGCGGTGTTGAGAGCATCACCATGACCCCTCGCAGCTACGATCCGAATCCGCGATTGCTGGAAAAGATGCCGGGCGTGTACATGGTGATGGGAGAAACCGCTGAGGTTGTCGCGAAACGCTACAAAGTTAGCCGGCAGCAGCAGGATGAATATGCGTTGCTGAGCCAGCAGCGCACCTCTCAGGCTCAGCGAGACGGTTTCTTCGATGGCGAAATTGCTCCCATGCGCGTAGTCCGCGGCATCTTCGATAAAAACACGAACGAAGTGGTTAGCAAGGAAGAAGTCTGCGTGGACAAGGACGAATGTAATCGTCCCGAAACCACACTGGAAGGATTACTGGCGCTGAAACCGCATTTCGATCCGACGAGTGGCCTGGGCACGGTCACGGCGGGCAATTCATCGCAGCTTTCCGACGGTGCATCGGCCACCCTGGTGATGTCTCGGAGACGTGCGGACCAGCTTGGGATTCCATATAAACTCGTTTTCCGCGGTTTCCAAGTGACCGGTTGCGACCCCGACGAAATGGGTATCGGACCGGTCTTCGCGGTTCCAAAGTTGTTACAGCGCACAGGCGTGAGCTCCAAAGATATCGATCTATGGGAGCTCAATGAAGCGTTCGCCGTTCAGGTGGTGTATTGCCGAGATCGCCTTGGACTTGATCCGCAGAAATTAAACGTGAATGGCGGGTCGATCTCCATTGGCCATCCGTTCGGCATGACCGGATCCCGGCTGGTGGGGACATTGGCAAACGAAATGACGCGACGGAGGGCACGCTACGGAGTCGTCACGATGTGCGTGGGAGGGGGCCAGGGTGCGGCTGGGCTTTTTGAGAGCGCGAATTGAATAGAGCGGGGATTTTAGCGAGTTGTGGATGATGGCGGCACTTTGCGATCAGACGGGCGCGGTAAGAGCAGGCGAGGAGCTCGACCTGACACGGTTGCTGCCATTTCTTCAGCAGCAGTTCGCCGACGACGGACCCGTCTCGATAGAGCAATTCCCCAGTGGCCACTCCAATCTCACGTACCTCGTTCGGATGGAGAGCCGGGAAGTCGTACTCCGGCGTCCCCCGTTTGGTAGCAAGGTGCGCTCGGCGCATGACATGTCACGAGAGTACCGCGTGCTGTCGAAGCTTCACCTAGCATATCCAATGGCGCCACGGGCACTGGTTTACTGCGAAGACCCGGCGATTCTGGGCGTGCCTTTCTACCTGATGGAGCCGATCCACGGGGTGATCCTGCGCCGCGATTTACCTCCTGACATTTCCCTGTCGCCGAAGACCGCACAGCGCCTTAGCGAGGCCTTTCTCGACAACTTGGCGCACCTCCACAGCCTGGACTATGCCGCCATCGGCCTGGCTGAGCTGGGTAAACCACAAGGCTACATTGAGCGGCAGGTAAATGGATGGATCGAGCGTTACCACAATTCAAAGACAGAGGACCGTCCGGAGGCAGAACTCATCTCCGACTGGCTGGTCCGACGAATGCCCGTGGGGCATGCAACCACGCTTATCCACAACGACTACAAATACGACAACATCGTACTCCACCCGGACGATTTGACCAGGATTGTGGGCGTCTTGGATTGGGAAATGTGCACTCTGGGCGATCCACTGACAGATCTGGGGACCGCCTTGGCGTACTGGGCCGACGCGGACGACTCGGAGGAGCTCAAAGAAATTCGCTCGGTGCCGACTACCCTGCCCGGCACGCTGACCCGAGCACAACTGGTAGAGCGTTATGAGAAGCTGACCGGGCGCGATACCGGCGACATTGTGTTCTATCTCGCTTTCGCTCGCTTTAAGGTCGCCGTCATCGTGCAGCAGATTTACTACCGCTACGCTCAGGGCCTGACGCATGACGCGCGCTTCGCCTGCTTGCCGAAGCGAATCCATGCCCTTCTGCGTGCCTCGTGGCAATGTGCGGAAAGTGGAATCCTATGAGGAATGCTCGCGGCACAACCGGTTGCGGGATGATCCCCGAGCACGAGTCATCGCGGGTAATACCGCACCAGCCACTCGGCCACACAACAGGGCTTCTCGGAAGATTGCGCTTCGACATGAATGAGAAACGTGGCGTCCAGAAACTCAGGCGATTCCTTCGCCGAAAGCAGCCTGACCCGAGCGCGAACCGCCGAACCCGCGCGCACTGCCGAGGGAAAGCGGACTCTGTTCAAACCGTAATTGATGCTCATCGCGACACCCGACCGCACCTGAAGTGCCTGTCTCAGAAAATGACTGAGCAGCGAAAGCGTCAGGAACCCATGAGCAATGCAGCCTCCGAAGGGGGATTCGCGCGCCGCACGCTCCGGGTCCACGTGAATCCATTGATCGTCGTCGGTGGCCTCGGCAAATTTCTCGATGCGATCCTGCGACACCGTGAACCACTCGGTCGCGGGAAATTCACGTCCTTCCCATTGTTTGAAGGATTGCAAATGTTCTATTTCAAACGGCGCCATAGGAGTCTTTCATGACGACAGTAACAGACATCCCGCGCGAGACGAAGGGATCCGCATTCCTGCTCGAAGATTCGACACCGCAAGACGTTTTCACGCCCGAGGATTTGAGCGAAGAACATCTCGCGATCGCGCACATGGTCGATGAATTCTGGACCAATGAAGTGGAGCCGAATCTTCCGGCGATTCGCGAAAAGAAACCGGGGCTTGCCCTCGCGGTTCTGCGGAAATCCGTGGACCTCGGTCTAACCGCGATGGCCATCCCCGAGGAATATGGCGGAATGGCGATGGACCTCCCATCCCTCATGGTCACCGCCGAACGCCTGGGGCGCGACGGATCGTACGCAGGCTGGCATTCGGCACACACCGGCATCGGGACGTTGCCAATTGTTTACTTTGGGACGGAAGCACAGAAGAAGAAGTATCTACCTAAGCTTGCCAAGGTTGAAATGCTGGCTGCCTACGCCCTCACCGAGCCGCTGGCGGGCTCGGATGCGCTCGCCGCAAAGACTCGTGCCGACCTTTCCCCGGACGGTAAGCACTACATCCTGAACGGGCAGAAGATGTGGATCACCAACGGCGGCGCGGCCGATCTCTTTACGGTTTTTGCCAAAGTCGGTGGCGAGAAATTCACCGCGTTTCTGGTGGAGAGAGGCTTTCCCGGCGTGAGCAGCGGCGCGGAAGAGCACAAGATGGGAATCACCGGCAGCTCGACGACTGCCGTCTATCTCGACAATGTCCCGGTTCCCGTCGAGAACGTGTTGGGCGAAATCGGCCGCGGGCACGTGATCGCCTTCAACATCCTCAACATTGGTCGCCTGAAATTAGGTCCAGCCAGTGTCGGTGTGGCCAAGAATGTTCTCGCAATCTGCTTGAAGTACGCGAAGCAGCGCAAGGCGTTCGGAGTATCGATCGCCGACTTTGGCGCGATTCAGCACAAGCTGGCGGAAATGGCGATCAGGATCTATGCCACGGAATCGATGACCTGGCGGGTCACCGGCCTGATTGAAAATCAAATTCAGACAGCGTCTCACAAGAGCGCTCACAACACCTCCCGTGAGCTGAAAGCGATCGAAGAGTTCGCCGCCGAGTGTTCCATGGTGAAGGTGTATGCGGCTGAGATGCTCGACTACGTGGTCGACGAAGGCGTTCAGATTCATGGCGGCTACGGCTACCACCAGGACTATGCCGTGGAGCGCGCCTATCGCGACGCGCGAATCAACCGTTTGTTTGAGGGCACCAGCGAGATCAACCGATTGGTGATTATGGGAATGCCGTTGAAGCGAGCGGCCAAGGGACTCCTGCCCTTGCTCGAGGCCGCGCGTCGAGTCGCCGAGGAACAACCCACGCCACGCGAATCCTCAGGCGATAACGAAATGGATGTGGTCCGCAACGCGAAGCAGATTGCCCTCCTCACGCTCGGAGTCGCTCACCGGAAGTATGGCGCGCAGCTTGAGCAACAGCAGGAGATCATCATGAATATTTCCGACATCGTGATGGAAGTGTTGGCGATGGAATCGAGCCTGCTCCGCAGACGCAAAATGGCGGCCGGTAGAGGAGCGAATGCGGCCGACGCCTGTGCCGTGTACCTGCGCGATGCCTTGATCCGAATCGAGCTTGCTTCTCGCACGGTGATGAGCGCCTGCGCCGAGGGCCATGAGCTGCGACAAAGACTTTCCCACTTGTGCGCTTATGCGCAGCACGATCCGGTGAATGCCATTGCCCTGCGCCGCGGGATTGCGGCGCGGCTATTGGCCAGCGAGTGCTACACGATCTGAGATCACAAGTTAGCAACGACGGAGAGGACATGCTTCTGATGAATCATAAGTTTCTTCTGGCCGCTCGTCCGGTTGGACTACCGAAACACAACGACTGGACCTATGTGGAGGAGCCCATCGGGGACCCGAAAGAAGGCGAGTTCCTGATTCAGCTGTTGTACATCTCTCTTGATCCAGCCATGCGCGGGTGGATCAACGAGGGACGCTCCTATGTGCCACCGGTTGGTATCGGAGAGGTGATGCGGGCCCTGGGCGTTGGGATCGTGACCGCGTCGCGCAACCCTCGCTTCGCCGTTGGTGACCACGTTTCCGGGTCGTTTGGAATGCAGGAGTACGCCATCAGCGATGGCCAGCGAGTCATGAAGGTCGATCCCAAAGTCGCTCCCCTGCCAAAATATCTCAGCGTCCTCGGTATGACAGGCATGACCGCTTATTTTGGTCTTCTCGACACTGGAAAGCCGAAGGCTGGCGAAACCGTGGTGGTCTCCGCGGCAGCGGGAGCGGTGGGCGCGCCGGTCGGACAGATCGCCAAGATTCAGGGTTGCCGCGTCGTGGGCATCGCCGGGGGCCCGGAAAAGTGCCGGTACATCGTGCAGGACCTGGGCTTCGACGCGGCCATTGACTATAAATCCGAAGACGTACGGACGGCGCTCCAGAAGCATTGTCCGGATGGCATTCAGGTCTACTTCGACAATGTCGGCGGTACGATTCTCGAAGCCGCGTTGGCCAACCTGGCGCGTGGAGCGCGGATCGTGATTTGCGGCGCGATCTCCCAATACAACAACACCGGACCCATGACCGGCCCGAGAAACTATATGTCTCTGCTGGTCAACCGCGCGTCGATGAAGGGCATGTTGGTGTTCGACTATGCCGATCGGTTTGCGCAGGCCGGCGCGCAAATGGCGGAATGGATGGCGGCGGGCAAGCTTAAGTCGCGCGAACACATCGTAGAAGGTCTTGCCACATTTCCCGAAACCTTGCTCAAGCTTTTCACGGGCGAAAATGAAGGAAAGCTCATGCTGAAAGTCGTCTAGCGGGCTGCGGCCGCGCAGCCTCGTCAGCAACCGGAGAACTTTGATGCCGTTCGTCGAAAATCAAGGCGCGAAGATCTATTGGGACGAACAGGGGCAGGGACCGCCCGTTCTGTTGATCATGGGCCTGGGATACACGTCGTGCATGTGGCATCGGGCGCGGCCGGCGCTGGCGCAACGGTACCGCACCGTGGCGTTCGGCAATCGTGGGGTCGGATTGAGCGATGTGCCTCCCGGACCTTATTCGATAGCCGCCATGGCAGCCGATGCGGCTGCTGTACTCGACGCGGCTGATATTGCCAGGACGCATGTGTTCGGAGTTTCCATGGGAGGCATGATCGCCCAGGAATTTGCGCTGCAGTATACAGCGCGGGCTCGCTCGTTGATCCTGGGCTGCACCTCGCCCGGTGGAACTTCCGCTATACGGGCGGAAAGCAAAGTGATCGACATACTGTTGCTTCGCGACATGACACCCGAACAGGCTCGGACCGCGATTCTTCCCTACCTCTACGATGCCTCGACTCAGCAGGCGCTGATCGACGAGGACGTCAACCTGCGGCGGAATTGGCTTCCCTCCCCAGAGGGCTATACCGCGCAACTACAAGCCATTCGGGCATGGGAGGCCTACAGTCGAATTGCCCAGATTACGGCGCCCACGTTGATCATCCACGGAAGGTCAGACGGTCTCATACCCACCGGCAACAGCGAGTTGATTGCCAGCCGGATTCCTGGCGCCAAGCTCGTCTTGCTCGAGCACGCCAGCCACATGTTTCTCACCGATCAGCCGATTGCAGCCATGAACGAAATCCTTGCTTTCCTGTCCGCTCGGCAGGATCGCGATCTGGCCTCGCCAAGCGATGACTCGGTTCCGCCGCCCTGCCCGACCACCGACACAGACATTCCCAGCGGGCATAACGCATCATCAAAATAATTCATTTGATGAATTCAGAAGACGCGGATACGCTCGCGCCCAATGTGGGGAGTAACGGCAGTTTTGGGGGCCTCGGCGAAACAGAGCGGATCCGAAACCACGAAAAATCAGGTCGAAGGACAATTCCAGTACGCCTGGCCTGGGGGGATTATGGCTTTCCATCAGAGTCTGGACGATCGGGTAGCTTCCCGTGGCGGCAGCCGGTTCGCGGGATGGCACAATCCTGGAAAGAGCGCCGTGAGCTTTCTGGCGTGTTTCCTCTTCGCAACTGCTCTCGCTCACGCGCAAGGCGTGGGTTCCTCGGGAGAAATCACCGGCACGATCTCCGACGCCTCCGGTGGAGCGTTGCCTAAAGCAACCATCGTGGTGGTGGACACCGAGACTGGACTGAAGCGCCAGGTTTCGACCAATGCCGTCGGCTACTTCCGGGTCACCGGGCTCCCGCCAGCCAGTTATGACGTCAGTGCGCAAGTATCGGGCTTTGCCACCGGGATTCGCAAGGGAGTCATGGTCGGCATCGGACAGACAGTCACCTCTGATTTCACCCTGCGCCCCTCTACGGTCGAGACCGTGATTGAGGTGACCGATCAGCCGCCCGTGGTAGAAACCGAACGTGGCAGCCAGGCAAACACGATTACACAGCAATACATCACGGACTTGCCGGTAGACCGCCGTGACTACCTGACCTTTACCTTGCTCGCTCCCGGCGTCTCCGATTCCACGCGGTTGGCAGGCGACCAGGATTTCAGGGTCAAGCAAACGCCGCAAAGCGGCTTGTCCTTCTATGGCAGCAACGGTCGCGGAAATAGCATCACGGTCGACGGCGGCGAGACCTCAGGCGACAGCGGTGGTGTGCGCCTTACCGTCAGCCAGGACGCCGTGCAGGAGTTTCAGATCAATCGCAGTAACTATGCCGCTGAGCTCGGGTCGGCTACCGGGGCCTCGATCAATATCGTCACCAAGTCCGGCAGCAACAATCTGCACGGGACGCTCTATGGCTTCTTCCGCAATGACGCGCTCGACGCCCGCAATCCCTTTTCCTTCGCTCAGTCCTTGCGACCTGGCCAGACGTTTGATCCGACCGCACCTGACTCCTTGGGTTCACCGGTGAAGGATTCCCTGTCTCGCCAGCAGTTCGGTGGGACCGTCGGATTCCCGATCCAAAAAGATAAGACATTCCTGTTCGCTGCATTCGAAGGTTTGCGCCAAGACTCGCAAAACGCTGTTCCGCTCCTGACGAACACGAACATCCTGCGCCCGACAGCCGCTCAAAATACGCTCATCGGCGCACTGGCTGCAAAGGGCTCCTCCGTGATTGTTCCCTGCCTCAACAACCCCAATGGCACAGTCGTCTCTCTTCCCGCCACCTTCTGTGCCGGTGCCCTCGTCAACGGATTGACGACCAGCCAGCTCACCGGCCTCACCGCCGGTCAAACCGCGCTGAACAGCTTTCTGGTCGATCAGTTTGAAACCCAGGGAGGGTTGTTCAACTACAACTCGCGGGAGTATTTGGCTTCCGGCCGTTTCGACCATCACTTTGATGTGAACAATATGCTTTCCGTAACCTACAGGTATGGACACGATGTGGAGCAGTCGCCGGACGTGCAATCGCTGACCGCCTTCTCGGCGGGAAGTTCGACCCACACCTACGATTCCAATCTGCAGGCCGCCTGGTACCACCAATTCAGCCCGGCCGCTCAGAACGAGCTCCGCATACTGTGGAATTACTACAGCTTTCGCGTGCTTCCGAACGAGCCGGGACAAGTCGGCCTACAAATACCAGGGTTCATCAATAATCTGGGTTCGAACATTTTCCTCCCCAACATCACAATCTTGCGCCGCTACGAATTCGCGGACAATTTCAGCCTGATTCGCGGCCATCACACCTTCAAGTTCGGGGGCTCACTCCTGCTTCGCGGCAACCACACGGAATCCCACACGTTTTTCCCGGGCCGTTTTGTGTTTGCCTCGCTACCCGGTTTCCTGATCAGCCCGTGCATGGAGCCATCCTCGACCGCAGGACCAAATCCCTGTGGCCTGACCACAGCCGGCTCCGACATCAACCCGCTACAGGCGGCATCGTTCGGACTGCCGCAGGTTTACCAGCAAGGCTTCGGGAATCCCACCTACCCCTACTATGCCCGCCCATTGACCGCGCTCTACGCTCAGGACTCCTGGGCGATTACCACCGGATTCAATCTGAGCTACGGTCTGCGCTACGAACTTGACACCCAATTCCTTCCCTTGACCACATATAAGAAGGACTTTGCCCCGCGCATCTCTTTCGCTTGGGACCCGTTCCGAAATCACAAAACCGTGGTCCGCGGCGGCTATGGAATCTTCTACGGGCCGGTCGACGTGCAGATCCCCGACGTCGATCTGAGCCTGGGAGTAGTGAACCGAAATAAGTCCGCGGTCGAGAACAGTACCCACGCCGGGCAGGTCGCCAACCTCACTGCCATCTGCGGGTTTTCCCAGTTCGGGGTGCCAATTATCCCCGGCAACGGTTCCAGTCCTTGCAATCGCGAGATTTCAATCTATGTTGATCCGCTCGGGGGCGTAAAGGCCCTCGGTTTGAAAGGCGCCGAGGCCGTGTTTCAGGGACTCTTTGCGCAAGGGTTAGTGCAATGCACAACGCCAACGGCGGGGAATTCGGCCTGCGTTACGCCGGCTGCTGTCGCGCCGTTTGGGATCGACGTTACGAATAGCGGACCCGTTGGCCCCTTGCAAGTTGTTTTCGTGAACCAACCCGGGTACCGCCCACCGATCGCCCAGCAAGTTTCTCTTGGAATTGAGCGCGAGATCGTGCCTGGAAGCTCAATATCGGTCAGCGGCATCTACTCTCATACGCAGCACCTTCCGATCGCCATCGACACCAATCTCTTGCTGGCGCCGTTCACCACCGTCACCTTGGCCAACGGTCACAAGTTTGCCTATCGCAATTGGAATACTAGCCCTGCAACAGACCCGCTGGGCGGTACGGCAGGGCTTCCCTGCGCGACCATCCAATGCTTTGTGAACCCGCTGGTTGTTCAGAACAACCAATACAGCTCTCAGGCTTATGGGATTTACGAGGGCGGGATCGTCGAATTCAAAAGGCGCTTTAGTCAACGCTTCACGTTGTTTGGAAATTACACCTTCAGCAAGGGTTTCGACACGTCCACCGACTACAACACCGACTACGGGCCGCAAGACCCGACCAACATTAATATCGATCGGAGTCTTTCCGAGTTTGATGAGCGGCACAAAGTGGTCATCGCGGCAGTCATCGACAGTCCGTGGCGGCAGAGCATCCTATCCGGGTTCCAACTGGCTCCCATTTTCTCCTACCACAGCGGACATCCTTTCAACTTGCTGGCTGGCGGCGAAGTGAACGGCAACAATCACGCTACCAACCAGCGTCCCATCGGAGCCCCGCGCGACTCAGGGCTAGGTCCTGACTACATAACCTTTGACATGCGATTGAGCTGGGCCCACAAACTGGGCGAAAAGGCCAACCTGCGGCTTACGGCGGAAGGCTTTAACATCGCCAACCGGACGAATTTCGCCAGCGTGAACAACGAAGTGGGCCCGCTCTTCGGCTTCGAGCCCGGATTCACCACGTTTAACGTGCACGGGATTCGTCCGAGCCTGTCAAGCGCTGGAAGCATTACGCCCAGTACGCCACTTGCGTTCACTTCAGCCCTCCCGAAGCGGCAGATTCAGCTCGGCGCTCGCTTAACCTTCTGAGGGGGTATGGGGCGGACACCTCGGGTCCGCCCCTTTTGCTTTTGACCGCCAGGGTGCTTCCGTATTTCGGCAAGCGGTAAGGGAATATAGCAGCGTTTGTTGGATAAGTAGCCTCAGGCCGAAGCAACGCTGCTGCATCCATGTTTCTGCAGTTCCAGCTTGGCAATCAATGCCCGGTGCACCTCGTCGGGTCCGTCGGCGATGCGCAGCGTGCGGATCGTGCCGAAAAGCTTGGCAAGCGGAAAGTCGTTCGAGACACCCGCTCCTCCATGCATCTGAATCGCCCGGTCGATGATCTCAAGCGCGATGTTCGGAACGGCTACCTTGATCTGGGAGATCTCGCTGCGGGCCGCCTTCGTGCCAACTTCATCAAGCATCCACGCGGCCTTGAGCGTCAGCAGACGAGCCTGTTCCAGTTGGATGCGCGCATCGCCGATAACATCCGCGTTGCCACCCAGTTCGGCGAGCGGTTTCCCAAAGGCCACACGCTCGAGCGAGCGGCGGCACATGAGATCGAGCGCGCGCTCCGCCGCTCCCAGGGTCCGCATGCAATGATGGATCCGACCGGGCCCCAAACGTCCTTGCGCGATCTCGAAACCGCGACCCGGTCCGCCGACAATGTGGTCGAGCGGCACCCGCACATTGGTAAAGCGAACCTCGCCGTGGCCGAACGGGGCGTCGTAGGAGTCAAACACAGGTACCATCCGCTCGATCTTGACGCCGGCCGTGTCGAGCGGCACGAGCACTATAGAATGACGCTGGTAGCGTGGGGCCGAGGCGTGGGTCAGGCCCATAAAGATGAGCAACCGGCAATGGGGGTGCCCTACTCCCGAACTCCACCATTTGCGGCCGTTGAGGATGACGTGGTCGCCTTCAATCTTGGCTGTAGCCTGCATGTTGGTTGCATCCGACGAAGCCACGTCCGGCTCCGTCATACAAAAGGCTGAGCGGATCTCGCCGGCTAGAAGCGGAGTCAGCCAGCGCTGCTTTTGCGCATCCGAACCATACTTCACCAGCACTTCCATATTGCCCGTATCGGGAGCGTTGCAGTTGAACACTTCAGGGGCGATCGCGGACCGACCCGTGATTTCCGCCAACGGAGCATACTCCACGTTACTGAGACCGGCGCCATACTCCCGGCTCGGCAGGAACAGGTTCCACAGGCCGTCCTTCTGAGCCTTGGTTTTGAGGGTCTCCATCACCTTAGGTTGTTTCCAGGCACGCCAGTCGGGGTGGTTCTCGATCTGCGCAAAATATTCTGATTCCGCAGGCAGGACGTACTCCTCGATGAACGCCGAAAGGCGTTGAATGTAACTCTGCGCTTTCGGGGAAACAGAAAAATCCATGGGACAAGCGGCTCCACCATAAAGCCTAGCGATTCTTCGAGGATTCTTCAAATGAATACTACGAATCAAGTAATATATCCCCTGTGCATTTAGGCCAAGTGGACCTGAATCTTTTCGTTGTACTTGAGGCCATCTATCGCGAAGGCAACATCACTCGTGCCGGCCACCAGCTGAACCTCACGCAACCCGCCATCAGCCATGCGTTGAAAAGGCTGCGTGAGCTGCTACGCGATCCTTTATTTGTGCGCCAAGGGCCGCACATGGTGCCGACTCCATTCACGCGCAACATGATCGACGAGGTGCGGCAAGCTTTGCAGCTGTTGGAGATGAATCTTCACGAAAGCCGCAGTTTTGTTCCCGAGCACGCGCGGCGAAGCTTTCACCTGTCACTGTGGGAATACACCGAGTCTCTGATTCTCCCGCCCTTGGTGCAGCGCCTGCTGCTTACCGCTCCGGGAATGACAATCTCGACATCGCGGGTCAAGCGCCGAGAGCTGGAAGCCGAACTGGCAAGAGGGTCAGTTGATCTCGCGATCGAAATCCCGATGACCATGAGCGATCGCATCCGGAAAAAGGCGCTCTTGCGGGAACCATTCGTGGTGATGGCACGCAAGAGTCACCCCGCCATCAAGGACAAACTGGATTTGGACACTTACCTCACTCAGCGCCACGTGCAGGTTTCCTCCCGTCGCCACGGTCCCAGCCTTGTCGACATCGAACTCAGCCGACGAGGCCTGAGCAGGGAGGTGTTTCTGCGCATCCAAAACAATTGTGCAGCCAGCAGGGTGGTGAACCAGACAGACATGCTGCTTACTTTGCCAGAGCGGCAAGCCCGATTAGTCAATCTCAGTTCCCTGAATCGCGTGTATCCCTTCCCCCTCAGCGAGCCCCATCTGGAGGCCCACCTCTACTGGCACGAAAGCGCGGAGAATGATCCTGCGAACCGATGGCTGCGCCATGAGATCGAAATTGTTTGTTCTAGCCCAAAGTGAATTGGTGTAATCAGCACTCATTGACCCGCGCGAAGCGAACCGCTTAGACAATTCCCTGTGCTGAGCCACTCCCTGAAGGCGTTCGCAATGAACCGACACCGCTCGGTCCCGATTCCGAGCCTGTTCTTATGTTCAGCAATTCGGATGATGATCTTACAAGAGACCGCGTATCGGTGGGAACGTCGGTCGATGTTGTCGATGGCGCGAGGCTGACCTCCCAGACAGCACCACAGCCTCCCGACGTCTGGATCCCAGCCAAAACATTGGTAGTCGGGGTTGGAGCTGTCGAGTGTTGCGAGTATTTCGTCCACAACAGCGCTTGACCCCCATGGCGTTATTTGTGGAGCAACCCTGCAAGTTGGCTCAAGTCTCGGTCTAGTTGGAAGTCAAGAAGAGCCGGCAACCCCGGGGGAAATGACCGCGCCTGAAATGCGCCGAGAACGCGCGGCCTACCGCGATAGGAATCGCGAAGGGCAGTGTTGCTCGGATGCATGAGTCGGGATAAAATGCCGCTCGCAGCGGGCGTCCGCCTGCGATTCCGGCCCAAATCCTCAGTCTGACGCGCCGTTGCGAAGCGTTCGCTTGGGAGGACTCTCATGATTCTACGTGTTAGCAACATCCTGTTTGTTCTTTGTCTGATCGCTGCCACCGCCACCGCTGCCATGCCCAGCGAGTCGTCGCGACGCCCGTACCTGGCTTTGGGCGATAGCGTGGTCTTTGGCTTCATCAACGAGGCGGGTGTCGAATATGTCAATCCGGAAAACTTCGTTGGATTTCCGGACTACGTCGGGCTGAGACTCAGGGTGAACGTTTTCGACGCAGGATGCCCGGGAGAAACAACGGGCAGTTTTCTATCAACGAGCGCACTTGACATCGGTTGCCGTTCTTTCAAGTCGCAGTTGCCATTGCACGTCGCCTACACAGGGACGCAATCGAGCTATGCGCTGAGCTTCCTGACCAACCATCCAGAGACTCGCCTGGTGACGATCATGCTGGGTGCAAACGACCTCTTCTTGCTGCAGTTCGCCTGCACAGGCGACCCCACCTGCATTGCCAACGGCCTGCCTCAAGTTCTTACCGGGCTCGGCACGAATATGGCGACCATTCTGGCTGAGATTCGAGGAGCCGGGTACAAGGGAGTCATCGTGGTCGCGAATTACTACTCGCTCGACTATACGAATACATCCGGCACTGAGATCACGGGACTGCTGAATCAGGCGCTGGCGGCAGCGGCGCAGGCGCAGGGCGCAGTGGTGGCCGACGTGTTCAGTGCGTTCCAGGTTGCGGCATCCACGACGTTTGCGGGGGGCCAGACTTGTAAGGCCGGATTGCTCAACTCCAACGGATCACTGAATCAATTCACCTGCGACGTTCATCCCAGCCAGTCTGGACAAAAATTGATCGCACGCGCGATTGAGGCGGCGTATACGGCTGCGGTGAGGGGTCTGGAATAGATTGCTGGCGGCAGCGGCGCAGGCGCAGCGGGCTGTCAACGTACTCCTGTACTCCTCGTCCTCGAAAACATCATCCATCGCCTCAGCAGAAAGACTACGACAACTGTCGTAATCAGGGCGTTTGCGCAAGTTTGCGCCGTCTGTTCGCCTTTTTTTGGGGTCAAATTCTCAGATGTGTCACAATCAACCCTGGATGCCAAGCCATGAATGAGATTCAGCAGGTGGCGGCTTCTGAACCGTCCTCAGCGGATTCGAGGACATGGATCAGCCGGATTTTGATAGGAGTCGTCTTAGGCGAAGCGATATGGGGATTTCTCGCCTCCATCACCACCGACCTCGCTCTGCCTGCAATGGCGAGGTTCGTTGGCGGAGATGCTCAGTCTCCTATGTACTTAGGGAAGGGCGACTTCAAGGTCGCGCCGGTGTTCACCTCGCTTCTGGACCTATGCTTTGCCGGGATCGTCGCTGTCTTCCTGAATTCCTGGTCACAAAGGTCTGGTCGTGTTCGGTCGAAGTCATCGCGCCCTGTCACCGTTGCGCTTCCAGCCGATTCACCCACAAGCCCAGCGGCGAACACCGCCACAGAAGCCAACTCAACCGTAACGATTATGCCACCGGCGCAGCCATCACCACAGGTAGCTGAACTGGCCAAGAAGCCACCGAAGAAGGTCTACTACAATATCGCCGGAGAACCTGTGGAATCCGACGACGAGTAACTGTAGCCTGCGCCGTTTTCTGACTCAATTTGTCTTGCGAGCTCAAGACCTCTCTGCCAGGTCAATGAGTGAAATGGGGATTTTGCGCCAATTGACGGCTCCCGAGTACCCGACAATCCTCTGACAACTTCCTACAAGTCCGTTTGCGGACCGCGTGGGACGATTCTGCATGCCATATGCCGTAGCGCAACTCAGTAATGGAAGTGCCAAGCCTAGCGCCACAAGGGTTAAGTGTGAAGTCGTGCGAGACCCGCAGTTGCTTCGCCCCGTTGGGAGTGCAGCGCGCGGCCTCATAGCAAAACGGATAAGAATGTAACGCCGCTCTCAATCAAAGCACTATGGAGGTAATAAGGAATCCGTCCACGCCGAAAACCGGAAAGGACACTCACCATGCCAGTTCGACACACTTACCTGAAGATCGAATCTATACCTGACTACTCTCCTGTGTGCCCCGATCCAACGTTTGCTCCACCGGTGCACTATGGGCGTGACTGCATGCGTAACATGGGGCATGAAGATGGGACGATTCCGACAGCGGAGATCAACGGGCGGACAGTTTCAGTGCTGGTCTATCGAGAGTACCTCGACCCAGCCTACCTGGTACCCAAACCCGACAAGATCGTTTTGGCGGACATCAACGAGCCTCCGTATCACCGGCGTGTGCCGGGCACCGTGATCTATGCCCGTCCTGGCGATCGGCTCAAAATCCACGTGGTCAACGCGGACAGCGGTCCGCACAGCTTCCACCTGCATGGTTTGGAATACGGCATTGACTCGGACGGAGCGTGGCCATTCGGTACGCACGCCAGCGACGGCCGGAGGTCGGACGAGATTTGCCCGGGCGAGCACTGGACTTACACCTTCGACGTTACTGACAAGATGATCGGGGCATGGCCCTTCCACGACCACTTCCAGAATGTGGGCTCGAATGTGAATCGGGGATTGTTTGGCGGCGTGATCGTGTTGCCGAGAGAGGATTGCGACGCGCCTCCACGGATGAAGCTGCCCAGGGAAGTGGAAGAACTGCTGCGCGATCTGCGGAAGCATCTGCCCGCGGAACCGGAAGACCAAGCCGCCGCCGCGGTCGCCAAGCCGGAGCCCAGGGCGATGGATATGAGCACGGGCATGGGCATGCCTATGCCCATGCCCATAGGTGGCGAGGGCGGGGGTCACGCTCCGTTACCGATGCGCCCGGTGGAATTCGAAGGGCGGCAAATCGATTGGGAAGAGTACCTGCATCTTCCCGGTGTGTACCCCTCTCCCGACCCCAATAAACCGCTGCACGTGCCGATATTCCTGCACGCCATGCAAGGGGCGAGCGGGGTGCCGGCCTTTGACAGCGGTCCCATCGCACTTGGTGGTTCGTTTGAAGCGACATTCGGCACGGAAGGGACGTTCGACTATCACTGCAGCATCCACCCTCAGATGCAGGCCAAGGTCACCGTCGCCATGGGCGAGGCGATGCTGGCCGTCGTAACGATTGACGATACAAACCCGCTCGACATGAAGTTTGTTCCCGCCGAGGCGAAGGTCGGTCCCGGCGGAAAGGTCCATTGGAACAACGGCAACAACAACGTCCACACGGTTACGGAAGACGGTGGAGGGCTGCCTTCCTTCTGTTTGAACGGCCGCTCGTTTGTCGGAAATACGCCGACCATTTTGGCTGAAGCCGGACAGAAGATTCGCTGGTATGTCTTCAATCTGGACTTGGGTATGATGTGGCACAACTTCCATACGCATGGACAACGCTGGCACTTTGCCGGGGAAGCTTACGACGGACGCAGTCTTGGCCCGGCGGAATCCTTCTTAGTTGAAACCACCGCCCCGCCGGTCTTGCTGTTGCCCCCGGACATCGCCAAATCTCAGAATCCGGAATACCGGCCCAAGCAGGCGAAGAAGTATCACGTGCGCGGGGATTTTCTCTTTCACTGCCACGTCGAAATGCACATGATGGCTGGTCTTGCCGGTTTGGTACGCTCGCGCCAGACCTTATGGCTCACACCCGAACAGGCCAAACGGCTGTCCCACGAAACCGGCCTTCCGTTGGATCATGGAGACAACGATTGTCCAGTGATCGACCCCAAACACTGTGAGTCCTTGGATTGTGGGAAGTGGGAAGAAGTAGCCGGAAGCCCATCGGTGACCTTCATGCACGCCTGCCTGCTTCCGAAGACCGACAAGGTCTTGTACTGGGGCTATGGAGATACGCGCGACGACATCAGCCGGATTTGGGATTACTCCACCCCAGGGGGAGCGTTCTCGCTGCCGGCGAACCAGCCTTTCGACGTAACGTCTCCGGTGCACGATCGCGGCTTGGCCAACCTGTGGTCGGCGGAGCATGCATTCCTGGACACGCCTGAAGGGACGTTGCTGATTCACGGCGGTTTCACGCCGCGCGAATCGTATTTGTTCGACCCGCCAACCACAAGCTGGTCAAGAGTGGCGCCCACGGCGGAACAACGTTTCTACTCAACCAGCCTCACGCTGGCCAACGGCAAAGTGTTGACCATCTTGGGGGGCACTCCAACGTCGATCGTCGCGAGATCGATTGAGGTATACGAGCCTGGCACCGCCACATGGGACCCGCCGATTGCATTGCCCGCCACTTTTGACTACCTGTATTATCCTTGGGCCTACGTCATGCCCAACGGCGAATTGTTCATCGCGGGGCCCCGCGGAATCACGCGACGCTTTGATCCGCTGGCGCCCGTGGATGATCCTGCCAAGACTTGGCCCACCATTGCGGGCAATCGCAGCACCAGCGGCGAAAAAGGCACGTCTGTCCTGCTGCCGCTGCTACCGCCGGATTACAAACCTCGAGTAGTGATTGCTGGAGGAGACCCGGCGAGTGCGCAACAAACCTCGGAAATGATCGATCTCTCGGATACGGTGCCTGCGTGGAAGGCACTGCCGAACCTCAATCAGCCACGAATGCACCAGGTGAATTCGGTATTGATGCCGGACTCGCGGGTGTTTCTTGCAGGCGGTATTCCCAACGCCGGTGGCCCTGCCGAGATACTGGACACCAAGAACCTAGCCGCAGGATGGGTGGCCTGCGCTGCCATGAAGTACTCGCGCGGCTACCATTCCACGGCGATTCTGCTGGCCGACGGCAGCATCCTCATGGGCGGCGATCAGGACATCACGGGCGGATGGAAGTCTGGAGAGAACACTCCGCACGAGCGCTATTTCCCTTGGTACTACTTCCGGTCGCGACCGGTAAATACGGGTTCGCCTGCCAGCGTAAACCACGGCGCGACCTTTACTGTGAACACGCCCAGTGCAACTTCCATTGCCGAAGTGGTGCTGATCCGCCCAGGGGCTGTGACGCATGGCTTCAACCAGTCGCAACGCCTCGTCGGATGCGAAATCACGGGACGTGGGGCGACTTCCCTTCAGGTAAAGGCTCCGCCTGACGGAAACATCGCGGCACCGGGGTATTACCTACTGTTTCTCGTGGATACAGCTCGGGTACCAAGCGTCGCTGCCTGGATTCGAGTGACGCCGTAACTTCGGCTTAGCGGAAATGGGAAAGCGGAAGTTCTCCGGTCCCGAAGTCAGCTTCTGAGAAGAATCGAGCTTGGACACTGCAGGAGAATGACGGGCTATTCGGAAGTCAACTGTTGAAATCAGGCGATAGCACAACTGTGCGCTTTCCCTTCGCCTTTCTGCGTGCCAATGAGTGAAATGGAGATGTTTCGTCGACAATGCCCACTGCCATCAGCGAACTGGACAGTTTAGTCGTGCGGCTCAGGCCCAAGAGCGCACCCCAAGAACTCACTTGCTCCGCAGAAGCGAACGGGGATGTATTCACCTATAATCACCTCCCTTCGTCAGAACCAGAGGGATGCCTATGTTCAAGCCCCGGGCGAAAGTAGTGTTGCGCGCTGTCGTGGTGGTCTTCGTAGGTGCTTGGCTTTCGCTCCTCGTTCTGCGTGGGCTGGTATACGGGGGCATCTCGCAACGCGGCGGAATTGTAGTAGCACTCTACAGATTGGGATGTTTGGTTCTGAGTGCGGGTCTCGCGGGATACCTCTTTTACTATGGATGGCGATTGCTCAATCCGAAGACGGTCAGCACTTCTGGCTTTGGGTGGGGGAAAATGTTGGTCGGTGCGTTGATTCTCTACGTTCAAGCGGGGTTCGACTATCATCTAATTCCTGTAGGCAGGATCCCCATCCACCAGCCATTAGACCCAACCGAAGCCGTTTCCCTACTCGTATGGGACCTGATTGCCGTCTACCTCATTTTTCGCGGCATCTGGGCCGGCCTCATTCGAGGCAAACCCAAAACGGTCCTCCCGCCGCAATGTTGACCTCTCTGCTTCGGAGAGCACCAGCTTGCGCTGTCTGTTTCGCCTTCTTGAGGGTGAATGAGTGTAATGATTCCATAACAATGTCGGCTCCCACGCCCGAGTAAGCTTTGGTGGTGCTAACCGACCAAGGCCCGGGAGAAAGGAGCCAACAATGATTATTGTAGGGTGTGATTAC
>Ga0182035_10000321_pt1 | contig 21536 bp, 19 predicted proteins | sample flu12Cox44000170_FD_125969 | JGI IMG/M metagenome (GOLD analysis project Ga0182035, IMG submission 125969) | Lab enrichment of tropical soil microbial communities from Luquillo Experimental Forest, Puerto Rico - flux4day.12C.oxic.44.000.170 | ecosystem: Environmental > Terrestrial > Soil >...
ATGCGGCCGGCCCGCAGGGACCGTCGCCGGTTCGCGTTCCACACGCACGAGGAACTTGGGGCTCGCAAGCAGGCGCCGGAGCGCCAACTCGACGCCGTCCTCGAAGCTCGTGCGGCGACCTTCGAGAAAGAACGTCATCAAGGTCTCGAGATCGCGCGACGTTGGCGGCCGCCGATACGCACGCCGAGCGAGCGTTGTGAGGATCGCCTTCGCGCACGCCTCCTCGCGAGCGGGCGACGACGGTTTGCAGCTGAACACTTTTCGGACGCTAGGCGAGTCGCTCGGACGTTCTGGCGTAAACGGTCCCTGTATCCGAAGGAAGCCGATCGCGGGGTAGTACTGCAGCTGCGGGATGCTGTTGTTCTCGAGCGACTTACGATCGTACTGCCTGATCAGGTCCAGGCTCGGCCGGTAATTCGTCGCGATGAACGTCGCGCCGACCGTACGCGAGCCCGCCTTGACGGGAACCGTCACCTCTAAGATGCCATCGCCGGCGTCGCCGGCCATGCCCTGACTGAGCCCGACGCCCTCGTACTTGAAGATGTGCGCCCGCTCGCCGTCGATCACAAGTTCGAGCTGTTCGCCCGGGATGAAGCTGCCGATGCCAAAGTTCTGAATGGAGAACTTGTACTCGCCATCGGCGGGAAACGCATGGCGGACGATCATCCCGCCGCGCGTGCCGAGCGGCAACCCCTCGATGTGATGGTTCTGCGATGTGTCGCCCGGCGCGAGATACGTGCGTTCGGTAGGTGTCTTCCAGAATCCGACTGCCATGCGCGCGACCCGCGCGGCCGCTGCCGTGTACGCCTCGAGCAGAGTCGGAGAGATCGTCAGCGATCCGGCAACGTTGTCGAACCCTCGCGCGGAATCGTCGGCCGGCAGCAGCGACGCGACGTCGACGTCGAGGTCGAGCAGGTCGCGGATCGCGTTCGCGTAATCGGTCCGGTTCAGACGGTGGAGCACGACGGCGCCTGGATTGGCGCGCGCGCCCGCCTTTCGATCGATTTCCGCTTCGAGCCAGTCTCTGAGCGCCTCGTAATCCGGCAAGGGTGGCCGCCTGACGTCGGGCGGTGGCATCACGCCCGCGCGCAGCTTGCGGATCACTTTCTCCCAGAGCTCGGGGTGATCGCCGGCGCTTGCGAGATCCGGTTTTTCAAGGGAAAGATTTGCGGTGTGCACCCGATCGCTGTGGCACGGCACGCAGTACTGGTCGAGCACCGCGCGGTTCGTCGCCGCGGTGGGGGGAACCGGCACCTGGCCGGCCGTCACGGCCACGACTGCGGCCGCGCCGGCCGCAGTGCACGCAATCCGGAGGGTTGCCCACCGACGTTTCATGGTCCAGAGCGCCTATGTCTCGATCACGCGGCGGCCGATGTCCGACGCGCTGATAGTACACGAAGTCCAGCGGCATAGTGCGTGTGCATGATAGGAATAAGGCCCGAGATCGTTGACTCGGCACGGGCGCTCGGGCACCATGACGCCGCGTCCATCCCCGAAGCCTGGAAACCCGGAGGAGCGGGCTCGGAGTGGAGGAACCTTATGAGCGGAGGAACTCGGTCGAACCCGGCCCGCCGACTGGTGCTCGTCGCGAGCGTCGCGACCTTCGTGCTGTTATCGCGATGGCCGATTACGGCCGCGCCACCTGCGACCCGGCCAGAGGATGTCGGTCTCTCGACGGACCGGCTGCAACGGATCGGAGAGCTGGTCCAGCGTCACATTCAGGCTGGCAGCTTCAGCGGTGCCGTCACGCTCGTCGCGCGTCACGGCCGCATCGCGCATCACGAGGCGTACGGGCTGATGGATGTCGAAGCCAAGAAGCCGATGATCAAGGACGGCATTTTCCGCATCATGTCGATGACCAAGCCCGTGATCGGCGTGGCAGTGCTGATGATGATGGAGGAGGGGAAAGTCCACCTGCAGGATCCGATCTCGAGATTCATTCCCGAATGGAAGAACATGACAGTGGCTGTGCCACTATCCGCTCCGACGGTCGGTCGTGGCAATGCGGCGCCCACGGCTGCTGCTCCTGGGGGAACAGGCGGTCGCGGCGCCCCGGAAGAGCCGCGGTACTACACGGTGCCGGCGGAACGTGAGGTCACGGTCCGCGATCTTCTGACGCACACGTCGGGACTCGTCAGCGGTCCGATCAGCGGCTTCGTCAATCGCTCGGTCGCGGCGGGCCCGAAAGAGACGCTGGCGGACTACGTGCCGCGACTGGGCAAGGTGCCACTTGAGTTCCAGCCGGGCACGCGATGGGCCTACAGCGCGACGGCAGGATTCGATACGCTCTCGCGAGTCGTGGAGGTCGCGTCGGGGATGCCGATCGATCGCTTCCTCAAGCAACGAGTCTTCGAGCCGCTTCAGATGAAGGACACTACCTACATCCCGCCGAACGGCAGCCTGCGGCTTGTCAAGCTGTACTCGCGCACGCCAGACGGCTTGAAGCCAGCTCGCGATCCTGGGTTCATGACTGACGTCTACTTCTCGGGGGGCGGCGGACTCTTCAGCACGGCCGAGGACTACGCGCAGTTTGCAATGATGCTGGTCAACGGCGGCGAATGGAACGGTCGTCGTCTGCTCAGCCCCCGTCTCGTCGAGCTTATGGGATCGGTCTTTGCGCCGGACACGCTGCCGGGCCGACCGCGCGGTGAGGCGTACGGCCTGAGCGTCCGCGTGGTCACCGATCCCGTGGCGCGCAACTCGTTTTTGTCGGAGGGCAGCTTCGGGTGGAGCGGTGCGTTCGGCACGCATTTCTGGGTCGATCGCAAAGAGAAGCTGATCGGCATCGCTATGACCCAGACATCAAATCAGGAGTTCCTGCGTGACTTCGAGAACATGGTGATGCAGGCCGTGGTTGCCAGCACGCCTGCCCATGTTGGCGGCGCGAAGTAATCTGGCATCCGCGGTTCGACAACGATCCGCGCTGCGGTTGGCGTCGAGAGGAGCTGACGGCGATTTTCAAGCGTCGTCAATGGCTCTCGCCACCTACAGGTCCGCGCAACGCCTAACGGCTGTGGTCCGCGTCACCTCGCCACATGTCTCCGGCCCTCTTTTCGGCGCTATGATTTGCGATGCAGCGCAACGCGGGAAACCGCCTCCGACGAGACGTACAAGCTGGCCTGAACGCCCACAGATCGAAACGCAATGGATCACATCCCGTCGATCGGTTCGGTGATGACTCCGTTCCCTTACGTTGTACAGGTAGATGCCAGCGTCCTGACCGCCCGGGCGCTGATGCTGGAACACAACGTGCGTCACATTCCCGTGAAGGACGGCGAAGCGCTCGTGGGGATCCTGACCGACCGCGACCTGAAACGGGCCATGGATCCCGATCTCGGACTGCCGCCCAAGGAGGAACTGTTTGTTCGAGATGTGTTCCGCCCCGACGCGTTCGTCGTCGAATTGACCGAGCCGCTCGACAGAGTGTTGGATGAAATGGTGGCGCGTCACATCGGGAGCGCCCTTGTTGTCAAAAAGGGTCGTCTTGTTGGAATCTTTACGGCGATGGATGCGTGCCGGGTGTTCTTCCACCATCTGCAGTCGCTCTTTCCGTCGAGACCGGGGGATGACGCGGCCTGAGTGAAGGGGCGCGCACCGGAAGGATCGACCTTGCGGGGCATATAGGGAAAATTCCCGCACCCCCGGCAAAAATTCCTCAAACCTCTTTCGTTTGCTCGATCGGATCGCCCTAATTCCCACGCAGTCAGCGCTGGTCGCGGCCCGCGATTCAGGCATGGCATTTGTTATGACTGACGCGTTTACGAGCAACACCATGGCCACAATCACCGTCTCGGATCGGATTGCCGCCCCGGTTGAGGAGGTCTTCGCGCAATTCACGGATGTTGAGCACGCGGCGGCTGGGCATGTCTCAAGCATCAGGAAGATTGAGATGCTCACGCCAGGCCCGGTGCGGTTGGGGACGCGCTGGCGGGAGACGCGAGACCTCATGGGCGTGGTCGACAGCGCGGACATGGAGATCACCTCATTCGAGCGGAATCGCACGTACACGATCGCGCATCACAAAGCGGGTCTGGAGATTGCGACGACGTTCTGGTTCGAAGCGTTGGAGGGGGGGACCAAGGTGACCGTGGAGTTCGAGCTCGAGCGCGGCGGCGTGCCGCCTGGCCTCCTTGCGCCGCTCGGATGGGCGATCGCCGGCAAGGTGGCGCGCGTCTTGAGTCACGACCTCGCCGACTTCAAGCGCACGATTGAGGGATAAGACGCATGGTACCTGACAAGAGCGTCGCCACATCACCGTTCAATTGCGACTGGATCGAGAAGGGCTCCGAGGGGTACCTGGGCGCCTTCCTCTACGCAATCTGCCGACGATCCCGCACCCGTCCTTGCGTCGTGAGCGAGACCGACTGCGGGCGCTGCCAGCTGTGGAAGGAGACGCTGGACGCGAGGCGCGAATGCGATGAGCAGTGAGGTGTACACACATCGTGGCTGCCGTTCTCAGCCCGATGCGCTCGCGGCTGCGGCGGACTGCGACCTGTTCGGACCCACGCGCGCGGGTGGCGGACGGTTGCTCGAAACGATCTGTTCAGGATGCGCGCGTCACCGAGTGGTGCCCGACAGCGATAGCACGCCGGTGATTGCCTGGTACACGTGCCCTGAGTGTGGCTGCGAATGGTCCGTCCGCCTCCGAGGAAGTCATCCGGCTCAGATCATCGTCAGTCGCGATGGGCTCGATTCGATAGAGTAGGCGTTCCCGCTAGGCGGGCGAGCCGGTTTTTATTTCTTCCAGAGCCGCTCCCACCACGTCGGGCTCGCGGGCTCGGCCGGGGGATTCGGGACCTGGCCCGTTTGATGACGGATCTGGGCGCGAATCGTCGAGACGTCCCAGCCCGTGAGCGACGCCAGGCGCTGCGCCTCCTGCTCCCAACGGCCAGACAAACTTTGGCGATACGCGACGGCTGCAGCGCACGAGTCGCTCCCGTTCCACGCGTGGCGGATCACGTAGCGCCCCTGGAAGTTTGTGCGATCCGCCGTCTCCTGAAAGGCAAGATCCTCGGGAAAGTGCGCGTTGTCGTATCGCACATGCAGGCGGGTCAGGAAGACATCGGGGTTCGCTCGCGTGACGATCGCGGGCCTGGTTGGCGAAGGCAGCGCTGGACCGTAGCCGGCCCTTGGCATGCTGCGGAGAGCGTCACTCCAGAAAACCCCCAGCTGTCGCAGCTCGTCGGGCGATAGCGGATCGGCTGCGCATGGATCACACCAGTTCATGTCCCAGGCGTACTCGAGGAAGAGGACTCCGCCACCCTCCACGACAACTTGCCGGCTGAACATCGCCTTGTAGAACCTTGCGAATTCGCCTGATTCCTGAAGGGACGCCGGCAGCTCCATGCCCGACGGGAGCTTCACCGTCCGGTAGTTCGTCGTCTCCACGCGTCCACGCCGCGTGAGGGTGTACACGAACAGCTCCTGGGCTCCGTCCGCGTTGACCATGCCCAAGCGGATTGGCAGCATGAACTTGGGCGATTCGTAGGCAATTTGCAGTGGCCGCAGATACGAGAAGCCAAGCTTGGCCTGCTCGGTCAGGTTGACTCTGGCCACGAAGAATCGCATGTTCTGCTTCAAATAGCTCGACAACACGCCAGACGCGCCGGCGGGAATCCGGTAGCCGTTGTCCCGAAGCCAAGCTTCCAGCCCCGAGCTCTGTTGCGCCGACAGGATCAGGATGTCGTATTCGCCCACAACGTACTGCGCTTCGATGGTGACGCCGCGACTATGCGCGGCTGCCGCGGCATCAACGCGCCTTGGCAGAGTGGCGGCTTGGTCAGCGAACCGGTACTCGTTCGATCTCACGGCGCACGGGTTGTCGTCGAAATATTCGACAAGCCGAGGGGCCGAATAGGCATCGAGGTGATCGATCAATCCCTTGTCGCCGATGTGAATCTGCTCGCGCGTGAGGAAGGTCGGCACGGGAATCACGACCGCGAACTCCGTCAGGTTCCCCCTGAAGTCGTTCGCCATCGTCATCACGGTCCGATCGGCATCGCGGACCAGCACAACCTGCGAGGCTCGGTTGAAGAGCTTTGTATCGGCCCTTGCACAATAGAAGCCGCAGAATCCGAGCAGAGTGGGCGCCGACCAGGCGATGCTCGATGACAGCGTGATTCCGGCGATCAGTCGTCTCATGTCAATCTCCCTCATTTACTGTTCAGGGAACCACCCCGCGTTGGCACTGCGGCATCGAAGACTCGTTCCCAGCCTGGGCGAGGATGACCGCGCGGCCAGCACCGGCTGAACAACCCGCAACCGGGCCGGCCATGCGTAACGTTGGCCGGGAAGGAGGCTGTCTATGATCGGAACCGCGAGCGAGCTGGCCGCAAGCGACCAGAGCAACCCGTTCGTCCGGAAGATGCGGAATTGCACATGCCATGCGCCGAGCGCTACCAGTGCCGCGAACACGACTCGTCCGGCTCTGGAGTCGGGCGTCGTTTTCGGATCGGAAATCATGAAGAACGTGAACAGCAGCAACGCGCCGTTCTCCAATCGGTGTAGTGGAATGGTCAGCGGCTCTCCCATGTACAGCGATCGGCCGACCAGCAACGCGCAGTAGAAGCCAACGAATGCGTAGGTCACATCACTCCGCGAGGCCCGGTTCACGACCAGGCCCCCGAGACACGCCATCAGGAACGCAAAAAACGCTACCGAGCCCCACTGTCCTGGCGACACCCACACCTGGTCGGTGACGAGCAGCATGGCAACGAGCCCGGCGTTGGTCGGGTTGAAGACGTGCTTGCCCCGGAATCGAACGACAAACTTGATGGCGATGGTCAGCAGCGCGGTCAAGACGGCGAGCCAGGGTCGGTTCGTACGCAGCAGCAGGCAGAGTGACAACCCGGAGATGAGGGCGCTCTTGACGTTCACCTGGCACCGCTGACCTGAGGGGCGACTGGCCAGTGAGTCGCCGGCCGCTTGTGTTGCCACGACAGTGCCCAGGACAAGCAAGACGCGCGGGACGGTGATGTCAAAGTCCAGCCACGTCATCCCGTACACGAGAAGGCACGTGAGCGTCGCGATCTGGTACCGGCGCGGGTCATACATATCAGGCCCTAGAGATGGAACGATCGGCCGGCGATTTCTTGCGGGGCGTCGTGGAGGGCCTGCGGAATCAGCTGCTGGCCAAGCAAATTGAGTTGCTCGAGAAATCCCAGGAATATCGCTGCTGCCCGGCGGCCCAGGAAGAGGACTGACCTATCGCGTGCGCTCGGCTGGTCCCTTCGGTGCCGAAATCGGATCGCAACGGCTGGCGGTATAATTCCGGCGTTTTCTCTGACACCCGTCCGGTTCGCTCGCGTCATTGCGGCGCGATTTCAGGAAGGGGAGTGAACGATGTCGCGAACGGCTCGTCGATACGTGATGGCGATCAGCGCACTCACGATCGGGATTGCGGTGATCGCTACCGGCGTCTCGGGGCAGATCTTCCTGGGAGGGTCCCCCCCGCAACGATCGTGGCAGGCGCAGCCCTCGACCAAGAACGGCGAGTGGCCAAGCTACAACGGGGACACCCGGGGCACGAGATACTCGCCCCTCGATCAGATCAACGCCTCAAACTTCAACAAGCTCGAGGTGGCGTGGCGATTCAAGACGGAGAGTCTGGGCCCGCGTCCTGAATACAAGCTGGAAGGGACGCCGATCATGGTCAAAGGCGTGCTCTACAGCACCGGCGGCGTGAGGCGCTCGGTCATCGCGCTCGACGGCAGAACGGGAGAGCTCATCTGGGTGCACAGCCTTCGCGAAGGGCAACGCGCCGTTCTCGCGCCGCGGCAACTCTCTGGTCGTGGCGTCGCGTACTGGACCGACGGCAAAGGCGACGACCGGGTCGTCTACGTCACCACAGGCTATCGGCTGGTCGAGCTCAATGCGAAGACAGGCGCGATGATCAATTCATTCGGCACCAACGGGATCGTCGACCTTAAGGTGGGCGCGGTTTTTGGAAAGGGTCAGCAGATCGATTTGGAGAGCGGCGAGATCGGCGTCCATTCGACGCCTGTTGTCGTCAAGGACGTCGTCATCGTCGGCTCGGCGATGCGCGAGGGTGCAACGGTCGTCACGCACAACAATACGAAAGGCCTGGTCCGCGCCTTCGACGCCCGCACCGGGAAGCTGCTGTGGACGTTCAATACGATCCCGCGTCCAGGCGATTTCGGCAACGAGTCGTGGGAGAACGAGTCATGGGCCGTCAACGGGAATACCGGCGTGTGGACGCAAATTTCCGTGGACGAAGACCTCGGGCTTGTCTATCTTCCCGTGGAAGATCCCACCGAGGATTACTACGGCGGCCATCGGCCAGGCAACGACCTGTTCGGCGATTCGTTGGTGTGCGTCGACCTCAAAACGGGGCAACGGAAATGGCACTTCCAATACGTGCACCATCCCATCTGGAACTTCGACAATTCGTCGGCCCCGATCCTCATGGATATCACCGTTGACGGCCGCCCGATCAAAGCGGTGGCGTCGCCGAGCAAACAAGGGTTTCTCTACGTCCTTGATCGGGTGACTGGCAAGCCGGTGTGGCCCATCGAAGAGCGCCCCGTCCCGCAATCCGATGTCCCCGGCGAGAAAACCTCACCGACGCAGCCGTTTCCCACAAGGCCGCCGGCCTACGCCCGCAACTACCTTCGAGTACCGGAGGATCTGATCGACTTCACACCGGAGCTGCGTGCTGGAGCGCTCGAGGTGCTCAAGCGGTACCGAGTGGGGACCTCCCCCTTCACGCCCGCCATGCTCGGCGACGTCAACGGCATCCTCGGCGCGATCGGCGCGGGCACGGCGACGAATTGGCCCGGATCGGGCGGCGATCCTGAACTGCACATCGTGTACGCGCAAGGTTCGCATAGCGTGCAGGCGCGATCGGTCGTGCCGCCACCAGCCGGATTCTCCGATGTTCGTTACGTGTCAGGTGTCGCTGGGCGACCATTTCAGATGCAGACGGGGCCCGGCGATTGCTGTGCCGCCGACGGAACCGGACGGCCGTTCGCCCCCTCATCGCTCACGCCGACGCCAGCTGCGGCTGCCGCGGCAGCGGAAGCACGTGGACGTGGAGCAGCCGGAGGCCCGGCTCCCGGCGGGCCGGCTCCCGCCGGCGGCGGCGAAGGCGGCGGCTTGTCGGTTCAGGGGCTGCCCATCATGAAACCGCCGTACGGGACCCTGACCGCGATCAATCTCGATCGCGGCGAGTTCCTGTGGCAAGTGCCGGCGGGTGAGACACCCGACAACATTCGGAACCACGCGGCGTTAAAAGGACTCACGATCCCGAACACAGGGATGTCGATAGCAGGTGTCGGCTTGATGAACACGAAGACCCTCGTTGTCATGGGCGATCCGCAGGTGACGACGACACCAGAGCACCCGCGGGGTGCCATGCTGCGCGCGTACGACAAGGGAACCGGACGCCAGGCCGGCGCGCTCTGGATGCCCGCGCCGCAAAGCGGCTCGCCGATGACCTACATGTTGAACGGCAAGCAATACATCGTCGTCGCGGTCAGTGGCGGCGCCTATTCCGGCGAGTTCATAGCCTTCGCGCTGCCGGACACCGAGGTCCGTCGAAGCACACAGCACTAACTTGGCACCAGGGCGGCCCTGAAAGAGGCCGGACAGGTCCGCCCTGGTTCACAACGAGGCACACCTGGGTTCGGCGAGTACGCGCGCGGCTCGTCGAGCATCTGTTGGGCGACATCGGCAGCTCCCGCGCGATGACGGGTCGGCGTATCGAGCGCCGCGCCGAGCATGCACGCGGGGGACGATATCAGGCGCGTGCGAATGCATCGGTCAAACGGCAGGATCAGCTTTCCGTGAATGTTGCTGTCGGCTGGCCGCCTCCACGGTGGTCGTCGGATCGGCCCCCGACCAGGTGTGATCGGCGGTGGGGCCGTAAATTGACGGTACCGGCCGATCGAGCAGACGCAGATACATGGTCAGCTGCGTGCGATGATGCGCCGTATGCAGCACGCGGCGCCAGAACACCCAGACGCGGGTGCGCTCGACATCGAAGAAGGTCACGGGCGCTTCCCACCATGTCTGCCGCTGCCGGGCAAGCTGGGGCAGACGCGCTCGGGCCAGATCCGCAAGCCGGACCACACAGGCCTCGACCGTTAACGGTGCGGGCACCACAGAGGCGGCGGCTGGTTCGGAAAGGCCGAGGAACTCCCCGAAAAATCGGCGGCCCGACAACAGTTCGTGTTTGAAGTTGTCGCGAACGCACATCGATTTGGGATGAGGGCGGAACTCGAGCACCTCGTTATCGAAGAGTCGCCAGACTGATGCGACCTTATTGATCTCGCTGACATACACATCGATCAGGTGTTGGAAGGCCGGATCCTCCGCCGCGGGCACGGACTTGTCGTCGATCACACTGGTCGAGTACTGCGCGGTCATAGCCGAATCGTACCCCGCGCCCGGTTCCACGAACGAGGAAGATCGACGGGGCGTCGCCACTTCAGTCCGGGTGCTCACGCGGCGTCCGACCGCCGCCTTAGTGCTTGCTCATCAATTCCTCGAGCTGGAATGTGTGTCGAATCGGGTGCATGACGGCATGTTCCAGCATCGCGTCGATGCTATACAGCGTTTGCCAACGCGATGGATACTCGGGTCGATCGAGCCGAGCATCGCTGACGTCCTGCAGCGGTGCGCGCCATCGGTCGAGGACGTGCTCCATGTAGCTGTCGGCGTCCGCCGAGAGGGCCGGCGCGCCCGGAGGTACGCCGATCGCCGGGTCAGGCAACTCCAGCATTTCACATATCCACACCATATAGTTGCGCGCCGCGCCGAGGACATGCCGAACGAGCGTATCGAGCGACGCGTACGCGGGATCGTCAGTCTTGGGAAGCACGATCGACCTGCCTTGAGCCTGTTTCCAGACGACGAGGAACCGGCGCAAATGCGTGTCGTGAAGCACCACCAGCGCCCGGGCAGCTCGAGAACGATAGGGGAGATCAGGTGATGTCATAGTCAACCCTGTTACTGGATGCTAGCGTATGACGCGCGTCGGTCAGCGCGGTGAGCCCGGCTGCAACGCTTGACCGCGGGCCGCGCCGAGACCATCCTTTGTACGCCATGGTGCCGCTGGAGCGGGAGCTTGCCGCACTCAAGTTCCTGGATAACCTGGGCGTTCAACTCGGAGACGTGCGGGAGCCTCACAAAGCGCTTCGACATACGCTCCGTGATGCGCGCGAATTCTTTCAAGCGACCGACGGCTGCATCGCCACGATCCAGGCCGGCTGGCCCGAGGCCGCGGTCCTTTTTACGCTTCCGAAGGACGCGAGCTGGGATCTGAGTCTGCTGACGCGCTATATCCGACACACGCATCCGGCCGTTCCGCATGACATGCTGATCGCACCGTTGCGCCGGCGCGGCGGCACGTGGGGCGCGATTGCCCTCGTCCGGCCCGGCATTGCCTACGACCACGACGATCGACGGCTGCTCGGGCGAGTGGCCACGGCCCTGTCGGCGGCGGTCCATCGCATCGATGACGACCGCCTTCTTGGCGTCCGTGACCGGATCGACAGGAAGATCATGGAGCAGATTCATCCCAAGGATCTTTTTTATCAGATCCTGGATGGCATCCGGTCACTGACTCACTACGATCACTCGTCTGCGCTGCTGATCCGCGAAGAAAACGATGCCGCACTCCGCGTCGTTGCGGAGCAGATCGCCTGGACGAAGGCCAAAAGTCGTCGAGTCGGACTCCGGCTTCCCCTTACAGACGACGCGGCAACGCTGCTGCTGTCGGAACAGGTGTACGGCTTCGATCGTCACGGCGAGGGATGGAGGGAATGGAAAGGCCAGCCGGCGGCGGAGCTGGCGGCGCTGCTCGATTACAACAGCGCCGACGATGGAGACGAGAACGTCCGGGAAGCATCCATGCTTTGCGTGCCGCTGGTCACGCGCGACAACCTCGTCGGCGTGCTCAAGATTGCATCGTGCCACGCCGAACAACTGAAGCCATACGATGCCGAACTGGTCGAGCATTTCCGGTCGCAGGCTGCTATCGCGATTCAGAACCTGCATCGCACCGAGTCGCTTCGAGCCCGCGTGCTGAGCGCAGAGCGCAAGCACGCGATGGCGGATCTGGCCCGGAGCGTGTCGCACGATGTGAACAATGCGCTCGGCTCGATGCTGCCGCTCGTGCAACAGATGCAGGCGGATCTCCGGGAACAGGCCATCAACCCCACGGTGCTTGTGGAAGACCTCGAGCATGTTCAGAAGTCGCTCCAGGTGTGCCGCCGGATCTTTGGCGGAATGCTGTCGTTTTCGCGAAACGCGGCACGGCGCAGTCAGTACGGCCAGGTACGTCGCGCCATCGAAACGACGTCAGCCATTCTCAAGTACGGGATGGGCCGCAGCGGCATCGAGCTCGTGGTCCATGTTCCCGACGACCTCCCTGAAGTCGCCTGCAGCCAGAGCGATCTGGAGCAGCTGTTTCTAAACCTGCTCACGAACGCGCGAGAGGCCATGCAACATGGCGGACGCATCACGGTCGAGGTCCAATCGGCCGGCGGCGTACTTGAAATCGCGATCGCGGATTCCGGCTGCGGCATTCCTGCCGAGAACCTGCCGAGGATCACCGAACCATTCTTCACGACCAAGCCTCACGGCAACGGTCTTGGTTTATCCATCTGTCGATCAGTGCTGTGGGAAGTCGGCGGCACACTGACGATACACAGCGAGCCGGGCCACGGCACGCGCGTGCACATCGGAGTCCCTCAGGCGCTGCAACAGGCGCACTGTTCATGAGCTCGTCGCGAATCCTTGTCGTGGACGACGAGCCCGGCATGCTGCGCGCGGTCGATCGCGTACTGGGTGGAGCGCATCAGCTCCTCGGATGTCGCTCGTCTACAGACGCGCTGTCGGTGGCCGCCGAGTTCCGGCCCGATCTTGCCATCGTGGACATCCGCATGCCCGACCTCGACGGCTTTGAGCTGATGGCGCGATTAAAAACGCGCTTTCCTGACCTTGATGTCATCCTGATGACCGGCAGTGTGGACGACCTGGACGAAAAGCTGGTCCGCGCGATTCGGAGCCCGGCTTTCTTTTTCATCCAGAAGCCGTTCGATCGCGAGGTGCTCAGGACGCTGGTTGATCGATGCCTCGAGTTGAGATGGCGGCGGCAGGACCATCGGCGCTACCTCGCTCGGCTAGAAACGGAGATGGCCGCAGCGCGCGCATTTCAGCAGGGGCTTCTGCCCGACCGTGAGGCGATCGTTCATCGACTCGCCATCAGCTGCCGGTACACGCCCTGGTCGGGTCTCGGGGGCGACTTGTACGATTACGCTCGCGCGAACGGAGGGCAGACAGCACTGCTCATCGCGGATGTGTGCGGCCACGGCGCGTCGGCAGCGATGCTGACGGGCATCGTGAAGAGCGCCTTCCATGCGTCGCACGAGGATGGTTACGATCCGCTTGCCGTTGTGAATCGAGTGTGGGGCGCCCTGACGGCGTTCGGACCCGAGCGCTTCGTCACGTTGTTTACCGCCTTGATCGCGCCGGATGGGCGCCGGCTACGGTATGTGAACGCCGGCCACCCACCAGGCGTTCTCTGGGGACCCGCGCGTGACGCCGTGTGGTTGAAAAGCACGGGGCCGCTGGTCTCCCCCGTATTGCCCGCGTGCCGGTGGGAAGCGCTAGTCATCGCAATTGACGAGGGCGATCAGCTTCTCCTGTATACCGATGGCGTGTCGGAAATCCTCGCAGACCCTGACGGCTTTGTGGAGACCCGCTTCAAGAGCATCATCGATCGGACATCAGGTGGGGCGGCGTTGCTCGACGCGTTTCTTGTCGACGTGCAGCGCGAGCTCGGCGGTCGTGAGCTGCCCGACGATCTGACGCTCATGACGGCACGCGTCCTTCCGATGGAGCATCGAGACAATGCCTCTTCGTCGCCGGAGGGAAACTAATCCAGACAGCTCGAGCGCCCTTTTCCGTTCACACCCGTTCAAGGGCTTGGAGGTGGCTTTGATGCCGGATACATGGCAAGGGTCAGAGACGACGACGGCGCTACAGGCGCTGAATCGTGCCAGAGCCCGACTGTGGTCGTTGATCCCCTCGGTGGCAGTCGCAATCGCGGTCCTGCTCGCCGCGGACGTCTCGGGACGCGCTGGCCGTCGCGACTCCACCCAAGGGGACGATCGCTCTGCCCCTCTGTTGCGCGGAGCGATCGATATTCACGTGCACACGGATCCCGACAACGTGCCGCGGTCGATCGATGGCCTCGACGCGGCGAAAATGGCCCTCGCGAGCGGCATGCGCGGCATCGTGCTCAAGAATCACTACGATCCGACGGCGGGGCTGGCGTTCCTGGCGCGTAAAGAGGCCCCAGGCCTTGAAGCCTTCGGCGGCATCGATCTCAACCTTCCTGTCGGCGGCATGAACGCGGCGGCGGTGGAGCATCTGACGCAGGTCGCGGGCGGCTGGGGCAAGGTCGTGTGGATGTCGACGTTCGATGCCGAGAACCAGGTTCGCTACTCGAAGGAAAATCGCCCGTTCGTCAGCGTGGCGCGCGACGGCGCGCTGCTTCCCGAAACCAAGGCGGTCATTACGGCAATCGCCCGACACGATCTCGTGCTCGCCACCGGTCACACATCCGCGAGCGAAGCTCTCTTGCTTCTGCAGGAGGGACGCCGTCAGGGCGTCAAGCACATGGTGGTCACGCACGCGATGAATCCGCCGATCGAGATGGACGTCGCCGGCATGCGCGCGGCGGTCAAGGAAGGGGCTTTCATCGAGTTCGTCAGCGGTGGGCTGAGCGAACCGGGCGCTGCCTCGAGGCTCGATAGGTACGTCGCCGCGATGCGCCTGATCGGCCCCGGGTCCTGCATCGCCTCATCCGACCTCGGCCAGAAGGGCAACCCGCTGCCTCACGTTGGGTTCGCGGCGTTCGTGCAGGAGCTGCAGAAGCGGGGCCTCGCGGCGAGCGAGACGGATCGGATGACGAAGGAGAATCCAGCGAAGCTGCTCGGACTGCGTTCACGTCAAGACTAGAACGGAAGTGAGTTGCGGCGGCGCGCATGGTCCCCGCCGGAACGAACCAACACGCCTCTGTTGTCGCGGCGACCGCTCTCGAGCGTGAGTACGGGCTAGCCGGCTGAGCGGTCTCGTGCGACACTGAATCTTCCGCTCAGCTGTCTCATCCGAGATCCCCCACGGCAAAAATTTTCCTATTGCTGAGTCCTCGCCGTCTCATGTGGGTCATCCGTTTCCCGGGCTCCATACGGACATGTCGCAGGCATGTGATGTTTTCACATCCTCCCCACGCATGTGCTGGCACGTCTCCTGCTAAGACGTTCGGACCGCGATGGGCTAACTGCGCCGTTTCGGTCAGGAGGTCTCCTTGCTCCGGGTTGCCCTCGTGGGATGCGGCAAGGCTGCGGAAAACCATATCCGCGAGATTCGGAAGCTCTCCGGCGCATCGCTCGTCGCGGTGTGCGACATTGAGCCGTTGATGGCCGAGCAGCTGGCGGTCCGGTACCGCATTCAAAAGCACTTTTCGGATATGGACGCCATGCTGGAGACCGAACGGCCTGATGTCGTGCACATCGCGACTCCCCCGCAATCACACCTGCCGCTGGCGGTGAAGGCGCTGGACGCCGGCTGCCACGTGCTCGTTGAAAAGCCGCTGACACTCTGCTACGGCGATTCGCAGAAACTTGTCGCCCACGCGGTCAGCCGCGAGCGAAAGCTGACGATTGGCTACAACTATTACTTCGATCCCATCGCGCGCACGATGCGCAAGCTCTTCGCCGAGGGTGTGCTCGGAAGGCCAGTACACATCGAGAGTTTCCTTGGCTATGACTTGTCGGGGTCGTTCGGGGCGTGCGTCTTTGCTAACAGCGAACACTGGGTGCATCGGCTTCCGGGAAAGCTGGTCCACAACGTGATCGACCATCTCCTGAACAAAGTGGCCGAGTTCATGAGCGATCAGGTGACGGTGCAGGCACGCGCCTGGCAACGCGCCACGCATCGTCATCCGACATGCAGCATGCCGGATGAGCTGCGATTGATGCTCTTCGACGCCGGCACCTCGGCGTTCGCCACGTTTACGTCCCATGCGCAACCGGTCGCCCATTTTCTGAACGTCTACGGTACGAAGAACACCGCGCGGCTCGATTTCGAGGCCGGGACGATCGCCTTATCCTCCACAGCCGCGCTTCCTGGCGCCCTTGGGCGTCTGAGCCGCACATTCGGTCAGGGATTTCAGTGTTTGCGTGAAGGGTCGAAAAACGTGATCCGATTCGTCCGCTCGGAATATTACGCCCTTGCCGGGCTCAATTTCCTGATCAACGCGTTCTACGACAGCATTCGGCAGGATGCTCCGGTGCCCGTTCCATACCAGGACATCCTGAAAGTCGCGGCCATGAGCGAGGCCGTTTTCGCCCAACTGCGAGAGAACCGGTCGCTCGTGGCATGACGGTCCTGGTCACCGGATCCACGGGATTCCTGGGCGCGGCCGTGATCGAGCGGCTCCTGGCACGTGGCGCCAAGCGCATTCGGTGCCTTGTTCGCCCCAGCAGCGACCAAGCTCGGCTCGCAGCGCTCGCCTCCGCATACAGCGCCGGTCGCGTGGAGGTGACGATCGGCAATCTTCAGTCGGCGGCCGGCATCGAACGCGCGCTCATCGGTGTCGACACTGTCTACCATCTGGCGGGTGCGATGCGCGGTCCGCCGGCAGGAATCTTCCTGGATACCGTCGTGGCGTCCAAGCGCCTCCTGGACGTCATCGCCTCTCATCCTGTCAAGCGATTTGTTCTTGTCAGCTCGCTGAGCGTCTACGGTCTCGCCGATGTGCCCGTCGATCGGCTCATTGACGAAACGACCGGGCTCGAGTCGCATCCCGAGCGGCGGGACGCCTACTCGTACGCGAAGCTTCGGCAAGAGCTGGTGGTCCAGGAGCATGCCGCTAGAGCCGGCTTCCAGCTCATGATCCTGCGGCCCGGAACGCTTTATGGACCCGGCGGGCCGGCGTTCTCTCCGCGCGTCGGGCTCACGGTGCCGGGATGGCTGCTCCATTTGGGCGGCAACAACGTGCTGCCCCTGTCACACGTCTCGAACTGCGCCGAGGCGGTTGTTCTCGCGGGAACGAGCAACCGTCTGGAGGATGGAGCGTACAACGTTGTCGATGACGATCTGCCGACGGCCGCTGAGTACGTGCGGCGCTTCAAGAGGGAAGTCGGGCGTGTCAGGTCGATTCGTTGTCCCTTCTTCGCGACGATGCTGTTGTCGCAATGGGCGGAGCGTTGGCACGTGTCGTCAAGAGGTCAGATCCCACGTGTGCTGACACCGTATTGCACGGCGAGCTTGTGGCGCGGGCACCGCTTCGACAATCGCAAGCTTCGGCGTGCAGGTTGGACGCAAGTGGTGTCCACACGAGACGGCCTGACCCGTGCTTTCGACGACTTGCGGTCCCGTTCTCAAGCGGCGACTCGCCTGCCAGCGGTGACAAGAACTGATGGCCTCGGCTGACTTCGCGGTCACTACCGGCCCGAGAGGTCTCGGGGCGCAGTCGCCAACGTCGCGGACTGCGTCGCCAGCCACTTTGCAGCGTCGGATCGAGCTGCTCGTGGCGGGCCCCTCTCTGCTTCAGTGGCTCGGTGGCCAGGAAGTGCAGGCCGATCTGCTGGTCAGGAATTGGTGCGACGACCCGGACGTGCGGGTCGCTTTCATTCCACATAATCCGGTCGCCCCGCGCGGGCTGCGATGGACCGAGCGCGTTCCGGCTCTGCGGACGGTGGTGCGCTTGCCGGCCCGCCTGTCCTCGCTTTATCACGCGGTGCGACGATCGCACATCGTCCATATTTTTTCAGCGTCACACTCCTCCTTCCTGATTGCGACGCTGCCCGCGTGGTGTGTCGCTCGGCTGCTCCGGAAACGAACGCTCATCCACTACCACAGCCCGCGAGGCTCCGAGCACCTGCGCCGCTCGCGCCTGGCGCGGCTCGTCCTGCGCGGGAGCGACGCCGTTGTCGTGCCCTCCCGATACCTCGCTGAGATCTTTGCAGTCTATGCGGTGCCGACCGAGATCGTCGCCAACGTCATCGACGCGGCCGTCCTGCGCTTTCGTTACCGTCGAGTCATCCACCCGCGACTGGTGTGCACGCGGAATTTCGAATCGAGATACGCCGTCGATCTCGTCGTGCGGGCGTTTGCCGAGATCAACAAGGAAATTCCGTCGGCGCGGTTGCTGCTGGCAGGGAGGGGCCCGCAGGAAGCCACTATCCGCGCGCTGGTCGCCGAGCTTGAACTCGGCGACGAGGTCGAGTTCTGCGGAGCAGTCCCGCGGGACCGCATCGGCACGATTCTGGATCGCGCCGACATCTTCGTGAATGCCTCGCGTATGGACAATATGCCTGTCTCGATCCTGGAGGCGTTCGCCGCCGGCCTTCCGGTCGTGAGCGCGGCGAGCGGAGGCATTCCGTACCTCGTGGAGCACGAGCGGACCGGGCTGCTGTCGGAGGTCGGAGACGCCTCCGCGCTCGCGCAGAATGTGCGGCGGATCATCTCCAACCAGGCGCTAGCGCGCCGGCTCGCCGGGAACGCCTTCGAGGAATCGTCACGCTACAGGTGGCCGGCGATTCGGGCGGAATGGCTGCGGACCTACCGCGCGCTCGCTCGAGTCGACGCCGGGCACGCTCCAACCCGGGTTCAGTCGGGAAGAGCGCCTGCCGGAGCTGACGCACAGCGCTGAATCAGCTGGCATTACAACACTTGGCGCATCTCGAAGAGCACTAAAAATGGACGTGTGTCCGACAGACGTCGTCTTCGCACCCGCCGACCGTATCTGGCACTTGCTGACGGACGCGGGGGAGCTCACACATTGGTCGGGGACGAAACTGGTCGAGGGCCCCGCACGTTTGTCGAGCGTTGGCGATCGGCTCGTCCTTCGAGCCGGCATCTTTCACATCACGTTTGACGTCCTCGACGTGCGGGCCCCGCGGCAGCTCACCCTCGACATCGGGCTGCCATTTGGCGTGAGAAACCACGAGCGGATTGAGATCACCCCGATCAACGCCAACTCGTGTCGGGTCACGTTCAATTGACACTTCGACTTCCTGCCAGGCTGGCAGGGACGGCTCACGGAGACGGTCCTTGGCCGCCGGCTCATCCTGGGTCCCATCAACTCGCTGAGGCGCTTGAAACAAGCTGCCGAGCAGCGCGCCTAAAAGTCGACGGAGATGCCGACCGAGGGCAGAAGGGGCGCCATCGAGCCGAATCGGGGCCACGCCTGATCCTGGAGGTTGCCGCCCACGCCCATGTACCGAAGGTTGCGGTCATTCGTCGCGTTGAGCGCCTCCGCGTAGAGCGTCATCTTCCACCGGTCATGCACGAAGGACTTGTTCAGACGCAGGTCGAGGCGCTGGTAGGACGGCATTCTCGACGCGTTTCGCGCGTCGACGACCGTCGAGTCCCCGGTCGTGAAGTCAGAAACGGAGAAGTAGCCGGGAACGGGCGAGCCGCTCGCATAATTGAAGCGGGCGCTCAAGTTGACGCTCGGTGTCAGACGATAACTGCCATACAGGTTCAGGGCGTGCCGAATGTCCGTGTCGCTGTCGAACCACGCGCCGGTCGCCAAGTCACGCGCACGATTGAAGCCAAGCGTGTAGCCGACCCAGCCCGTCAATTTGCTTGCGCTCCGCCGCTGCAGAATCACCTCCACGCCGCGCGAGTACCCATCGTAAGCGTTCGTCCAGCGCGGCACCGAGGTCGGCCACGTGACACCGCCGGCTTGCAGACGCGGGTACAGGTCAGGCGCGTCCAGGACGTTGCGGTCCTCCCGGGCGTACGCCTCAACTCGTAAGCGCGTCTGCGGGCCGAGACGGCGCTCGAACGCGGCAACGTAATGCGTGGAGGTCTGTGGCGAGAGCGGTGCGTTCGCTCGCGCGAGCTCGATCATGTCGATCTCCGGAAATTGCGCATAATGGCCCCATCCGAACTCGATCTTCGACTGCCGTGTCAGTTGAAACATGGCCGATGCGAACGGAAGGATCGGCTGTTCATCGATGCGGCTGTTCCGTTGCCATCGGAGACCTCCCGTGAGGCGCAGTCGGCCCGCCAATGATTCCCATTCCTGCTCTGCGTACGCATTCAGCGAGTGAGCGGTGCCTTGATACGCGTTGGCTGCGCGCCAGATCGGATCTTCAAGGAGTGACAAGTACGACGTGCCGTTCTCCGAGGACCTGTGCGCCGCGAAGCCCACGCGGAGCGGCGAACCCGACCGCCAGGCCCACGTCAGGTTGGCTTGCCCGCCGGCATCCGAGTACTGACTCGATGCGAGCGCGACGTTCGTCTGCGAATCCGCCTCGTCCTGAGTGTGCTGATAGACGGCCGTCGTGCTGAGGACAATCGTGCTGGCCGGGGTGTACCGCCAGTTCGCCTTGACGAGGTCGGTCGACCCCGTGCTGCCAAACACCGGGTTAGGACCGAAGCGCTTGGCCGCTGGGACGTCAGCAGTTGACGGAGTATCCTGCGCCCCGGACTCGTAGCTATTGGTCCCGGCCAGAACGTGTAGCGACAATGTGTGTTGAGGGGTCACGTCGTACGTCGTCTTGCCCTGAACATCCTGGAACGTCACGCTCTCGCTGCCGTTGCCGCCCAGCTGGCGGGTGACATACGCGAGATGACTTCGCCGAGCGGCCACAAACCAGGATCCCCGCTTGTCAGTCGTCAGCGGACCCTCGCCCACCACGTTGACGTCGGAGACTCCAACCGAGGCGTGAAACGACGTTTTGTCGCGGCTGCCGTCGCGCGTGTCAGCCGCCATCGACGCTCCGATGGTGCCACCGAACGCGGGCGGCGACGCCGCCGACATCAACGTCATGCCGCCGAGCAGCTGATCGTTGAGCGCGGAGATGGAGTAGCCGTCTCCCAGCCCGGCGAAGCTGTGCGTCGGCGCCCGCAGCGGGACATCGTCCAGGTACACGCCAATCCGCGCGAAGGGGGCGCCGCGAACGGAAAACTCCGCGTGGAAGTCATCTGGCGACGTCACGCCGGGCAACGTGCTCATCGAGCGCATCGGGTCGTCCAGCAACACACTGCTGAGGTTCCGGATCTCTGCGGCGCCGATTCGGATCTGCGATGGACTTCCCGGCACAACCGACACGAAAGGATCGGCCTTGACGGTCACGTCTTCACTCAACCGGACCGTGTCTCCGGTCAACGCGATCGCCACTGTCGTTGTCTGGCGGGTTGACACCAGCACTTGTTCTCGGTCGAGGCGATAGCCCACAGTCTCTGCGATAAGCGTGTGCTCGCCAGGTGCCACATCGTCGAACGTGAACTCCCCCCTATCGTTGGTCACCGTTTCGCGTGACGTGCCGTCAATGCGGATGCGGACTCGCGCCAGCCGTTCGCCGCTGGACGCATCGGAGACAGTCCCGGCGAGTTGAGAGCCGTCGAGGGCGATAGCGCTCGGTGCCAACGCGAAAATCAGCGCCAATGGCAGAAGGACAGAGCAAAGCCAGCGATCTTTCATCATGGAATGCGCTCCTCAACTTTTCGCCCGTGACGCGGCAGGTCGTCTGGGTGACGAGGGCGGC
>Ga0182035_10000323_pt1 | contig 21521 bp, 9 predicted proteins | sample flu12Cox44000170_FD_125969 | JGI IMG/M metagenome (GOLD analysis project Ga0182035, IMG submission 125969) | Lab enrichment of tropical soil microbial communities from Luquillo Experimental Forest, Puerto Rico - flux4day.12C.oxic.44.000.170 | ecosystem: Environmental > Terrestrial > Soil >...
CCCTTCTCCGACTCATAGGATTAGGCCGAACGATCCAGGCACCGCGAGTCCCCGGTTTCCCATTTGGACAATAGGTAGCGGCGTTGCCGAAAGATTCTGCTCCAAGCGGAGCGCAGGCCGAAACATCTCCTTACATATGCGCGGCTAGCGGCGATTGTAAAAACTGTAAAATCTTTTGAATTAAGCAAAATCCGTAACACCTATTTGTTTGCAATCAAACAGACAGTTCGCTACCACCCTTAATCTCCCGACACTGGCCGGCGAAATTCCGGCTGAGAAGCTTCGAATCACGTGCAAACACGCGAGGCCACAATGAAAAAGCTGTATCAATCTGTCCTATTTCTATTCGTATGTTCCTTGGCACCGCTCGTCGCAAGCGCCCAGTCGTTCCGGGTGCAATGCCCGAACAGCACCATCACGCACCCCGGCACAACGAACAACTCGGAGCCTGATTACACCGCGCCGACGTACACGGCCGTCGCTTCTGGAACGGCGGACTACACAACCCGTCGCACCGGTCCGACAAACGGCGCCATCAAGTGCCAGCAGATCGGCGGCGGCGACGGCCTCGCGACGATGGGCGACGGCGAGCAGATTTACATGTTTTCCTTCGGCCCGTTGTCCGGGCTTGCCGACATCGCCAACGGTTTGGCGGGCACGGAGTTCCCGAACGTGTTCAACACCGAGTATACGGACAACGGGGGAATTTTCCTGCCCGGCGATCCCGCCACGACACTTGGTGCGGGCAGCGGTCCAAATCTGTCTCCCATAGCGTTTAACTACAACGGTGCGGTGGGCCTGGCTCCCGACGCCGATGCGATAGCCAACGGTACTTGCACTGCTCCCTGTCTCGATGGGCACGTAGATCCTCGCGCGATCATCGACGTCGGCGTCATGAACGGCAATATCCCCGCGCCGCTCCTAACGATGGACGAGGACGACGAAGTCTTCTTCACCCTCACCAACGTGGGCATGATCATGCGCCCGGACTTGTTCGAGCAGCACACCGTCCACTTCCACGGCTATCCCAACGCTTCTTCGTTTTATGACGGCGTGCCCGACGCCTCGGTCGCTATCAACATCGGCGGCAGTTTCACCTATTACTATCTGGCGCCGGATGCCGGAACTTACTTCTGGCACTGCCACATTACTCCTCCCGAGCACTTGCAGATGGGCATGGTGGCCCAGCTTTATGTGCGTCCGCGTCAGGACCGGGTTCCCACGGGCGGCAGCCTCTTTGCCGGCCTTCAGCAGCAGCAGCTAGATCCCCGCACGAAATGCGATACCACTCAGGACATCCTGTGCAGCAATCCGCTTCCACCCGCCGATACGGGCGCGACGAATCCAAAAGCCGTTCATGACGCAGCGGCGAGCGGCACCAACGGGCCGAGGCCGGGATATGCCTATAACGACGGCGATGGCTCGACGTACTACGATGTCGAGTATCCGATCCAGATCCACGGTTTCGATCCCAACTTCCACTTTGTGGGCATGACCTTCAACCCCGAAGAATTCAACGACATGAAAGACAAGTATTTCCTCCTCAATGGCCGGAGCTACCCCGACACGGTCACGCCCGGTCCCCTGGCCACGCAAGTGACGGATGGCAAGATGCACTTCTCCCAGCCGCTACCCACGATCATCCACATCCACCCCGGCGGCAGGGCGCTCCTGCGCATTTCCGACCTCGATGTTACGGAATATCAGACGCTCGCCTCGCTCGGAGTTCCGATGACCGTGATCGGCTTCAACGCCAAGCTCTTGCGCGACCAGGCGGGAAACAACCTGTACTACAACACGAACTCGATCACGTTGGGCGGTGGTGAATCTCTGGACGTAATCCTCGATACATGCACGGATGCAGATCGTGCTAGTCACCCCACGACATGTACTGCGCCTATGGCTAGTGGCACGTACTACCTCTACACCCCAAATCTCGACCACCTTTCGAATGACGCAGAAAATTTTGGCGGGCTCATGACCGAGGTCGTCATCAATTAGGAGAGCAGCGATGAATGCGACGAATACAAAAATGATGATTTCGAAATCGCGGTTGGTTGTTTTGCTGGTGCTCGCGTTGCTGCTCACGGCCTCGGCTCACGCCGCTGCGCCGGGCATCACCGGGCCGACCTTCGACCTGACGGCGCAAGCCGGCTCCATAAGCCAGCCGGACGGGGCGGCCGTTTATTCCTGGGGTTACGGCTGCCGCGTGGCGCCGGCAGGCTTTGCCCCCGCCGCCATTGGCGGAGCGTTTTGCAACTCGATGCAGGTTCCCGGCCCCACGCTGATCGTGCACGAGGGCGACGCGGTCACCGTACATCTATTAAATGGTCTGCCCGCGGCGGCCGGAAACACCTCGATCCTTTTTCCCGGCTTTAGCGTTACCGCGACCGGTGGCGTTACGGGGCTGATGACCCAGGAAGCGGCGCCTGGCACCACGGTGACCTATACGTTCACCGCCACGTCCCCGGGAACGCGCGCCTATTACAGCGGAACTCAGGGAGATCTGCAGGTCGAGATGGGTTTGTATGGGGCCATCATTGTGCTTCCGACCAATGCAACGGTCCTCGGCGGGTGCGCAACGGCACAAACGAACAACCTCCAGGCAGAAAGTACCTGGGGCGAGACAGATTTCCGGCTTGCCTTTGCTGCGTACGACCACGCCAGCACCTGCTACGACCGCGAATATCTGTTCCAGTTCTCCGAAATGGATCCCAAAATACACAACGCGGCGCTGGCACAGGTTACGGATATCACGACTTGCACTACTAGTGCCAGCAGGCCAACCTGCCCGACGACTTTGGCCGTTCCGACCGAGCCCTATCAGCCTGCCTATTTCCTGATCAACGGGCGCTCGATGCCCGACGATATGGACCCCAACTATGCGACGGAATATCCGCATCAGCCCTATAACGGCAACCCACACATGCACCCAGGGGAACTGACCCTGATCCGGGTTATCGGCCAGGGACGGTGGCAACACCCGTTCCACGAGCATGGCAACCACGTGCGCATCTTGGCCCGCGATGGAAACCTGATCCTTAGCCAGACCGACGCGGCCAAGCTCGGCGGACGCCTGGAGTTCACCACGGACACGACGCCGGGGCAGGCTTTTGACGGGATTTTCTACTGGACAGCGAAGGGACTGAACTGGGACGCCTACGGTCACAATCCCAGTTCCAATGATTCGAATGCCAAACTGCCTTGTACTCCGGACGCGAACGGCTACAACACCGGGGCTCCCACGGCAATCAACTATTACGAATGGTGCCAGGATCACAACAAACCGGTGCAAGTGGCTCCCTTTGGTGATGTTGCCGGCGGCGGGCCGGCTACTCTGCCCGACCCGAACATTTTCGCGAACGGCCCGTGGTACGGCGGGAGCCCCTATCTGGGTCCGGACGCAACGCTTCGGGCAACCGGATGCATGCACGCTGGCGCTCTTCAAAGCAACGCGCCGAACTGCGGCCAAACCGGCTCAACCCCGCCTTCCGGTACCATTGCCAACTCGCCATCGGGCGAAGCCGGCTTTGCTTTCATGTGGCACTCGCACAACGAGCGCGAAATCACCACTAACAACATTTTCCCCGGGGGCATGCTGATGATGATGCTGGTCGATTCCCGGGAATTCGTCATTGACGAATCCAATTAGTGAACAGGAGAAGAGCGATGCGATCGAATGATCTTAAAACTTGTCTGAAGACAGCAGTACTCCTCACAGCTGTTCTCCTGCTCGGAGCGGGCAGCGTCCTTGCCCAGCAGCAGGTCAATCTAACCGCGGCGCAGACGACCGTGACTCTGCCCGATGGTACGGTAGTGCCGATGTGGGGCTACTTCTGCGGAGCTCCGGTGGCGACTGGCTCAACGGCTACCTGCGCGGCGTTGAACCCGGCGTCCGCGGCGACGGCCACCACTGCAGCCACGTGGTCGCCCGTCGTGATCACCGTTCCGACTGGACAGACCTTGGTGATTAATCTCACCAACAATCTCGGGTTGTCGCCAACAGGCACTGCGACAGCACTTGTGCCCACGTCACTGGTAATCGTGGGTCAGCTGGGCGGCGGCCTCGGAGACGTAACGCAGCGCACCACGACGGCGAGTCCCAACCACACCAACGCCCAGCCACTCACCTGGCCTATCGCCGGTGATGCACCCGGCGCGGGGCTGACTGGTGTGGGCACTCCCCCAGGGCAAGGTCCGCGCGTGCAGTCGTTCTCGACGGAAGTAGGGGCGGGAGCAACGCAGTTAGGGCTTACCTGGACCACCCCGCGGCCTGGCACGTATTTGCTTGAGTCTGGCACGCACCCCTCCATCCAGGGCCCCATGGGGCTATACGGCATGGTTGTCGTTACGGAAGCGCCGGGAGCAGCAACACCCGTGGCGCCTGCGACCGCAACCAGCGGATGCGCTTACAGCCTTGCCGGGGGCGCCACGTGCATCGGGCCCTACAGTGCCGACGCTAACCTGCTCTTTAGTGAAATCGACCCCGTACAAAACAACGCGGTCGAGACTGCGGTAAGCACCAGCGGGTTCAGCGAAACCATGGTGTGGTCCGCACAGCCGGGCGGTTGCGGTAATCCATCTTCGACGACTTACCACCAATGCTACCCCCCCGCGGTGAACTATACACCGTTGTATTACCTCATCAACGGCGTAGGGTTTAGCAGGAGTAACGCCTCAGCCTCGTTGTTCCCCGTAGGGACTGCAGGAGCCACGATCGCTGGCAACGTCTTGGTGCGCCTGGTGAATGCGGGCTTGCGCATGCACGTGCCCTCGATCGTTGGTTCGCTGACTACGCCACCGGTTGCTACAACCGGCGTGACTCCGGTCCAGGTATCGGGCTTCAGCCTGATCGCCGAGGACGGCAACGCCCTGCCCGGTGTAAGTCGCGTGCAGAGCGAAGTGTTCATGGCCGCCGGCAAGACGTACGATGTGATGATCGATGCTCCCGCCGCTGGCGCCACGGCCCTTCCCGTGTACGACCGCGAACTGAGCTTGTCTGGCAACTCGACCGCACGTGACGCCGGCATGTTGGCCTACCTTGGCGTCAATGGTGGCGGGCTCCCGGCGGCTCCGGTGATCGCGGGTGCTGTAGCCAACCCGGATACTTACAACTCCCTGATCGCTGGACAAACGTTCACCGTGTCGGATCCCGGCAAAGGCGTGATCGCGAACGACGTGAACGTTTACGGTGTAACGCTCATCGGAACAGTAGCTGGACTCACTCTAAACTCGAACGGCACGTTCACCTACTTGGGTGCTCCTACAACCTTCTCGTATTGCGCGAACGGTTCGGTAAACGCGGGCGTGTGCTCTTCGGGTGTGACTGCTACAGTAACACTGGGTGCGGGCGACACGACGAGCGCCGTCGCGTGCGCTGGCGGCAGTTATAACGCAAACACGTCGAGCTACCTGGCCATCAAGACCCCAGGCGTCCTGGCGTCTTGCATGGACTCGAAGGGCTACTCTCTCACCGCTACAGCGTTTACAGGATCTGGAGTAACCGTTGTGGGGGATGCCAATGGCGGTTTCACAGCTACGCTAGCGACGCCGTGTACTGCCGCGGGCGGTTGCCCGACGTCTTTCACGTTCCAGGCGAAGAACTCGCAGGGTCTCCTCAGTGCAGCCGCGACTGTAAACGTCACCTTCCCGGCAGGCAGCGGCCTGGCGGTTAAGGTTTTGGACGGTGCTGACAAGACCACTGAGATTACCGACTATCGCTGGATTATCGAAGAAGACCGCACCTTCTACGTTGACCCCAACTGCACTATCAATGTCGGAGCGACCGGTACTCCACCGGCAGGCTGCCCATCTCAAACCAGCACGGGGGGAGTTCCTCCAACCTTTGGCGTGAACTTCCACACGAGCTACATGCCGCTGGTCGCCGCGGGCTGCACCGGGCCCCTTTCTTGCGAGGGGGGACAGACCGTCTTTGATCCAGCCACTGGCACGCATGTGCTTGCGGTGTGCGATATCGGCAACGGCGTTTGCCGGCCCGATCCCAGTGGAGGAAACGGATTTGCACCTCTTTCTACCGGCTCCGTGCATCTTGATCCGACCAAGCGCTACTACATTTCCGTCCTGCCCGGTGATGCGGCCAATCCGTTCATCGGAGCCAACGGCAGCGCGCCGGCGAACTGTTCAGCGGGCTCGGGCGTCTATAATCCCACTAATAACAGCGGCCTGAACACGAGTTGTGGCCACGGCATGGGCGGCGTTCCGGTTCCCGCACTGCCCGCCGGAACTACCACTTATCCGACGACGCCATACACGATTCTGACGCAACCCACTCCGTTCCCGCCTGCCCAACTCTCGGTGTTCGTCTTCGAGGATGATTTCCCGCTGAACGGCGAGCACGATGCCGGTGGTGGAACGGGCGCAGTGAATACCACGAACGAGCCCGGTCTAGGCGGTTTTGAAATCACGCTGTTTGACGATGCGGGCGGCAGCGGTGATGCTACCGGACAATTGACGCACGACATGTTCAACCAGCCTCTTTCCAACGGTTTGGCGGGAACCATTGATCCCCTTAGCGGTCTCGACGCTTGCCCGATTACGAAACAGCCGTTGGGTGGGATGGATACATCGAACGGTAATGCCCCTGGTGGCGTGGGCATCGTTGGCATCACCGGCAGGATTGTTACCTGTCCGGAATTCGAAGCCGACGGCGCAACGCCGTCTCCATTGGCCGGCCAAGCCGTCATTCCCAACATGATGCAGGGAAGATACGGTGTCGTGGCCACGCCGCCGGCAGACCGCATCGCCAGAGGCGAAGAGTGGCTGCAAACCAACACCTTGGACGGTCAGAAGGCCCACGATTCGTTCCTGCGCATCGGCGAACCGAGCTACTTCCAGGAGTACGGTCCGGCCGGCTGGCACGTGGCGATCGGCTTTGCCAATCCCGACATCATCAATAGCCGCAAGGCAGCTGTCTGCAACGGCACCGATCCGAGCGTCACGGGCACGAATTGCACCAACTCCATAACCGCCACAGTCACCACCGAACGGATGAGCCGCACCCCGGATGAAAGACTCTACAGCAGCGGCGACAACACCAGCTTCGGCTTCACGCAGTGCTACGTAAGCTTTGGCGATCCCGACGGCGAGGACTTCGCTTTCACCAAGTGCGATTCGAACGGCAAGTTCACCCTCTCCGGTCTGCCCGACGGCGACTGGAGGTTAACAGTCTTTGACCAATGGAACGATATGCTGGTGGACGGTCTTTCGACGCCCGTAAGGCTTGCCAATGGCGCATCGGTCAACCTGGGGACGATCGCCACGAGCCAGTGGCAGGCCAATATCTACACTTCCAGTTTCTTCGACACCAACAGGAACGGCGTTCGCGACCTCGGCGAGTCCGGGCTCACGCTGGTGTCCACGAATATTCGCTTCCGCGACGGCAGCTACTCCAACTTCAACAACACCGACCTGGACGGCAATGCCGGGTTTAACGAAGTCTTCCCGCTCTTCAGTTGGTACGTGATTGAATCGGATTCCACCCGTTACAAGAGCACCGGCACCCACGTGGTTTACGACGCGGGCGGGCCAGCCGACGGCTCCCCGGACTGCGGCACGGCCGGCTATCCGCCGTGCGGAACCGCCAGTATCGGGAGTATGATGGCGAACACGGCCGAACCGGCCGCCGTTGCTCTGCCGAGCAACCTGCGGGTACCCGGCGCGTTCTATTGCGGCAATGCCGATTGCACGGATGCCCCGTCACCCCTCGCACCGGGCGGTACGGGCGGCTCCACGGGACGAGTCGATCCCCCGTGGCTCGCCTGGCCAGGTACGGAAGGGTGGCAGGGTTTCTCCGGACAGAACAGCTTCCTCGAATTCGGGAAGACGCCGTTTGCCACCCACGAAACCGGCGGTATTCACGGTGAGGTGAACTACGCCTCGACGCGCCCATTCGACGATCCACAGCTCTTGCTGCATGTCAGCTGGACGCCGGACGTGCCGAACGTAACCGTTAACCTCTATCAAGAAGGCGTGGCGGGCGATGGCGTGACCAAAACCCTCAAACTGGTCGACACCACCAAGACCACGAGTTGGGACGATTGGGCCCAGGGCTTCCGGTCCGATGGTAATCCCAACATGAACTGCCCGGGACAATCCACTACCGATCTATTCTATTTCTCGCTATATAACCAGCCCAACTACCTGGATGTGTACAACAACCAGCACAGCGGGACTGCGCTGCACACGATTCCGAATAATTCCCAGTTCAAGTGCTATGACGGCATGCACAACTGGAATCAGCTCCAGCCAGCGCCCTACGACGGCATGTACCAGTTCCCGAGCGTTATCGGCATCGACCCAACAACCGGAAAGCCGGCGACTCCGACGGGAGTGACCGGTGGCGTCGGCGTAGCCGGCACGCCTTCCTTTGTGGCGGCGACCTTGCCTGGGACGAACTGCACGATTTGCGTGGCGAACCCCGACACGAATGACCCCTACAGGTCGGGCACGGCCATGCTCCCGCCGGGCAAGTATGTCGTGGAAGTAGTTGTGCCTCCGGGTTATGAACTGGTCAAGGAAGAAGACAAGAACATCCTAATCGGCGACAACTACATCGCCCCGGTCACCCAGGAGTTCGGCGGACTGGGCGCCATCTACATCCTGCCCGACCAGGCGTCTATAGGTGCCAGCTACAACGCCAATAACGCCCAGAACCAGAGCACGGACCTCGGTACCCTCAACCTGCCCCGCGGCGAGGGCGACACGGGAAGCGTCGAACAGTTCTGGCCTTGCGTGGGCGAGGCGCGCATCGTGCCTGACTTCATGAGCATCTTCCCCCAGGCCCAGGAAGTAGCAGCTTTTGCCGGAGCTACTCGTAATCTGTGCGACCGCAAGGAAATCACGCTGCAAGAGCAGGCATCGGCGCTGGCGAAGTTCTACATTTTCAGCTCCGCCCACGTTGCTGCCCACTTCACCGGCGTTATCACCGACGACTTCACCTCCGAATTCGATCCGTTCTCGCCGGTATTTGGCGAGAAGTTCTCGCCCCCAGACCTGCCGGTAAGCGTCAAGGATTGGGCCGGCAATGAAATTGCCCGCGTGTACACCGACCATTGGGGGGCCTACGATGGCCTGACCTACTCTTCCTGGGAAGTCAACCCTCCGAACCCGACCGGGTACGGGCCGACGATGATGGTCACTTGCATGAACGACCCAGGGCCGGTCCTCGACACGAATTCGACTTCGGCGACCTTCAACCAGATGATCACCGACCCGTTGTTCAATGCGCAGTACAGCCAGTTCTGCTACGAGATACCGTTCATGCCGTGACAGACGCAGTACATGGATACGCCTGTCGTGCCTACATCCGCATTTGCGGGTGCGGGTTACAACAATGTGGACTGCTCCTATCCCGATGCCACACCGGCCATCAAGGAAGTGGATGGCGACGGGATCGGGCCTTGGGTGAGCGCGGCCGGTCACACGCTAACGATCACGGCGCTAGGCGATCAGATGGTGCCCAACAACGCCTACGCCGGTCCGCAAGCCACGACCGCTCCGTACAATCAGAAGTTTGTTAATCACCACTACGGCTTTGGCGCGAGCCCCACCGTAACCATCGGTGGCATTGCAGCCTCATGCACCGGCGGCGACCTCTCGCTGAGCTGCACCGTGCCGTCAGGCGTGCGGCCGTGCCTCGTTCAGCAACAAGCGCAATACGGCGGCTCGACGACCCTATGCGGTGAATTGGTCATCACCTCGGCCGCGGTGACGACTGGCACCGGTGGCGTCACGGGAGTGACGGTCACCAACACAGGCAACGGTTATACGACCAGGCCCGCGGTGACGTTCACCAATACTGGGACCGGTGGTGCCGGTGCCGCAGCCCTTACCTTCATGGGCGTAGCCAGAGTGGCGATCGCTGCCACCGGCATCGGCGCTGGTTATACTACCGCGCCGACTGTGGTGTTCTCTCCGTCCCCGGCGGGTGCGGCCGCGACGGCGACTGGAACTGCCATACTCGGGACAGGAACCACCGCAGGACGAGTCGTCGGCGTCACCGTAACCAGCGCAGGTTCGGGGTATACCGCCAGGCCGACGGTCAGTTTCGCCGCGCCGTCTTGCACCCCTAACGGAACGACATGCGTCGCGGCCGGCACCCTGGCCAACACTGCCACGACCGGTGTCTTCATGGACGTGGTCTCGGTGAGCGTTACCACTGCCGGAACTGGTTATAGCAGCTCCCCCGCGGTGGCTATCGCCGTGCCGGGTTGCACCATTAACACCACCACATGCGTACGGGCCACCGGAACAGCCGCAGCCTCGCCCATTCAAACCTTCAGTGCGCGGCAGTCGATTGATACCGTGACGGTCACCATTGGCGGCAAGACTCCGACTCACGTCCAGGCCAGCGGTTCGATCCAGGCGGCAATTGATGCGGCAGATCCAGGCGACATGATCATCATCGACCCGACTTGCACAACACCGGGCACCACAACGCAAGTGGGCTGCTCAACCAGTGTTACCACCACCAACACCAGCGCTGCTCACAACGAAATGGTGATCATGTGGAAGCCGGTCCGACTGCAAGGCGTCGGCGGTGCCTCTAGCATCATCAACGCCAATACGCATCCGGCGGGCCAGACCAAGCTCGATAACTGGCGCCAGCGCATCGTTTGTCTCTTTGGCCTCGGGCTGAATGGTTCGCCAGTCAACACCAGCCCGCATGCGGGTGATGTCAACACGATCAAGAACGTGTTTGATCCCACGGGCCAGGTCACTTGCGGGACGGGATGGAACCACTTTACGGCGTTCGACGAGAGTGGCGCCGCCGGTAACGCTACCAACGCCCAAGTGGACCGCTTGCCCTTCGAGGCGGTTGTCGGATGGAGCGCGGAACTCAACGGCAACCTCGCCGAGCAGTTGCAAGAGCCCTCCTTGATGGGCGCTCTCGAGGGCGCGGGCATTACCGTGCTCGCTAAGGGCGTGAACTTCCCGTCGGATCCCTACGACTCAACTCTGCTCGCAGGGTTCCCGGCCGGCACGACACTGCTGATCGGAAGCGATGCCACCGGTGGCGGTAACTTCCCTGTGGGTGACGCTAACCCACTCTGCGGCGCGGCAAATAACAACAACCCGTTCCCGAGCAACTACGCCTGCAACCCCTCGAGCATCGACGGCGTGGGCATCACCGACAGTTCGCAGGGCGGCGGAGGCATCTTCGTACACGGCTGGGCGCATAACCTGCAAATCGCCAACAACCGCATCTACAATAACGCCGGAACACTTTCGGGCGGCATCAACCTCGGCCAAGGTGAGTTTAATGGCGCGTTTCTGCAGGGCGACACGACAAATGGGCCTCCAGGCTCCTGCGAGGACAGCCCGGTCCCGAACCAGGTTCTGCCCTATTGCGAAAACGTCAATACGAACATCCACAACAACTATGTCGCGTTGAACTCTTCGATCGGCGATGAGCTGTTCTCGGCTACGCCGGCCGGGGCTGGCGGCGTCAGCATCTGCACCGGCTCAGACTACTACAAGTTCAACTACAACTGGGTGTGCGGCAACCTCTCCAGTGGAGATGGCGGCGGCTTAGCTCATCTGGGGTTTAGCTACAACGGCGACATCGAGCACAATACCGTCATTTTCAACCAAAGCACCAACCCCACCATCCCGACCAATGGTGGTGGTCTCGTTGTCATGGGAACTCCCGATCAGGACCTTGTTTGCTCTAGCCTCCCCACCCCCCCTGACCAGGATTGCGCGGCGACCCAGGCAGTTGGCGGAGCTGCTAGTGTCACGCCAAGCGACGGCGTCGGTCCGGGGCTGGTCATCAACGCCAACCTGATTATGGGCAACGCCGCCGAGAGCGGCACCGGAGCAGGCATCGCCTTCAATGCCGTCAACGGCACGGATATGGTTAATTTCCCGACCGATCCGGGGCAGTGGAACCTGGTGACGGTTACCAACAACATCATCGTCGACAACGTTGGCGGTTGGGATGGTGCCGGAATCTCGCTGGCCGATTCTCCGAACGTCAACATCATCAACAACACCGTCGCTTACAACGCGAGCACGGCCTCGGCAGGAATCCTCTTCAACACTCTGGGGGCTCCTCGTGCCAGCCAGGGCGGAACGAGCTGCACGAGCACATCGACGACCACGTGTCCACAGCCTGCGGGTCTCGTGGCCATACAGCACAGCGCGGTTTTGCTGGCGAATCTGCCCTCGGCCCCGGGCGCCATCAATATCGTCTGCCCGCCGGGCCATTTCCAGACCACGGCAAACAACGGGACTTGCAGGACCGTCTCGTATCCCAAGCTAGAGAACAACATCTTCTGGCACAACAGCTCGTACTACATTGGGGTGGGCGCGCTCAGCCCGCAATTCCAACAGCATGTGGTGTCGCTGTTTAACGCCTTCACGCATACGGCTATAGCGAGCCAACCGGCAGCTGACAGCTCGTCGACCGTGAGCGGCAGCACCACCATCACCGGGGGTACCGGCGCTTGCGTTTCCGGTACCCAATACTGGGACATCGGCGTACGCGGTGACACGGGACCGACCAACCACAACTCCACCGTTACGCTCCGCGCGACCGATTCCGTGCTGACACCCGGTGGGTCTGCGGTTTTGGCCGCCGGTAACTCAACGGCTGAACCGCGCTTCCTCAGCCAGTACTGCGATGGCTCGCGCACGGCCCCGGAAACGCCAGGATTGGCCGCGGCTGGCTGGCTAGTGCCTCCGGGCATTTCCGATGCCACCGTGCCCAACCCGATCTTCAACCTGACTCCGGCAGCCACCGTGGACGAAGGCAACAACTGGGTCAACATGCGCTGGGGCCCCCTCGCGATGACCAATCCGACAGTTGCGGGCGGACCTAGCGCAAACTATGGTGGCGCCCTCCCGCTCGGCAACTACGGCATTGCGTCGGCATCCTCGGCCAGAAACAGGGTCACGGGCGGCTCAGCGAACTATGTCGACGCTCCTAACTTCGACTTCTACAATAATCCAAGGAAACCTGGTCCAATCGATGCCGGCGCGGTCCAATTCACCGGGACAGCCACGAACAGAGACTTCACGGTTTCACCGGGCTTGGTGGACTTTGGCTTTGTGCCCCTCCATAGTCCGACAACCGTGGATCAGGACATCCAGGTCATCAACACGGGTAGCGTGCCGCTCTCGTTCAACTCAACCAGCATCGGAATTTCGTGCACGAATGTGACGACTGGATGCAACTTGCCAAGCTTCACCATCGTGTCCAATACCTGCTTCGCCGGCGGCGGCACGTCAACCCTTGCTCCCGGACAGAGCTGCCTAGTCAACGTGGTCTTTAACCCCATCAGCACTTCGCAGGCACAGAGGAATGCAACTCTGAGCGTGAACCCGGTTGGCAACGGCGCCGCCGAGTTCGTCTCGCTCACCGGCCACGACTCCATTGCGACCCTAGCCATCACACCGCTCACTCCGGCGTTGACGGCAGGCGGGGCTAGCAACACAACCGTCAAGACCGGCACCATCACAATCACCAACACCGCCAACCCGAACACGAACGTGGATGCGGGTCCGTGGATCCCAACGGCCATAACCCTTACCCAGCTGAGCGGCACCGGTGCGTTCACGCTCGGTGGAACTTGCGCGGTGGGCACGGCTGTGAACCCGGGAGGAACCTTGGTGCCGCCTGCAGCGGGCTCGAGTTGCACGATCACCATAACCTATACGCCGCCGGCAACAGGGTCCCCGAATGCCAGCGCACACCTCACGGTGACCGGGCTAGGGACCGCGGCAACTACGAACATTAACGCCAACTACAACGCGAACTAACCAGATCAACCCCGGCAGGGCGGGCGTCTCCGGATGCCCGCCCTGTTTTGGCTAAGAGAAACCTTCTAAGGCGAGGACAAACAAGATGCCAGAACGTCGTAGAATCCTAAGAGCAAACTTGGTCTTCCTAGCAGCAGTTCTCGGCAGCATCTTTTTGGCATTCCAGGCGGGAGCACAAACCGCTTCTCAGCCCGCGAATCAGAAGCAACCCGCGGAGCGGATGCACTACCGCCCCGATCGCTTCGCCGGACGCGCGGGAAAGTACTACGCGCTCGTTTGGGGTGTCGACTCGCTCAGCCTCAAGTACGCCGAGTCTGGCGAGATCATTCGATTCAGCTACCGCATACTGGATCCCAGCAAGGCGCGAACCTTGAACGACAAGAAGCTCGAGCCCAGCTTGATCGATCCGGCAGCGGGGGTGAAGTTGGTGATTCCGTCCTTGGAGAAGGTGGGACAGTTGCGCCAGAGCAGCACACCCGAGGCCGGCAAGTCCTACTGGATGGCATTTTCGAACAAAGGCCGATTGGTGAAGCGCGGACACCGCGTCGATGTCGTGATTGGGTCATTCCGAGCCCAGGGGCTCGAGGTGGACTAGAGTTGCCCAGGGCAGGTCCGATTTTCTTGTTCGGTGTTCGTTGCAAATTCTGTTGCAGTGCATTCAGAAAAGACGCTAACAATTCATCGTAAGTGGCAAAGGCACGATGAAGGTCACTGCGGTCGGAGAGTTTGGAGGCCTCGTTCCTGCCGAGGAGAGAAAACCTTCCTGCGGGCAGCGGATCGAAACCTCGGGCGCTTGGGGCCGGCAAGATTCCTGCGTAGTCCTCTTTGGCAAAATCGCGTGACGTATCTAGTGGCGTCGCAATGCCTCGCGTCTGGTAGGCCTGGCAGCCTCCGGGGTTCTTTAGGGTCTCGCGAGGCCGTCAGTCTTCCGGTTCCTGGGTCACGATGTGGACGTCTACTGCAGGAGACTCGCGGAGGAAGCGATGCACGGCGGAGAGATAAAGGTATTTCCTCCAATCACGCACGGGCGCCCGGCCAAAGAGGACTTGCGTGATGTGCTTGGAGCGAACAAAAGCAGCCACGGCGTCCGCAACGCTTTTTCCTTTCAGCTGAATTACTTTTGCGCCCAGGCTTTCCGCGAAGCGCAAGTTGGCGGCGAGCGCGTTGAGATTGGGCTCACGATGGAGGGGACCAAGCTCGCGGTCGACGTGGACCACGTATAGCTCGGCGTCCATGCGCCGCGCCATTCGCGCGCCGCGGGCAATCAGATACTGACCTGCGGGATTCGAGGAAATGCACACGGCCATGCGCTCCCGCACTCCCCAATTTTTTCGGATGTCCTGCGCTTCCATGTAGGATTCGAGGCTGCGATCTACTTGTTCGGCGACTTGCCGCAACGCCAGTTCGCGCAGGGCAATCAAATTCCCGCGGCGGAAGAAATTCTTCAAGGAACGTTCTACTTTGTCGGTGCTGTATACGTCGCCGCGCTTCATGCGGGCGTGCAAGGCTTCGGGCGTGAGATCCACCATGACGGTTTCCGAGGCGGTCAACGGCACCCAGTCGGGCACCGTCTCGCGCACCACAATCCCGGTGATGGACCGCACCACGGGCGCGATGCTCTCGATATGCTGAATATTCAGGGTGGAGAGCACGTCGATATTCGCAGCGAGCAGTTCCTGCACGTCTTCGTAGCGCTTGCGGTGCTTGCTCCCGGGAATATTCGTATGCGCGAGTTCATCGACGAGCACGACGGCGGGGCGTCGCGCGAGAACGGCGTCTACATCCATTTCTTCAAAAATCGTGCCTTTGTATTCGATTTTCTTGAGCGGGACGCGCTCCAACTGCTGGGCAAGCTGTTCAATCCCTTGACGGCCGTGCGTTTCCACGGCGCCGATGACCACGTCTTCGCCGCGACTGCGCCGCCGCAAGGCTTCGCTGAGCATGCTAAACGTTTTTCCAACGCCGGGAGCGTAGCCCAGAAAAAGCTTGAACACGCCGCGCGCTTTCTGCGGCGGCGAGGCAACTTCCAGCCATTCTTCAGGTTTCTTGAGCAACTCGAAACTCTCCATCCAGCAGGAGCCTGGGCTAAAATGTATCCATGCAGAGATTTCTCGGTGGACGTCTCCTGGGAGTGGTCGCGTCCCTACTCGTTGTCGCCGGCATTGTGCTTGTTTATCGCCACGTTTTAAGGGTAAACCAAACCACGGTCGCGCTGTCTTTTCTGCTAGCCATTTTAGCAGTTTCGGCTGTATGGGGAATGCTGGTTTCCGCGTTCATGTCGGTCGTGGCAATGCTGGCCTTCAACTATTACTTTTTGCCTCCGGTGGGAACGCTCACGATTGCCGACCCGCAGAATTGGGTGGCGTTGTTTGCGTTTCTGGTAACGTCGATGACCGGGAGCCGGCTCTCGTCGCGCATCCGCAAAGAGGCCGACGAAGCGCATCAGCGCAGGCGCGAAGTGGAACGGTTGTACGGCTTCAGCCGGCAATTGCTGGGGGAAGGCAATGTGATCCAGTTGATGAATGCCATTCCCGACTACATTGTGGAGAGCTTTGAGGCAGGCGCAGCGGAATTGTTCCTCCCGCAAAAAGACAAATTCTATCGTTCCGGATTCGGCGCCTCCCATCTCGACGAACAAAAGATGAAGATTGCATTTTTGAACGACGAACTTACTTTGGATGCGGAACATGCCCAATTCTTCATCCCTGTGCGAATGGGAGTGCGCCCCATTGCCAGCCTGGGTATTTCCGGGGCGCTGCTTTCGCGTCAGACTGTGGATGCGATCAGCAGTATGGTCGCCATCGCGATCGAACGCGCGCGAGCGGTAGAAACGCTAGGGCAAACGGAAGCGGAAAGGCAGGGCGAGCGGTTGAAATCCGCGCTGCTCGATTCCATCACCCATGACTTCCGCACGCCGCTGACCTCCATAAAGGCGGCGGTAACCGGACTCTTGACGTCAAAAGACTCGCATTCGGCGCAATCTTGCGAACTCTTGACTATCATCAACGAAGAGTGCGACCGGTTGAATCATCTCGTCGAAGAGGCCGCAGAAATGGCCAAGCTCGAAGCTGGAGAAGTTAGGCTCGATTTAGCTCCAACCTCGGTTGAGGAAATCATCGATGCGGCGGTGGCGCACTGCAAGACGGCGCTGGCCGGGCGCCCGGTGAACGTGCGTGTGGCGGACGGCCTTCCTCCGGTGCGCGCCGATATGGAGCGCGCGAAGGAAGCGCTCGTGCAGTTGATCGAGAACGCCAATCTCTATTCACCGAAAGAGGAGCCAATTACCATTACTGCCGAGCTTACCGGAGACACGGTGACGACCAGCGTTGCCGACCACGGTCCCGGGATCGACGATTTTGAGCAGACCATGATCTTTGACAAATTCTATCGAGGAAAAGATCAGCGATACCTGGTGCGCGGTACGGGTATGGGCCTGCCGATTGCAAAAGCTATCATTGCCGCACAGCAGGGGGCGATTAGCGTGACGAGCCAGTTGGGCCATGGCTCGGTCTTTTCCTTTACCCTGCCTGTAGACCATGTGCAGCCCGTGGACCGCGTCGAAAAGGATCTCCGATGAGCGCAGCGAGCATCCTGGTGGTTGACGACGAACCCCAAATCCGCCGGGTGCTGCGTTCCACGCTCTCAACGCACGGTTATGAAATTGTCGAAGCGAAGACCGGCGAAGAGGCTCTCGAATGGATGCGCAGGGAAGCACCCGATCTGGTGCTGCTCGACATGAACATGCCGGGGATGGGCGGAGTTGAAGCATGCCGGGAGATTCGGCGGGCGTCCGATGCGCCAATCATCATGCTCACCGTGCGCAGTGCGGAGCGCGACAAGGTGGCTGCCCTGGACGCCGGCGCCGACGATTACGTCGTCAAGCCCTTTGGCATCGAAGAATTGCTTGCGCGCATTCGTGCTGCACTTCGCCGGTATTCTCCGGGCGACGCGCTTCCACCCTTTGCCTCGAAGGACTTGAGCATTGATTTCGAGGCACGTCAGGTAAGGGTGCGGGACCGCGACGTGCATCTCACCCCCAAAGAGTATGAGGTCCTCAAACACTTGGTTGCCAATCAGGGAAAGCCGCTGACCCATCGCCGTCTCCTGCAGGCGGTTTGGGGGCCGGATTACGGCGAGGAGACCGAGAGCCTGCGCGTGGTGATCAACCAGTTGCGGAAGAAGCTGGAAGCTGATCCGGCTCGTCCCACCTACATTCTCACGGAGCCGTGGGTCGGCTACCGCTTTCAGCCTCCCCGCGCAAGCACGGCAAAGCCAGCTGCGCGCAAAGGATGAGTTGACGCTATTCCCGAGGATGCCCGGCGTCCAGATCCAGATTTAGCTCGAGGACGCCGACGCGCGGCTCCCCGAGAAAACCAAACTGCCTCCCCTGGGTGTGCTTCTCGACCAGCGCGCGAAGCTCGGCTTCGCTCATTCCTCGTTCGCGTGCCACGCGGGGAACCTGGAACTCTGCGGCTGCCGGAGAAATGTCCGGGTCGAGCCCTGATCCGGAGGCGGTGACGAGATCGATGGGAATCGGGGCGCCTGGATTTTCCGCCTGCAGCTTTCGAACGTCGCTCTTCACGCGATCGATCAACGCCTTGTTTGTAGGGCCGAGGTTGTTGCTACCGCTCGACGTGGGATCGTATCCGGTCCCCGCAGCGGATGGTCGTGAGTGAAAATAGCCGGGCGCCGTGAATTCCTGGCCGATCAGGCGCGAGCCTACGACTTTTCCATTTCTCTCGATCAACTGTCCGCTGGCGCGGCCCGGGAAGAGCAGTTGCGATATGCCTGTGACCGCGAGCGGATAGAGGATTCCAAAGATCACCGTGGTAACCAGCGTGAACCAAATGGCTGTAACAAGGTTCTTTTTCATGAATTCCCCTAGGCCATCCTGAGATACATCAGCAATACATCGATCAGCTTAATTCCTAGGAACGGGGCAATTATTCCGCCAAGGCCATAGATCAGCAGGTTGCGGCGCAGGAGCGCCGCTGCGCCGACAGGACGATAGCGCACGCCACGCAGGGCAAGCGGGATGAGAGCAATGATGATGAGGGCGTTGAAGATGACCGCGGAGAGGATGGCGGATTCCGGTGTGCGCAAGTGCATGATGTTGAGCACGCTTAGCACCGGGAAGGCCCCCGCAAACATCGCGGGAATAATGGCGAAATACTTGGCAACATCGTTCGCGACGGAAAAAGTTGTCAGCGCTCCGCGAGTGATCAGAAGCTGTTTGCCGATCTCCACGATTTCGATCAGCTTGGTTGGATTGGAGTCGAGATCCACCATGTTGCCGGCTTCCTTGGCTGCCTGCGTTCCCGTATTCATAGCCACGCCGACGTCCGCTTGCGCCAGGGCGGGAGCGTCGTTGGTGCCGTCTCCGGTCATGGCTACAAGCTTGCCTCTCGCTTGTTCCCGCTTGATGAGCGCCATCTTATCCTCGGGCTTGGCCTCGGCGAGAAAGTCGTCTACGCCAGCTTGCCGCGCGATGGCCGCCGCGGTGAGGGGGTTGTCACCCGTGATCATCATGGTCCGGATGCCCATGGCGCGAAGATGATCGAAACGCTCGTGCATGCCGCCTTTGACGATATCCGTTAAGGCGATTACGCCAAGGACGCGGCCGTTCTCCGACACAAGAAGAGGTGTACCGCCTGCATTGGAAACTTCAGTGATGCACTTTTTGGTCTCCGGAGGAACCTGATTGCCTCGCTCGGCAACGTGCTTCGCGATGGCTTCGGGAGCGCCTTTGCGAATCTGCCTGCCGCCCAGGTCGACGCCGGACATGCGGGTCTGTGCGGAAAACGGGATAAAAATCGGGTCGCGATGCCCCAAATCAGGTCCGCGCAAGCCGTATTTTTCCTTCGCCAGCACGACAATGGACCTGCCTTCGGGAGTTTCGTCGGCGAGGGAGCCGAGTTGGGCCGCATTGGCGAGATCCGTTTCAGAGACGTTAGGGCAGGGAAGAAACATGGTGGCTTCGCGATTGCCGAGCGTGATCGTGCCCGTTTTGTCGAGCAGAAGCACATCCACGTCGCCGGAAGCTTCGACGGCGCGTCCGGACATAGCAATCACGTTGCGCTGAATCAGGCGGTCCATCCCGGCGATGCCGATCGCTGAGAGCAGTCCACCAATGGTTGTAGGAATCAGACAGACCAGCAGAGAAACCAGCACGAAAATGCTCTGGCGCGCGCCGGAATAAAGTGCGAAAGGCTGAAGCGTGACGACCGCCAACAAGAAAATGATCGTCAAACCCGCCAGCAAGATGTTCAGCGCGATTTCGTTTGGAGTTTTCTGACGGGACGCGCCCTCGACCAACTTGATCATACGGTCAAGGAAGGTTTCCCCCGGGTTCGAGGTGATCTTCACCTTGATTTCGTCGGAGAGCACGCGTGTCCCGCCGGTTACCGCCGAGCGGTCTCCGCCAGACTCGCGAATCACCGGCGCGGATTCGCCGGTGATTGCGGACTCGTCAACCGACGCCACACCCTCGATCACTTCACCGTCACCCGGAATAAACTCCCCTGCGGCAACGACTACAATGTCTCCCGTACGCAGCTTGGAACTGGCCACGATCTCAATGCTGCTGTCCCCGCGGAGGCGGCGCGCCTGCGTTTCCGCGCGCGCCTTGCGCAGCGTGTCGGCTTGCGCTTTGCCGCGGCCCTCGGCCATGGCTTCCGCGAAGTTGGCGAAGAGAACGGTAAACCACAACCACAAGGTGATCTGAAGTCCGAAACCAAACTGTCCGGCGTGGTGGAAGGCATTGGAGACCAGCTGGATGGTGGTCAGTACCGCTCCGACTTCCACCACGAACATGACGGGATTCCTCGCCATCGTTCGAGGTGCCAGCTTCCGGAACGAGTCAATGATCGCTCGCGATAGAATCGCGCTGTCGGCGAGCGATTTTTTCCTGATTTGACTGATTTCCGATACGGGGTCCATAGGTACCTCAAAAAACCTTGCCTGCATGCATGAGCAGGTGTTCGAGGATCGGTCCGAGACTGAGGGCAGGGAAAAAGGTGAGCGCGCCCACAATCAAGATAGTAGATACGAGGAGGCCGCTGAACAGGGCGCCGGTCACGGGGAAAGTTCCCGCGGACTCTGGAACTGTTTTTTTCCTCGCAAGACTTCCAGCGATGGCCATAATGGGAATAATCATGAAGAAGCGGCCGAGGAGCTGCGCGGTCCCCGTGGTCGTGTCGTACCAGAAAGTGTTTGCACTGAGCCCGCCGAAGGCAGAGCCATTGTTCCCCGTGGAGGAGACATAGGCATACAAAATTTGCGTCAAGCCGTGCGGCCCGGGGTTGGAAATACCCACAGTGCCGTAAGGCTTGACGACGGACACGGCCGAGAACCCGAGGATGGTGAACGTCAGGATGAGCACGGCCAGCATGGCCATCTTCACGTCGTACGATTCAATTTTCTTGCCAAGATACTCGGGGGTCCGTCCAACCATCAGTCCGGCAATGAACACGGCAAGGACAATAAATACAAACATGCCGTAGAGCCCGGCGCCGACTCCCCCGAAAACAATTTCACCCAGCATGATGTTGATGAGTGGGACCATCCCGCCGAGGGGAGTGAAGGAATCGTGCTGGCCATTGATGGCGCCGCAACTGGCGTCGGTTGTCACGGTTGCAAAGAGCGCCGAATTGGCGATGCCGAAGCGAACTTCCTTTCCTTCCATGTTTCCGCCGGACTCGAGCAGGCTCACGCGCTGGTCGGTGCCCGCAAGAAGGGGA
>Ga0182035_10000326_pt1 | contig 21457 bp, 13 predicted proteins | sample flu12Cox44000170_FD_125969 | JGI IMG/M metagenome (GOLD analysis project Ga0182035, IMG submission 125969) | Lab enrichment of tropical soil microbial communities from Luquillo Experimental Forest, Puerto Rico - flux4day.12C.oxic.44.000.170 | ecosystem: Environmental > Terrestrial > Soil >...
CAGGATTGCGACCTCGTTGTCAGGTTGTAGCGCGAGCGCGGCTTCGAAGCACGGAATCGCCTGGCCATAGGCCTCGTGCGCGGCGAAGATCAGGCCGAGTGCCAGATTCTGATCAGCGGTGAGATTCGAAGGCGGGGATGGCACCTGTGGCTCCGTGAGAGGGGACCCGGCAGCGATGGTCGACCGTATCAGAGCAAGGTAGGTCCCGTACGATGTGGGATCGAGTTCGTAAGCTTGGCGGTAATCGTGCGCAGCCTGGGCGAAACTGCTCGCGCTTTCGGCGACCACCCCCGCGAGGGAGTAGTATTTGGTGGCCAAGACTGGATCCGCTGGGGCAGAGAATTTGTTGAGCACCTTGCCGGCTTCGGAAGGACGTTTGGCTTCGAGTAGAGCGTGTGCCCACTCGTAGCCAGCCTGAAAATCACCCGGCTGTAAATTCCAGGCTTTTTCTAGATAGGCCGCAGCGTCTCCATATTTCTTGAGGGCGGCGAGCGAAGTCCCCAGTCCGAGCAGAGCGTTGAAGTTCTGAGGCTCGCGGGTGAGCACATCGCGAAAAGCACTGGCAGCTTCCTGATGCCGCCCCAGCTTTGCCAAGAGGACTCCCAGGTTGTTGTAGCCCATGGCCGATTGAGGCGAGAGCCGAATCACGGTACGAAAGCTCTTCTCAGCCTCGGTGTTCAGTCCTAACTCACCTGCCACCAGCCCTTTGAGGTTATACAGGGCGGGATCGCTCGTGCCAGCTTCGAGTGCAGAATCGATCACAGTGAGCGCATCGACAGCCTTCCCCGCCTGAAAGAGTTGCAGCGCACGATGAAAGACAGCTTGTGCATCGTTCGCCTGGGGCCAAGCGGAATGATCCCCGAGGATGATGCAGGCAGACATATAAGTGATCAGGAGTGTGAGGGCGAGCGCTCGAATGCGGGATGGCAAGGTCAAAACGCTTCCTGCCCGATGATACCTTTCCCTTCCTGCACCACAATCAGCCGATTCGCGGGAACATGCTCCAGAGTTTCCTCGGCCCCGCTTAACCAGCGAACCTGCAAGCGCGCTTGCTTCGACGGGCCGAGTCCGAAATGCAGGCGGAAATCATTCTGCGAGCAGAAGCTGCCACCACTGCGCACTTCCTGGACCTGGCGGCGATCGCCGGCGTCAAGAGTTACGCGAGAACCGATCGCCGCCCGATTCGTCTTGGTGCCGATCAGCTTCACCAGCATCCAGTTGTTTGGAGGCAGTTCCTGGTTGCGCAGAAGAGACGTACAGTCGTTGAGGTTGTTGATCGCGATATCCAGGCGTCCTTTGTTGAAGATGTCTCCGACGGCCGCTCCGCGGCTGCAGTGAGAGGCGGCGAACGCAGGACCGCTCTTCTCCGAGATATTCACGAAGCGCGCGCCATCGAGATTTCGCATCAGGATCAGCTTGCTGTCGGTTTTGGCGAGTTGGTGGCGAAGCCCACGGCCGGGTGGATAGATCGACCCGCTAACGATCAAGATGTCGGGTCGACCATCATCATCGACATCTAGAAATGCCGTGCCCCACTTCACCGAGCTGGTTTCACCGCCGAGGCCGGAAGGCACTGTGACGTCCGTGAAGAAGCCCCTCCCTTCGTTATGAAGAAGGCTCGGGATCTCGTCGGAGAAATTCGTCTTAACGATATCGAGCAAACCATCGCCGTCGTAATCCATGGCATCGGCGCCCATTCCGCCCTGGGCATGGCCGTTAGCGTCGTAGGCGACTCCGGCCAGCACGCCCGTTTCGCGAAAGGTGCCGTCGCGGTTGTTCATGAACAGCAGGCTCGGCGTGGAATCGTCGGCTACGTAAATGTCGGGCCAGCCGTCGTTGTCGTAGTCGCCGACGCAGGGGGTGAATCCATAGGTGGGCTCGGCCTTGCTGATGCCAGATGCCTGGCTCAAGTTGGTGAAGGTCCCATTGCCGTTGTTGCGGTAGAGGAAGTTCGACGAGCCCTTCAGCCCGGCGACGCCATAGAGGATCGGTGACTGCTGGCCGACCAGGGCGGGATTGCTTTCATAGAGCGTCAGGCCGTGCTCATAGGCGACGTAGTTGCTCACGAACAGGTCGAGGTGGCCATCACGGTTATAGTCGACGAAAGCCGCACCGGTGTTCCAGTGGTTCTCGGCTTCGAGAAGGCCGCTCTCGCGGGTGACGTCTGTGAATGTGCCGTTGCCATTGTTGTGGTAAAGCACGTTCTTGCCGTAGTAGGTAACGAACAAATCGAGGTTGCCGTCGTTGTCATAGTCGCCCACGCAGACGCCCTGCCCCCAGCCATGGCGTACCAGACCGGCCTTCTCGGTGACGTCGGTGAACGTGCCGTCGCGATTGTTCTTGTAGAGGTGGTTGGTTGGCTCTTCGCCCTTGGGGAAGTCGGTCAAGCCCCAGCCATTGACAACAAAGATGTCGAGCCAGCCGTCGTTGTCGTAATCGAACAGTGCGATGCCCCCACCGGTGGTGGAGAGCAGGAAGTCTTTATTCTCGTGTCCGGCGATGATGGTCTTGGCCAGCAGCCCGGCCTCTTTGCCGACATCGACGTAGCGCGGGAAGTATTCCGATTTCGAGGCGACAGAAGAACCAGCCGCAGGAAAGCGCCGCAGAGCATAGCCCACGGCAGCTGCGGCTGTATTCTTGAGCCACCGTCGACGATTCATCATCGGTATTCTAAGCCTGCCGGTGCTGACGTTCGTGCCCGTTCTTTAGAGGCTAACCGCCGCTCCCGGTGATTCTCCATGACCTGGGCGAGAACTCGCTCTGGCGGACTTCCTAGACCCCCAGCTTCCTCAGGTATTCTCGGCCGGAAACCGCGTTGGCGAAGGGTGCATCGGCTCCGACGCCGCCCGGCAACACGTCTGCTTCTACCACGACCCACCCGTCGAACCCGCCCGTCTTGAGCAGCGAGAGGACACGCGGGAATTCGATACTGCCTTTGCCGAGCGGGGCGAAGATGCCGTGTCGCACAGCCTGGTGGAAATTCATGCGGGCGCGGCGGGCTTCGTCCACCTTCGGTTGGTACACATCTTTCAAGTGTACGCACCAAACACGTGAGACTTGCTTTTCGAGGAATGAAACCGCATCGCCACCGCCGTAGACATAGTGTCCGGTGTCAAGGCAGAGGCCAAGCTGGTCCGCGGGAAACAAGGAGAGGAGCCGGTCAGCCTCTTCAGGTGTCTCCACGTGCCCGCCAGCATGGTGATGGAAGGCTACGCGTAAGCCTGCGGCCCCGCACCGGGCGATGATCTCGCCGATGGCCTGGGCGGCCACTTTCCACTGGGGCTCGGTCCAGGAAAGCGCATTCGCTTCCGCTCGACGTCCGGAGACCGCGTTTCTGTCGGGAGTGATCCTGTCGGACAGGATCAGCAGCTTCGCCCCGGCGGCACTGATCAGCCGAGCGGAGCGGTCAAGGGATTCGAAGGCTTCCTTGTGGGCGGCCGCATTTCCCAGTTCGAGATCGATGAAGGCGGAACATAACGTGAGCGAGCGCAGGTCCAGTTCTTTGCGCAGGGCGGCAGGATCGGCAGGGAGAAACCCGTATGGCCCAAGCTCCGTTCCGCGGTAGCCTGCTTCGGCCAGTTCGTCGAGCACACGCGGGTAGGGATACTCCGCTGGGTACTCAACGTGCTCCATGATGCCCCAGCTGATGGGTGCGTTCGCCACCTCAATGGCCATCCTCGGTCCTCGCGGTTCAGATTGTCAGGCAGGGCCTGCGAAAAGACTTTGTACCCCGCCTACGCGGCAATCGCATAGAGCGGAGAAGAAGAGTCCGCTCGGCGAACCGGGCGGACTCGGAATCGGGCCGCTTCTGGCCGCCCGGATGACTTGAGCTTCAGAAATGCAGCTTGAGACCAAACTGAATCTCGCGCTGAGCGTCAGGCAACGTTTGGGTGATGGCCGCACCTCCGGCGACGTTAGAAAAGCCTGCCCCGCTACTGCCGCCGCCAGAGCCTACGTTGGGAAGGTTGAAGTTGGGGTGATTGAAGATATTAAAGAAGTCCGAATTGAACTCCAGTCCGAATCTCTCACTCAATTGGAAGTTTTTCTTGGCGGAGAAGTTGAAGTTGACCATGTCTGGACCGCGCAACGCTGCGCGCCTCGCATTCCCAAACAGGTGCGCGCTGCTCTGTCCAGGAGCCAGAGCGGGGACCGCGAATGCAGCCTGGTTAAACCAGCAATCGAGAGTCTGATGACCCGGCTTGGTGCAGCCGTTCGCAGTTTGCGCGGCCATATTGAAAGAAAAATCATACGGGTTGTGAATCTGATCCGGGCGTGGCGGAAACGCACCTGTGTTGGTAAGGTCGCTGCCCATCAGGACATCGAATGCTTCCCCACTGCGCGCTCGAGTGATTCCCGAGACGCTCCAGCCTCCGAGCACGGCCTGGACCACGCTGGGTGCGGAACCGCCAAAACGCTTTCCTTTGCCATATGGCAATTCGTAGATGTAGCTGACAGTGAGCTGGTGTCGGAAGTCTGGGGTGGTGGGCCCCCTTTCTGCGGCGATGTTGTGAGCGTTCTGCACGTCACACTGGTTTACGTTGCCGTCCGCCGTGCCAAGGGATTTGGCGAAGGTGTAAGAAGCCAGAACGTTGAAGCCCTCGGCGAACCGGTGCTCAACGGAGGTCTGCAGACCGTTGTAGAACATACTGAGCCGCGCGACGTCCAGAGGCAAAACCGTATTCAAGCACGGCCGCGTAGCGAAATAGGGCCGCCCCTGGTTAAAGACAGTAAAGCCGCCTGGGCACACGGTGCCTGCGTCGGCGAAGTTCGAGTCCAGAGGGATCAGCGGCTGATTAAAGTTCGAGGATTCGTGGTCAAACAGATTGTTGCTCTTGCTGCCCACATACCCGATCCGGAAAATCCAGTTCTGACTGAGCTGCTGTTCCACCGTCAGGTTCCACTCGTAAATCCGCGGAATCCGCCGCACCGGGTCGAACGAGGATGCGCCGATCACCCCTGTAGTTCGCACCGTCCCGTAGGGATTCGCGGGATCGGGCTGAGTGAATGCCGCCGGGAAGGCTCCCAGCAACTGGTTGGTGGAGAGATTAGGGTTAGGACTGGGATAGTTGAAAGACAGGACCGCCAGCGAGGGCGGGTTCAAGCCCAGGTCGTCGAAAATGTTGCCCTCGGCGGCATAGAAAATCCCAAAGGCGCCGCGCACGACCGATTTCGGGCGCACCGTCCAGGCAAAACCGACCCGCGGCGCCCAATCATTCTTGTCGAATTTCACTCCACCGTGCGAAGAGGTGTTGACGATAAGGGTTCGCAAGTCGAAATTCCCCACGGTGGGTCCATTGGCCGGCGAGTTGACCTCATAGCGCAAGCCCACGTTTAGAGTGAGGTTCGGAGTTACGCGGATATTGTCCTGCACAAACTCCGACAGATCCCAATAGCGCGTGGGATCGACCTTGCCCGCCAGGTGGTCCTGCAGCGTGCTTTGTGGAATGCCAAGCAACGCATCGGCGAGGCCAATGCCAAACGGGCCGCCTCCCGAATAGTTTCCGCTGAACTGAAGCTGACCCGAGGGGGCTGTCTGCTGGAAGAAGTTCCGCTGCTGCCGCCGAAAGTCGATACCGAACTTCAAAGAATGCCTCCCGCGCGTCCAACTGACGGTATCAGCCAGTTGATATACATTCTCCGCGATCGTTTCCGGAACCCACAGCGAGTCCCCGAGCTGCGTGTACCCGCTGATGTTGATCTTGGTCAAGCCGGAGGAATTGCCGCCATGGTTGGCATTGGGAATCCCCACAGCATTTCCTGCATTTGTGCCAAAGTCGAGTGGGAGGGTTGCGTCTTTGAAGCGGTTGAATCCGAACCGCGCGTCGTTGAGCAAGCCGGGACTGAAGATGTGATTCCAGTCCAGGGCTGCACTTTGCACCCGGTTATCCAGAGTGGAGGATGTACCGGAGCCGGCGCCGCCATCGAGGTGGGGGAAGTAGGAGGGGTTCGTCGCCTTGGGACTGGCAATGGCATAGTGAGCAAAGAACCGGTCGTTGGTAGAGATGTTGTAATCGAACCGTGTCAGGAATGCGGTCTCATCGAATTTGTATTTCCCGTTGAAGAGAAAGTTATTCGTGAGCGGCGCTCCGGGCCCTGGATCGGGAAACAGGTTCACAATGTTTTGACCCACGCTATTAATACATCCGGGGTTCGCGCACGTCGGAATGATGTTGCCGGGGTAGGGGGTGTTGTTGTTGAACGGATTGACGAGTTGTATCGGCTTCGGGAGTTTGAGCAGCTCGCTGAAGTTCCCGGAGTGCATGAGGTGTGTCGGCACCGTGCTGATAAATGGCTGCTCCTCCCGGATGTCGGTGCGCTGGATTGAGCCGAACAGGAATATTTTGTCTTTCTTGATCGGCCCGCCTAACTGGCCACCGTACTGGTTTCGCTGGAAGCCCAGGGAACTGGTAGCGAAATAGTTCCGCGCATCAAATTTGTTGTTGCGGATAAACTCCCAGGCAGATCCGTGAAGCTGGTTGGTCCCGGAGCGGAGTGCAAGACTCACCATGGCACCACCCCGACCATATTCCGCGCTCATGGAATTCTGCTCGATTCGGAATTCCTGGATCGCGTCGGGCGGTGGCTGAACCATCACGGTGCCGTTGCCGAACTCGTTGTTGTCCAGTCCGTCGAGCAGGAAGTTGTTGTCGAAGATGCGGAGTCCATTCACCGAGAGCGAAGTGCCGGGCCGGTTGTTATCGGTGGAGCCGGCACCGGCGCTGGTCCCGGTGGCGCCTTCGTTTGTTCCTGGTCCGAGGTAAGTGAGCTGAAAGAAATTCCTGCCGTTCAATGGCAGGTCTTCGATACGCTTCTCGGTTTCGATAGTGCCCAGCGAGGAGGTCTCGGTCTGCAGCAGAGGGGGCGCGCCGGTGACCTCCACGGTTTGCGATACGCTGCCGATCTTCAGAGCGATATCAAAGCGGATGACCTGCGCAATGCCGAGGTCCATGTTGCTTTGGACGATGCGCTGGAACCCTTCCTTCTGAAAGGTGAGCGTGTATTTGCCGATTTTCAGGTTGGTGAAGGTATAGCTGCCTGAGGAATCGGTGATGACCGTGCTCTGGGTCGCTGTGTCCACGTGAGTTGCAGTGACGTTGACTCCGGGAAGGCGTGCCCCCCCAGGATCCGACACCGTGCCGACGATGCCAGCGGTGGTCAGCTGAGCCATGAGCAGCGGCTGATTCAGCCATAGCAGCGCGAGCGCACAGACCAGAACAACTGCCTGACAGCAAGTGCGTTTTGTCATGACGTGGCTCCCCTCTAGACACGTACCAGGCCGCTGCGGCTGCCGACAGAGCAGCGAGCACAGCGGGTTGGTCATAACCGGTTAGGCTTTGGCCCAGCTCCCCACGAGCTGTTGAATAAGCGGTTATCTAATAGATCAGGTGTTCTACCTCTGTCAAGCTTTTTTCTCGCAAAAGGCTGTTATGAAATGAATAAGCCCGATCTTCATGGCGCTTAGCAAGGTATGCTTTTCCCGGCCAAGGGCCGGCTCCCAGCTCAGTCCATGACCTGCTCCACCGGAACCGTCCGGTTTTCCCGCGCGGAACGATAGATCGCCTCGACCGTGGCCAGGTCGCGCAGACCTTCCATCCCATCTGGCTCCGGGTCCCGGCCTTGGCGCACGCAATCGGCAAAGCCGTCAAGTTCCAGGACAAACTCGTCGATCACTCTGAACTTCTGCTCGAACCACCGTCCCTGGATTTTCCCGAAGAACCGGCGCTCTTCCTCAAACGCAAAGGCCGGATTCAGCGCCGCCCATCCTTGGTCGCCATGCACCTGCACGAACGAAGCTGCCTGCGCGCTGTAGCTGGACGTGCCTTGACAGACCAGTCCTCCGGGATGGGTGAGGCGGAAGGCGATGCTGTCCTCGACCCCGCTGAAGCGTTGGGGATCGTCCGTCCAGGCCTTGGCCGTGGCATCGATCGGCGAACTGCCGGCCAGCCAGCGCATGTGGTTGACACAGTAAATTCCGATGTCCATGAGCGAGCCGCCACCAGCAAGCTGGGGATTCAACTGCCAATTCTTGGCCTTCACGGGATCGACGATTTCCGTGTAGGTCGAGAAGATGTGCCGCAGCCCCCCGAGCTTCCCGCTGTTGACAAGTTTCTTCAGGGCCAGGCTGCCTGGCTCAAAATACTTGCGATAGGCAATCATCAGGCGAACTCTGTTCTGGCGACACGCCTCCACCATGCGGCGGCACTCGGCGACGCTGTTGGCCATGGGCTTCTCGCAGAGCACGTGCTTGCCCGCGGCAGCCGCCCGAATCGTCTGCTCCGCGTGTGCTCCGTTCACCGATGCGATGAAGACCGCATCGACATCGGGCTGGCTCAGACACCGGTCGTATTCAGCGTAGGGGTAGCAATTCTTAACGCCGAATTTCTTGCCCAGTTCCTTCGCCCGGGTCAGATCGTGGCTGGCCAGCGCGACCAGTCGAGACTTCTTGCTGTGGCGAAAAGCGGGAAGAACCGCGACTTCGCTGATGCTACCCAGTCCGATCACCGCATACCCTACAGGCTTTGTGCGTGCCACGGTCGTGTCCCTTTGCGGTTTGAAGTTAGCGCCTTGCGCTGAAACTATGGAGAGACACGCGCAATGTCCTCCCAGCGGTTTGTGGTCCAGCTGCGTTCGATTGTCGCCATGACTTCCGCCACGCGTACTGCTTCTCGCAGGCCCGGCTCAGCCTGCTTGTTTTCGAGGATCGACTTCAGGAAATGATGGGCTTCAATCGTTTTCAAGTCGTCATACCCAAGGCTCGTGCCGGTTGCAGGATTGAAGTGCGCATGGAACGGATAATTCGGGCCGCTCACAATGCGCACGTATCCGTCATGAGCAAGGTTCCCGTCGGGAAGAAAAACCTGCAGTTCGTTCAGGCGCTCGAAATTCCAACTTAAGGCGCCCTGGGTCCCTTCGATCTCGAATGACCAGTCGCATTTGTGACCCTGGATGACCCGACAGACTTCCAGTGTGCCGTGAGCGCCGTTGGCGAATCTAACCAGCGCCCCTACGTAGTCCTCGTTGGTGACGTCTTTCACGGCGCCGTCGGCAGCGGGACGCCGTGCGATGAAGGTTTCGTGATTCCCCACCGTGCGCTCGATCGGCCCCGCCAGGAAGTGGCTCATGTCGATCACATGCGAGAGCAAGTCGCCGGACACCCCGGAACCGGAGAGTTCATGCTCGAAGCGCCACGAGAGCGGCGTCACAGGATTCGAGGCGTAGCCGGCCAGGAAACGGCCGCGGAAATGAGTGATCCGGCCCAGCTTACCTTCCGCGATCAACTGGCGCGCGTACTGCACCATGGGCGCCCAGCGATAGTTGAAGCCGACCCAGTTCAAGACCCGGGCTTTGCGGGCTTCGCGCTCGATCTCGGAAGTTTCCTCGAGACTTCGTCCGACAGGCTTCTCGCAGAACACATGCTTGCCGGCGGAAGCCGCAGCCACGGCGATCTCCCGGTGCATGCAGTTCGGGGTCGTTATGTTGACGACCTGGACTTCGGGGTCGTGAACCACGTCCCGCCAACGGGCAGTGAAGCGGGAGAATCCAAAGCGCTGTTGGGCTTCGCGGGCCCGCGACTCGACGTCGTCGGCGCACACCACGAGCCGCGCACGGATTCCGCTCTCCGGGAAGCGATCGGCTGCCTGCAGATACGCACGACTGTGAGCCGTTCCCATCCAGCCTGCGCCGATCAGCCCAACGCCAACGATCTTAGTCATCTTGAATGGTTCCGGACAACCGTAGCCATGATCCAGTCCATGCTTCAACATCGGACTCGAAATCCTGGCTTAATCGGGATTTGGCAGCATCGCGTCACGCACCAAGCCATCGAGATCGTGACAAGCGGCGACAAATTGTCGTAAAGTGCGGCGCGTTGGCGCGAACGAATCGAAATCGTCGACAGAAAGTCCGCCCTCGTTGTAGGCCCGACGGAAATCCAGGAACTTGCGGGAAAGTTCCTCGACGACATCCCCTCGCACTGGGTCATCGATCCGCCGACGTACCGCCACGTCGCTGGCGTTGAAACGCACCTGCCAAGCATGGGGAGGCGAGATGACCACATCCCCGCCGATCATTTCGCTCCAGTGCATATGATTGCGAAATGCAGCCGAAAGCAGGCGGATCCGGTAGCCCCGTTCTTTAAAGAGTCGGTAGGTTTTTTTGAAAACTGCCACCCCCGCCCACTCGAGATAGCCGGGATCGATGGCGATGTTCTCCTTTTCAACGACCACCTTGAGCCAGTCATCGAGGCGGCCCACCATGATGGTGCATACGGGCCCCATGGAAGCGATGTCCAGGCCCTCGCGCTGCCGACGAGTTAAGCCGCGTTCAACCGCTTCGGCCACAGCGACGCACTGAGGCAGCGTGAAACACACTGTGGCGTTAATGCTAACGCCGCGGTGGGTGGCCTCTTCAATGGCGGGAATGCCTGCGCGCGTAACCGGAATTTTCACGATCATATTGGGCGCGAGTCGGCTGAACTCAATGGCCTGCGCGACGATGGCCTGCGAATCCCGGTAGAAGCGCGGGTCGGTTTGAATCGACAGCCGGCCGTTCCGTCCACGCTGGGTATCGAAGATCGGCCTCAAAAGCGCTGCCGCCTTGGCCGAAATGTCACGCACCAGTTGCCAGGAGATCTGTTCCTCGGTGGCCGGGGGCTCGGCCCTGATCAGCTCATTCAACCGGTCCTTCCAGGACGCCATTTCTTTCTTGAGCACTCCCAGCACGATCACCGGATTACAGGTCGCGCCCACCGCGCCATGTTCGATCGAGTACGTCAACTCCTGAATGGAGGCGGAGTCGTTCCACAGGCACGTAGGCGTGGTCTGCGTCATTTCATGCAGAGGGCTCTTGAAAGCCGGGGGGGCGACGACTTGAGACATATCTTCCTCCCTTCGCTCAGGCAGCGGAACCTGTGCCACGGACCACAGCAGATGGCCTAGATTGCAGGTGGGAAGCCTCGGCGGCCACGGCAATCTCGAGCGCGCGCAAGCCATCGTCTCCAGTGACCTGCAGCGGACGATCGTGCACGATGTTGTGGACGAAGTCCCTAAGCTCGGCAACGTAGGCCGCTTCGAACCGCGTCAGAAAATGATCGGCTAGCGCCTGCATTCCGCCCTCCTTTGCCAGGAAGGTGACCGGCGTCTGCTGTAGTGTGCCGACGAGAATGGTCCCCTTAGAACCCACGATTTCTGTGCGAATGTCGTATCCGTAGACGGCTTGCACATAGGATTCGATGTTGCCGATGGCGCCGCGCCGGTACTTGAGATTCACCACGCTGGCCACGATGTCGCCATATTGAGAAACCTCGGGCCGGATGGCGACGGTGGTGTAAGCCTGGACTTCCGCCACTTCGTCCCCCAGGAGCCAGCGGGCCAGATCGAAATCGTGGATGGTGTTGTTGTAGAGCAGCATGCCGTTCAGCTTCGCCTGATACGCCGCCAAAGGTGGCGCGTCGCGATCACGGCCCAGCGATTTAAAGATGACAGGTTCCCCAATCTCGCCGGCTTCGACGCGCTTCTGAGCATTTGCATAGCCCGGGTCATATCGGCGCATAAAGCCTATCTGCAAGCGCACTCCAGCTTTTTCTACGGCGGCGAGCGCGGTGTGAGCATCGGCGAGGCTCAGAGCAATCGGCTTTTCGCACAGGACGTCTTTGCCCGCGGCGGCCGCGGCACAAATCGCACTGGCGTGAAACTTATCAGGAGCCGCGATGACAACGCACTCGACGTCTTTCTGGGCGAGCATCTCGTCGAAGGAGGAAAAGCATGGTTCAACTTCAAGTTCGCTGGCAACCTTCAGGGCCCGCTCCCGGGCCGGGTCCGCGATCGCCACCAGCCGGGCCGCAGGTACAAGCCGGCGGAGATTCTCCGCGTGACGCCTGCCCATGTCACCCACTCCGAGAACGCCGACTCCCAGTTTTTTCCTGGCCAAGCACGTCACCTTAGCGCTTTGCAGAGCTATTACAAAAGCTTCATCAGACCATGCGAATACCAAATTGCGGGAAAAAACTTCCACCCCAGCCGCAGGCAAGAATATCGCTGCCAGGGAGAATACTGCAAGTCTTCACAAATCTCCCAGACCGGAAAAGCGGGGAATGTCTAAAACCGCTTAGGTACTCGACCCAGGGAAACCTGCTGGACCTGCTCTCGGTCGTTACGGCTAGGCCCAGCTGAACGGCGTGCCCTCTCCTGTCCGAGAGCACCCGCCACCGTGACCGGGGTGGATTTTCCTGTGGTATGGTAAGCGAGGCTGGGGCAGCTTTCAGTATGGGACTCGGTCTCAGTCTTGAGCATCATTCCGGACCACTATGAGCGATCCAACCCGGCGAACTCGGTCTGCGGGAAGAACCTCCAAAGCGCCCAGTATTTACGACGTGGCGCGCGAAGCCAAGGTGTCGGTGTTCACGGTGTCGGCCGTGATTAACGAAACGGGCCGGGTAAGCGCAACCTTGCGCCGCCGCGTCGAGGCGGCGATTCGCAAGCTCAACTACCGTCCTAATCTCCTGGCGCGCAGCCTCGCCAAACGGCAGACCCACACGTTCGGCATGGTGGTGACCGACATCGCGAACCCGTTCTTCCCCGCGATCGTGCGCGGGGCGGAAGACGCCGCTCAGAAGGCCGGCTATAGCATGCTGCTTTGCAACAGCGACGATAAGGCAGACAAAGAAGCGCTCTATCTGGAGTTGCTCATCTCCAAGCGGGTCGACGGCATCATTCTGAACAAAACGCCGACGCCGCTTACGCTCTCCCAACAGCAGATGCTGGAAGAATCAAAGGTTCCGGTTGTGCTTCTGATGAGGACCTGCCCCGGTCTAAAAACCGACATCGTGCAGACCAACGATCGCCAGGGCGCTATCGATGCGATTTCACACCTGGCGCGCATCGGGCATAAGCGGATCGCCTTTGTTAGCGGCCCGCTCGACGTCAGCAACGCTCGTGCCAGACGGCAGGGTTATGCCAAAGCTCTCGAGCAGTGGAACCTCGAATATGTTCCCGAGTTGACGTTTGAGGGCGACTATCGGATTGAATCCGGCTTGCGGGCGGGCCATGCGCTTCTGCCGCACCGGCCCGACGCGATCCTGGTCACGAATTACCTGATGACGATCGGGTTCATGACCGCGGCCGATGAAATCGGCATGCGCTGTCCCGACGACTTCGGCCTGGTGAGTTTTGATGATTACCCGTGGCTCGGCTGCTTCCGTCCGCGCCTGACGACCATTGAGTTGCCGAAGTACGAGTTGGGAGATACCGCGATCCGGCTGCTGCTCGAGCGGGTCCAAGCCAAGCGAACCAACCCGGTGACGATCAGCCTCTCGCCCCAACTGCGCGTGCGCGAGTCCTGCGGATTCAGCTTGCGTACGGGAAAGCAGCCACCGCCGGTTGTTGAGTTGGCCGGAGAACCACATCTAAGGTCGGTTACATCGGAATAACCGCCACCCGCCCGAGCCTGTCGCGACAGGCGGCTACGATTCGCTGAAATCGATAGTGACCGGGTGTCCCAGAGCCTTGGTTTTGACGACCACGTAAACGGCCCCGGCTACGACCCAAACCCCTCCGACAATCAGGGTCGAGTTTGCTAAGCCCAAAAAAATGACAAGGCAAAAGAGGAATCCTAAGGTCGGAACCATCACGTCAAGGAAAACCTTCCGCCTCCCCTGGATCTCGGGCGAGAACCCGAAATAGCGCACCGCCGCGAGGTTCACGGCCATGAACGCCATCAGAGCTCCGAAATTCAGCAGTTCCACAGCACGCTGCCAGCCCATCACGAGAGTGCCCACGTAGGCGGCCACCCCCGCGATGATCACGTTATACGAGGGATTGCCGCGCGCTGGGTCCAGGTGCCCAAAGACCTTCTGCGGCAGGATATTGTCGCGGCCCATGCCATAGAGCAAGCGAACCGCCCCCAACAAGCCTGCCAAGCCACATGCAAGACTCGACACGAGCAGCACCACAGCAAAGCCTATGAACAAGTGACGGCCGCCGACAACCTGGGCCACGTCCATGAACGCTGTTTCCGGGTTCGCGAGCGTGCGGTAGTCGGGCCAGATGCGCTGCGCAAGATACACCTGAAATGCCGCGAACAAGCCGGTAAACACACAAACCAGAACCGAGGCGAGCATCACATTGCGTCGTGGATTCTCGACTTCCTCGGCGAGGATGCTCACACCGTCGAAACCGATGTAGGTCGTGGCCGCCAGAGCGGTGCCCGCAGCAATCGCCCGCACACTGAAGGTCCTGGAATCGTAGAATGGCTCGGCAGAGATGAGCCCATGCCAATGCCCGTGAACGAAAATGTACCAAAGCGCTTCGCCCAGAAACGCGATCATAACAATCGACATAAACGCCAGAAGGATCTGATTGGCGCGCGCGGTGGTGCGAATCCCGAACCAACACAGCAAGGTCATAAACCCGACCGCCGCGGCGGACAGCAGCGCGAACGGGACCTGGGGGACCAGTCGTTGGATGGTAAGCGCCGCGTAGAGGCTGTTCTGCAGCGGCTGGAATAGATACTCCAGGAACATGGCCCAGCCCACGACAAAACCAATCTGCGAATTGAAGCCCCGACTTACGTAGGTATAAACAGATCCCGCCGAGGGATAGACAGTCGCCATGCGCCCGAAGCTGACGGCGGTCGCGGTCATCGCGACCATCGCCGCGAGAAGTGTGATCACGGCGTGCCCGCGCGAATTCACCTGTGCCACACCGAACATCGGCACAACCGCGATCGGCGAGGTAAGAATGATGCCGTAGTAGACCAGGTCCCAGAGCCCGAGGACTCGCTTAAGCTTGGGCCGTTCGGTTGCTTCAGCCGCGGTTGTATGCACCCGGACCTTCCTAGAAAATCCTCTGCTTCTCGCGAGCTTTCACGTAGTTTGTCCTTGCCGCCCGCACGGACTCGACCTCTGAGACTTCTGCGATCGGGACATCCCACCACGACTCGTACCCCGGCACGCGCTTGTCATACGCCGTCTCGACTACGATCACAGACGTACTCGATCGCCCCTGGGCAGCAACTAACTGTTTTCGCAGATCCTCGCGGGTTCGGGCCCGCACGGCATGGGCTCCGAGACTCTGCGCGTTGGCGACAAAATCCACCGGGATGGCATCCCCTTCGAGCTTCCCGTTTCGCCGATAGCGATATTCGGTGCCCATCCCGCGGTTGCCGCAGGCACGGCTCAGGCCGCCAATGCTCGAAAAGCCGTGGTTGTCGAGCAGCACGATGATCAGCTTTTGCCCTTCCTGCACCGCAGTGACGATTTCCTGCGCCATCATGAGATAAGAGCCGTCGCCCACCATGACAAACACGTCGCGGTCGGGCGCCGCTAAGCGAACGCCCAGCCCGCCGGCAATTTCGTACCCCATGCAGGAGTAGCCGTACTCGAGGTGATAGCCATTGGGATCTCGCGTGCGCCACAGTTTGTGCAGGTCACCGGGCAAGCTCCCAGCCGCGCACACCACCACATCGCGCGGCCCCGAGACTTCATTGACAACGCCAATGACCTCTCCTTGGCTGATCGGTAGGCCGACGTCTAGGTGAAAGATGCGATCGACTTCTTTCTCCCACTCTGACCGGTACGCCTGCATCTGCGCGCCATAGGTCTCGTGCACCCGAAAACCCGCCACGAGTTCTGCCAGCTCCTGCAGTGTGACCTGCGCATCGCCAACCAGTGGCAGGGCAGCTTGTTTGCCGGCATCGAACTCGCTGACGTTGATGTTGATGAAGCGGACCGTGGGATTCTGAAAGGCGCTCTGGGAAGCCGTGGTGAAGTCGCTGTAGCGCGTGCCCACTCCGATGATCAAATCGGCTTCCCGGGCTAATCGGTTCGCACCGGGCGTGCCCGTCACGCCGATGGCCCCGAGCTGTTGGGGATGATCGTATCGGAGAGCGCCCTTGCCCGCTTGCGTTTCGACCACCGGAATTCCCGTCTGGGCGACAAAATCGGAGAGCACGGCGCTTGCTTCGGAGTAAATCACTCCTCCACCCGCCACCAGCACAGGACGCTTTGCCGCACGGATCCATTCCGCCGCAACCGTCAGGAGCTTGCCATCGCAGCGGGGACGAGGAACGGTCCAAACCCGCTTGCGGAAGAAATCCTCCGGGTAGTCGAAAGCTTCGGCCTGTACATCCTGCGGCAAGCTGAGCACAACTGCGCCGGTCTCAGCCGGTGACGTCAGCACCCGCATGGCGGCCGGCAGCGAGGTCAGAACCTGCTCGGGGCGCTCAATACGATCCCAGTATCGCGCAACCGGCTTGAAGCAGTCGTTGACCGAAATGTCCTGGGTGGTGGGCGACTCCAGTTGCTGGAGCACGGGAGCAACGTCGCGGCGCGCGAAAATATCGCCGGGCAAAAGCAGGACAGGGAGGCGGTTGACCGTCGCCACCGCCGCTCCGGTCACCATGTTCGTGGCGCCAGGCCCAATTGAGGTCGTACACACCAGGGTGCGCAGCCGGTTGCTGGTCTTGGCAAACGCTGAGGCGGTATGCACCATGGCCTGCTCGTTGCGAACCAGCCAGTACGGCAGTCCCGGCTCCTGCTCGAGCGCCTGCCCGATCCCGGCTACGTTCCCATGTCCGAAGATTCCCAGACACGCCTCGAAGAACCGGTGCTCCTTGCCCTCGCGCTCGCTGTACTGGTTCTTCAGGAAGGCGACCACGGCCTGCGCCATGGTCAATCGTCTTTTCATGGACAAACCCCCCGCAGAGTCAAAATGGCGGCTTGCGGACCGGATGCCAGGTCATCCTCTCACGAGGGGCAAGCGAGGATCGGTTTCCTTCCAGGTGTTGCGAATCCAGACGTGCTTGGGATCTTCGGTAATCGCCAGTGTCCGGGCGCTGCCCGCCAAGAAATTCAGGTAATACACATCGTAGCCCGGACCCGCCACCACGGGGTGAAACCCACTGTGCACCAATACGACATCACCATCCCCCACTTTCAAGGTGCGGTCGCTTCCGTGCTTGCCCGAATACAGGTGCTGGAAAGCAAAGGCGCTCGGCTCACTCATGCGGTAGTAGTAGATTTCGTCAAGGTCCACCTCGCTGGGCGGATCATGGACGTCGTGTTTGTGAGGCGGGTAGCTCGACCAGTTGCCGCCGGGAGTGTAGACCTCGATGACAACGAGTTTGTCGGCTGGGAACGCAGGCGTCATGACGTCGACGATCTGCCGGGACACATTCCCACCGCCGCGCAGATTGCTGGCCACGTCGCCGGGAGTCACCAGCCTCGGCTCAAGACGAGCCTGCGAAGGAACACGGCATTCCGCAATCTCACAGATCGTTTCAGCTTTGAAGGTCACCCGGTTGCCCGGTGGCGAGTAGATGGCGTACGGATACCCGTCGAAAACGTTCTTGCGCTTGCCGATCCTCTGCGGACCGCTTCCCCAATCCGCCATGCAGATTCCGCCCAGCAGGACGAACGCGGTTTCCTCACCCTTGCTGTGTGACTCGTACGCTTGGCCGGGAACAAGGCGCCGTACGTAGAAGCTCATCCACTCCCACTGGGCCGACTTGCGGGGCAGGTGAAGGAGCTCTCCGGCCTGATCCGGGGACAGATCGCGTGAATGGACAAGGAACTCCACTTCCGACATTGAGGTTCTCCGCTCGCGGCGGGAGCTATCGAGAGGGCACGAAATGCCTAACCGCTTTGACAATATTGCAAATGTGCCCTGCATTGTCAAACAAAGGCTTTCCTTCTCTCGGCTTGAGGAGAAATGCAACGCTGATCTGAAGCGCTTTGCTCGTGAGCCCGAGCGACCCTCTATCTCGGCTGGAACCCGGCACCCCGGTCCGCATGGAGCCGCTCATTCCGCCTTCGGCTTCCGGCGTCCCGCTCGCCCCAGGATCCGCCTCACCTTCTTCGGTGACATCGAGAGCCGGGTCGCCACCCGCGAAATCTTCCGCGCTTCGCGTTCCCATACCTTGGGAATGATCAGCTCCGCGAATTCTTCTGTGATCTGCTGGAAGGTCTTATCGCCAATGGAACCTTGCGACCAGGCTCGCAGCAGGGGATTCACCCGTCCCCCGCGCACAACCCGGCTGCGCAAGGTCTCGAGGTCGTCCCACGCGCCATCGGAATGGATGCCCTTGGAGAAGTTGAGGGCCTGATCATAGGAGGCGCGGGCGGAATCCGGGTCATCGAAGAACCGATTGCACAGAGTGAGCCCGTGCCAGATGTGGGCGTCGGCCAGCAGGCGGCGGTTCTGTGTGTGTCCCGCGAATTCAATCGCCTCACGCGCGCAGTCTTGCGCCTGGCGGGCGTGGGCGCCGGGTTCGGCAACTTCTCCAATCTCCTCATCCACCCGCGCATTCTCGACCATGCAGTCAAGCAAGCGCGCTCGCGCCATCAGGATGTAGTCGCCTTTCTGCTCCCCAAAGTGAAAAGCGGTTTTGCTTTCCGCCTCGGCCAACTCCAGATCGCCGTTATCGAGATGCAAATAGCCATAGTTCAAATGCACGCTGCCCAGACCGTGATGGTTGCGGTATTCCTGGTAGATGGCAGCCGCTTCGTCCAGTTCAGCGAGGGCTTCCCTTCGCAGCTGAGCAAAACGGGTGCGATCCTGCGGTCGATTCGCCCGCCTGGCTTCGGCGCCGCGACTGGCCGCCTTGCGGCTTCGGGCAGCATCGGCGTCGATCTTGCGGCGCAGTTGCAGAGCGATCCTTCGCTTGGCAGAAGCGAGGTTGTTGAGAGTGCGGGCAACGTTGCGATGCCGCGGATCCCGTTTGCGATAGCTCGCGATCGCTGCGCTGAAATGTTCGACCGCGTGCTGATACCGGCCCTGGCGCCGCGCAATCCGTCCATAGGAGGATTGGATGTTGCCGAATGTGAGGTAGTCGTCCGTGTCTCTCAGCGCGGCTTCGGCCTGCTTCAGAATCCGCAGGGCTTCGTGGGAGTTACCTTTCTGGAAGCACAGCCAGCTTTCGAGCACAAGCATGACCGCTGCCATGGCTTCGTGGCCAAGCTCCTGGGCGAGTTTGCGACCTTTCACCGCGTAGGCCAGGGCAACATCGTACTCGCCCTTCATGCGCAGGCAACGGCCCTTCCAGAAATTCGCAATGGAGAGTAATTCGGCGTCGTCGGTTTGCTCTTCGAGGCTGAGCACGAAGTCCAGATGCTGAATGGCCTGGTCTGTTGCCTCCTCGGTCATGGCGATCATGCCCTCGGCCAGGCGCAAGTAAAGATAGTCCTGTAGGGGCAGACGGCCACGGTGCGCTTTCGAGAAGCGAGCCACTAACAATTTCACCAGCGCCGGTCGCTGGTAACCAACGTCCACCCACTGGGCGACGAAGCCAACCAGACGCGCGGCGTTCTCCTGGCGGGGCTCTAGCGACGAAAAGACGTCGCTGGCCCTATCCAGACGGGCCATCCCTCGTTCCACGCGCCGGCAGACCAAATCGTCCTTAAGGTGTGCAAGGAATTCGGGTGTGATCTCTCGAGCACTCTGGCTCATCTGGGGACGGGAACCCTTTTTGGTCCCCTAGTCGATCGATTCATAGGCAACCAGGGTCAGGAATTCCGGGAAGTCCGGGCTGACGATCAAGCGCTCGAAAATTTCCGCCGCTTTCTCGGCTCGAGCTCCGGGCAGTCTCTTTTTCTGTTCGGCGATGCACGCCCGCACCAGGTCGAGCGTGATGGTGCGGCCGTCGTCGCTTAACTTGGCGCCGTGCCGCACCCACTGCCATATCTGCGTGCGACAGATCTCCGCCGTGGCGGCGTCTTCCATCAGGTTATAAATCGGAACGCATCCGTTGGCGCGCAACCACGACTCCACATATTGCAGGCCCACGTCGATATTCCACTTCAGACCCGCTTCCGTGATCTTTCCTGCGGGCACGGCGAGAAGGTCTTTCGCCGTGATGTGAACTTCCGGCAGCGCTCGCCCGATCTGGTTCGGCGTCTCCATGTGCGCATCGAAGATTTCTTTTGCGATCGGGACCAGCCCCGGGTGCGCCACCCAAGTGCCGTCGTGCCCTGCGTGGACCTCGCGCAACTTGTCCTGGCGGACTTTCTCCAGCGCGCTCTCATTGGCCGCACGGTCACTCTTGATCGGGATCTGGGCGGCCATTCCGCCCATGGCGTGAATTCCACGGCGATGGCAGGTGCGAATCAGCAATTCGACGTAGGACTTCAAGAAATGCTTTTCCATGGTGACGCTGGAGCGGTCGGGCAAGACAAAATCCGGCCGGTTCTTGAATTTCTTGATGAAGCTGAAAATGTAGTCCCAACGCCCGCAGTTAAGCCCGGAAGAGTGCTCCCGCAGTTCGTACAGAATCTCGTCCATTTCGAAAGCCGCCAGGATCGTCTCGATCAGCACAGTCGCACGGATCGTGCCGCGCGGAATTCCCAGCCGGTCCTGCGAGAAGTTGAAAACGTCGTTCCACAGCCGAGCTTCGAGATGGCTTTCCATCTTGGGCAAATAGAAGTAGGGCCCGGTACCGCGTCCGATCAACTCTTTCGCGTTATGGAAGAAATACAGACCAAAGTCGAACAACGACCCCGAGATCGGAGCGCCATCCACTTTGAAATGACGTTCGTTCAGGTGCCAGCCGCGCGGCCGCACCAGCAAGGTCGCAACCTTCTGGTTCAGCCGATAATCCTTCCCCTCCGGGCTGACAAAGCTGATGGTGCGGCGTACCGCATCGAACAAGTTCGCTTGGCCCTCAATGTTGTTCTGCCAGGTGGGCGAGTTTGAATCTTCAAAATCCGCCATGAACACATTTGCGCCCGAGTTCAGCGCGTTAATGATCATCTTGCGGTCCACCGGCCCGGTGATTTCGACGCGCCGGTCCGTGAGGTCTGCCGGGATGGGAGCGACCTTCCAATCCGCCTTGCGGATCTCGGCGGTCTCGGAAAGGAAGTCGGGAAGCCGTCCGCCGTCGATTTCCTTCTGGCGCACCAGCCTTCGCTCCAGCAATTCCTGACGGCGGTTTTCGAATTTTCCGGCCAGCTCCTGGAGGAACTCGCGCGCGGCGGGCGTGAGCACCTGGGACTCTATGGATGGCAAGGGCGCGATGGTAGTGGTCATGTCGTTCATGGTAGGCACTGCTCCTGCGGTGAAATCCTCAACTGGGACAAAATGGACGAGTTGTCCAATTCGGACGAGTCGGTTTGTCCACGGCGACTCTCTCAAGTCTACTGCGAACAGCACCCAGTTGGGGGAGGAAACCTATCATGGCAGCGTTCACTGCAACTCAGCTCGAAAAGCAATGGCAAGCCGAAAAACGATGGTCGGGTATTTCGCGCCCATACAGGGCGCAGGACGTGGTCAAGCTGCGCGGCTCCCTTCACATCGAACACACACTGGCACGCATCGGGGCGGAGCGGCTCTGGTCACTCCTACAAAATGAACCCTACACTCGAGCCTTGGGTGCGCTCACCGGGAATCAGGCCGTCCAGCAGGTCAAGGCCGGTCTGAAGGCAATCTACCTCAGCGGATGGCAAGTAGCCGCCGACGCCAACGATGCC
>Ga0182035_10000331_pt1 | contig 21309 bp, 23 predicted proteins | sample flu12Cox44000170_FD_125969 | JGI IMG/M metagenome (GOLD analysis project Ga0182035, IMG submission 125969) | Lab enrichment of tropical soil microbial communities from Luquillo Experimental Forest, Puerto Rico - flux4day.12C.oxic.44.000.170 | ecosystem: Environmental > Terrestrial > Soil >...
CCAAGGGCGAGACAGTAACCGCCCCGCCCGGCCGCGCCGATAATTTTGTGTGGTTGAACCGCAGTCAAACCGAGGGTGCCGCGCTTGTGCCAGATACTCCAATTGCGGAGCAACCGAAGCCAGAGCCGCCTGTGGCGGCCCAGCCAAAGGCTGCGCCCAGCGCTTTGGCCTCGGTCCCGATCGATATCAAGCAACAGGAGCGGAAGAAGGGCAGCGGCGGGAGGCTCACGCAACAGAAGCCAGCGAAAAACGCGGCATCGCCGCAAGTAACACCGCCGACGCCGCCCCAGGATGACGTACCGCGGCCACCAATGCCGATAGGACCTTCAGGCAGTCCCTTCGGCCCGAGGCGTTAACCTCTTCGTTCGCTATCTTGCTGTTTGGCTCAACGCCCCGCCAACCATCAAACCATAACACTATTACACGCCCGTCGCTTGAATGGGGTAGATTCCAGCTCTTAGACGCAGGTTTTAGTGAGACACATGGGTTCTCCACTTTCCCGCCTCGTCACACGTGTCGCCTATGGTGCTCGCCAGCTGCCGCGGGTCGCATGGTTTGTTGGGCACAGTCTTGCTTTGCGCCAGCTGTCCGAAGTCGCGCAACGCCAAGAGGGTCGGAAAGCGCGACGTCGCCCCCGTACTGATTTGCCGGTCCCTGAACGCAATCAGATCTACGCGGATATGGCTGCGCTCTTTCGGCAGGATCTCGCGAATGTTGAGGCGGGCATCTACCCGCTGCCCATCGATCATGACGGGTCTTTTGCTACGCTGCTTCATCGGTCGCGGATTTTCTTCGAGGACCTCCCCGCCATCCATGAACGCCGCAAACGCCGGTCCAAGACGGAAGTCCTGACCGAGAGCACACGTGGCAAGCGGCCGCATTACTATTTGCAAAATTTCCATTTCCAGTCGGGCGGCTGGATGACTGACGATTCGGCCGAGCGGTATGACACTCAGGTCGAAGTCCTCTTCAACGGCACAGCCAATGCCGTCCGGCGGCAAGCGCTGCCGCAATTGCGCGAAGCGTTTACTGGGCGGGATCAGCGTAAACTAAGGCTCCTTGACCTCGGCTGCGGCACTGGGCGATTTCTTGATTCGGTGAAGCAGGTCTGGCCGCGGCTTCCGACAATCGGTTTGGACATGTCGGAAGCCTACATCAGACATGCCAAGCGTGAATTGAAACGCTGGTCGCGAATACGTTTTATTGTCGGGAAAGCGGAAGCGCTCCCCCTACCCGACAACAACCAGGACGCTGTGACCAGCATTTTCCTGGTTCATGAACTACCACCAAAAATACGGCGCAGGGTATTAAGTGAATGCGCCAGAGTTCTTAAGCCAGGTGGACGGCTAGTGCTCATTGACTCGCTCCAGCGCGGCGATCGGCCGGACTACGAAGGGATGTTAGAGCTTTTCCCGCAGAGTTATCACGAGCCGTATTATGAGAGTTACACTAGAGAGGACTTTTGTGCTCTGGCTGCACAATGTGGCTTGAAGTACATCCGGACGATCAATGCTTTTGTCTCCAAAGTGATGGTTTTTGATAAACGTGCGCTATGAGCGCATGCCAAAGACCGAGTTGCAGCAAGCAGGTCTGTAGTTCTCAAGTAGCCGTTTTTTGTAAATGTCAACGACAAACCATGGCTTGCGACTTCTAGACCGTTGTTAGACGACGCATGAACGACGGCCACAAAAAGGTCCCGATGGTCTAATGGTCCATGTCAGTCCTGTCGCCTTCACGCCAGGTCCACTGCGAAGCGCTTGAGATCAGCCAAGGAGCAAAAAGTCAGGGCACCTTCATGAGTAGCTCGTAGGACCACCCGAGGCGCCTGGCCTGCCTCAAATGCTTCCTGCCAACGGGACGCACATAAGCACCAGCGGTCGCTGGGCTTCAGTCCAAGAAATCCTAATGCCGGTACCGGTGTCGAAAGATCGTTGCCACGCGATTTTGAAAAATCGAGAAACGCTGCAGTCATCACCGCGCAGACCGTGTGACTTCCTACATCCTCTTGTCCCGTGTCGCAGCAGCCGTCCCGATAAAAACCCGTCATAGGTTTGATCGAACAGATTTCGAGTGGCTCGCCGAGCACGTTTCGAGCCGTCTGTTGGGCATGGCCGCCATTATCACCGGGATCCCGCAGCATTATCGTCCCTTACTTCATTCATTGGCTGATGCCATCGACGGGAAATGTTATGAACCAATCCTGAACTGCGCCCTACGGCTTTGGGGAGGTACGACTCGCTACGTTAGCCTTGCTCACCTTTACCGTACTTTCGGGATGGCGCTCCCGCGGAGTAGTTATCGCTAGATCCCCAGGCCAAGTTGTTAGCTTCCGAAGTTCGCCAACGGTCTTTGCGGACACTCCGATTTCTGGGTCCACCTCGACTCGCATCTTGTCTGGCAAGCCATGAAGGATGATCTCGAGGGCAGCAATGCTTTTGGCTTTAAATCGCATAAGGCCTCCCTCACTTCCGATTGCCGTTCGCAGAGGATGACGTGGTGTCGCCCGGCGGTTGCGGCAGCCACGATAGGAGCGGCCACGGCAGCGCCAGGGTGCGCGCAGTCCCGAGCCATGGCAGCCAGGCAAGTTGCGCGGCTTGCGCCCAGAAAGCGAACGCGTTGGTTAGTTCGAGCGTACGGCCGAAGGCCTCAAATGAAGGCGTCGCCCTAAGATTGATCGAAATCTGCTCAGCGTCGCCCTCGACGGCACGCCTATGCATGATCTCGATGTCGAGACCCGGCAGGCGAGCGGTTGCGTGGGTCGTGTCTGTCTGAATGGCATCTTCTTGACCGTCTGGCATAGTTCCCTTGAACTCTTGCACGAGCGCACCCCATCCTACTGTCGAGGCAAGTCCATCCCGACAACCTCGGCAAATGGAATAGCTAGGTACGCAGCGCGGTCCTCGTCAAGGCGGGCGTGACGGGCTTTCCACTCGGAGTCAGTGCGCGACCTGATGTCTGCTTTGGGCCAATAGCGGACTCGTGCAGCGCAGCAAAAAAACATTGTTATTCGATGGTCCGATCGGGCGACAGAGCGAAAACTGTGGCCCAGTGAGGCCTAGAGGCTTGGCGGCTTGCGATGATCATCAGCCCGTACTTGGGACAAATTTCTAGGATAGATTCGAAGTCGCATTCACACGCGGCGCGGACGCGGTAGCGTCAAGCTTACGTAGTGCATCGAGCGATTCAGCAGCTCTTAGCTCCCAGGCCCGCGCTCCTTGACGCTTTGCCACTGCAACAGCTGCCTCGTAATAAGTCTCTATTTCTGAAACAGATTTGCCCTGTACGCGAAGGATATCGCCCTTGAGGCGATGAATTTCGGCTTCATACCAGCGGCCGCCACTCGCGCCGATCTCGGCCAGTATCCGCTCGACCAATTCCATAGCTGGTTCCAATTGTCCGCTGGCGGCCAACGCGCGCGCAAGGTGGTAATGAGCAAACTGCATCCAGATCAAAGTACCGGTCGCCTCCAGTCCGCGAATGCTGTTCCGAAGGTCGGCGAGTCCTGTTTCAACTTCGCCTAGATCGACACGCGCCCAACCTCGCAACATAAGCCCCCCCGCCGACCACTGCGGAAAGCCATATTCATTGGAATAGGCGATGGTGCGTTCAGCGACCGGAAACGCAGCATGCGCATTTCCGGCTACCAAGTAGGCTCCCGCAAGGAACGAGAGGACGTAAGAGACACTATGCGGATGACGCAATTGCTCAGCGTAAGCTAGCGCGTCGCGACTATGCGCCAGGCCCCCTTCGGTGTCGCCAAGGAGAACGATAGTAAGCCCTAGATAGGCCTGCGCCGTACTCCTGAAATCCTGGGAAAAGATGAGAGCCGCAGGCACGTGCTGAGCGGGGAGTTTTATTGCGTTTTGTAATTCGTGCTTAGCCGCGGTGAGTTCGCCGAGCGTGAATAGCGACATCCCAAGTATGCGATGGCCCATCAACAAACCGGTTCGGTCGTTCCTGTTCTGAGCAAGATTCAGCAGGTCCTGTGCTAACTCGCGGGCGTTCTCAATTTCGCCGCGCATGAGATGAGCACCAACCAGACCGCTCAACACAGAAAAAATCTGTGGAGGAGCATTAAGTCTGTAACAAAGGTTCAGAGCACGATTTAACGCAAGCACTGTCTCTTCCGCGCCGAAACCCTTTGCTGCCATCGACGCAGCTGCAAACGATTGTTGAATTTGTATCTCCAGTTCGAACCGCTCTTTGTCCTCGGGCAACTCCTCCAACAATTTGAGCGCCGACTGAAAATGGGTAATCGCTTCCATAAAGGCCGATCGCTTGCTCGCTTGTTGGCCAGCCTTGAGCCAGTATTGGATGGCCGGTTTCACCTCGCGTGCCTGCGTATAGTGGTAACCAATGATCTCAGGCGCACCTTCGGCTACATCTACAAACTTCGTCGCTAGCGTCTTGGCGATCCGCGCGTGCAACGGTTGGCGTTCGCTGCGCAACATGCTGGTATAAGCTGTGTCCTGCACCAGCGCGTGCTTAAACACATACATCTCAATCGCGCTCTGCTCGCGCCTGAAAATCAAACCCGCTTGCTGCAATCGGTCGATCGCCTCGCGCACGTCTTCGTGCGGCAATGAAACAACGGCCTCAAGCAAATCGAAGGCAAATTCACGTCCAATCGCCGCCGAGACTTGCGCCACTGTTTTGGCCGACGGGAGTTGATCGAGCCTTGCCATCAGGGAGTTGTGTAACGTGTCCGGCACTGCTGGGGTCCAAGTTAATCCGCATGCAACCGCGTCCTTATTGCTCAGACCCTCGCCGAGCACGGTTTTGGTCACTTCTTCGACAAATAGCGGTACGCCATCCGTTTTGAAAATAATCTGCCCGACGATAGCGGTAGACAATTTGTCCCCAGAATCCAGCGACTCGATCATGGAGGCGACTTGTGCCGGCGAAAGTCGATCGAGATCGAGCCTCGCATCTGTCTTCCAAGGCAAGCGAAATTCAGGTCGAAATGTCGCGACGATCAGAATGGGCCATTCTGAAATGTTTTGCCGAATCAGATCCAGCAGTTCCGATGAGGTATGATCGGCCCAGTGTATATCTTCGCAAACTAGGATAACTGGCTGACGCTGGGTCTGCGCGCGCAGCAACTCGAGCATGGCGGCGAACGTCAGGCGTTTTTGTTGCTGGGGAGTCAGCTCCAACCGCGGATAGTGCCCATCTATGGGAATGCTAAGCAGCGCAGCGAGCAACCGCATAATCAAGTCGCGTTTTTCGCTTACTCTATCGCTAACAAACGACTCAAGATTTTGTAGCTTTGTTGCGGGGAGTGCATCATAGCTAATGCCCATCACATCATGGAGATGGCGAACGACCGGATACCAGGGGCTGCTCAGGTGATATGAGGAGCATTGTAACGACAACACTCGCGTGCTGACGCTGGGTAGCAAATTGCAAAATGTCGAAATCAGCCGCGATTTGCCAATACCTGGTTCGCCGGAGATGGCGACGAATTGTCCGTTCCCTTCTTTCGCTTTCTCGAAGGAGGCCTGCAGAAGCGTAAGCTCTAAATCGCGCCCGATTAGCGGCGCTCGCCGCACAGACTGGCGCGCTTCGAAACGGCTTGCGCCGCTATTGCGCAACACGGCCGACACACGAACCCGTTCCGAATGACCTTTGATGTCGTGTTCGCCCAAGTCCATAAACTCAAACAGCTGTCCAAGCAGCCGTCGCGTCGTTGGCGCCACGAGAATCTGATTCGGTTTTGCAATCTGCTGCAACCTTGCCGCTAGGTTGGGGGCTTCGCCAATCAACGCGAATTCCCGGCTGGGGCCTTCCCCGATCAAGTCACCCACAACCACAAGTCCGGTCGCAATGCCGATACGCATCTCGATTCGCGTCACGTCCGGAAAAGACAGCTTCGCGACAGCTTTGGTCGCCTCGAGGGCGGCCTCAACCGCGCGCTCGGCGTCGTCCTCGTGCGCGGCGGGAAATCCGAAATAGGCGAGAATGCCATCGCCCATGTATCGCGCGATGTGCCCGTCGAAGCTATGAACTGCGTTCTCACAACAAGTCTGGAATGTGCGCAGAACCTCGCGCAAATCCTCTGGGTCCAGACGCGTGGAAAGCGCGCTCGAACCTACCAGGTCGAAAAAAAGCACTGTAATGTTTCGTCGTTGGGCCTTAATGCCGTTCGTCTCCGCAAAATGGATGTTCGACTGCCGTCAACGATTATTGGAAATTTTTTTTTCGCTGCTAGCAACCTGACGTCCGACGAATTTACGCAGCGGTTATGCAGCACATCCCGCCGCTACGCGACGCCGTTTTGGCTCAAAAGCAGACATAAGCAATGCAAAAGGCAATGTCCGCCAAGGGCCAAAAGCGGACAACAGGTTCGCCCGTCACGAAATCAAAGTCCAGCAACAAGTCTTGCCAGCGTGAACTAGCTCACATTTGCTCGCCGCATCCTCGGCTAAGCCGGTGACGGCCGGCCAACATTGGAGGCAATCCATGAACGTTTCCATCGACGCTGCCACAGTCCTCGAGCGATCGGTGAGCAAAGGGCAAAATCGTCGCATTGCGCTTTGGTCCTCGATTCTCATCGTGATGGCACTCACGACCGTCGCCTTCGTCGCGCTGGATGCTTCATTGACGCCGGAGCAGCGTGTCGCGCTGTCTTCAGGTTCCGGCGCGTTCCCTTGAGCAAGCAGTATCGGACTCAGGAGATCGTGTGATGCCCAATCAGCTTGACTACATTGACCGTGAGCAACTGATCAAAGACGCAAAATGCGCTCGAATGAAATTCGTAAGCCAAAATTTTACATCTTTCGTCTACGGCTCCGGTTTGCTCGGTCTACTCTGTACTTTTGGTATAACGGTTTTGACCGCAAATCGCTACCAGGAAGCGAATCGTCAATTTGAACGCGCACTGGACGCGACCGTTCAGATGGAAGAGTTCGTGGAAATGCTTACCCACGCAAATAAGATTTCGTCGAACTCTACAAGAGAGATTGCACAGCTAATGCGACATCCTCAGTACAACTGCGATCTGGTCTCTTGCGATGCGGCTCTTGAGAGACGAAATCACATTGTTCGCTCGGAACTAAATGAGCTGCTCGCGAGCGCGACACGTCCTGATGAGGCGCAAATTAGCCACGCGGCGAAGACCATAAGTAGACCGCTCGGCGCAGTACACTGATAATCCGAAATCCACATCTCCGCTTTAGATAAAAGGAGACATGTTCGGTGCAACTAGGGATGTCCGCTTTGGGCCAAAAGCGGACATGGGACCAACCTATTCAATCACCTCGTCGGCGGCATTGAGTAGGCCAAATGGCACGACGAGACCAAGCGTTTTGGCGGTCTTCAGGTTGATAACGAAATCGAATTTCGTTGGCTGCAAAACGGGAAGATCGGCTGGCTTCTCACCTTTGAGAATTCGGGCGACGTAGGTGCCCACCTGTCGATAGGCATCGGTGATACTCGGTCCGTAGCTGATCAGCCCGCCCTCGATGGCATATTCCCGAAATTGATAAATGGCGGGCACCCGATTTTGCGCGGCGAACGCGATGATACGACTGCGGCGAGTATCGAAATACGGGTCGGACGCGACCAGCAACGCCCCGACCCCCGCTCCCGATAACGTCGCAAAGGCCGTATCCAATTCGCTATCGTTACTGGCCTTGACGACCAAGAGTTGTCGGCCAAGTTTTGGCGCAGCCAATTCCAGATCACGTACCTGATTTGCCGAAGGCGGATAATTCGGATTGACGATTGCGCCGAAGATGGTGACCGCAGGCACCACCTCTTGCAGAATGCTGAAGCGCTTCTGCTCCATCGCTTCACTTAAGATTACCGATCCGGTGACGTTGCTGCCCGGACGGTTGAGGCTCTGGACAAGCCCCGCCTTAACTGGGTCACTTCCCGAATTGAACACAACAGGAATAACTGTTGTTGCGTCCCTAGCTGCCCGCGCCGAGGCATCCCCGCCGGTTGCTACCAGCACATTGACGCCTGCCTGCACGAGTTCGGCGGCAAGCACCGGAAGGCGGCCATAGTCGCCGTGGGCCCAGCGATAATCAACGGTGACGTTGCGCCCGTTCACGAAACCGCCTTCGCTCAATCCTTTGTGAAAGGCATTCAATACCTGCACAGTGTCGTCAGGAGATCGCGCGCTCATGAATCCAATGACGGGCAAAGCGGTCTGTTGCGCGTCCGCCGCCATGGTCGTCGACCATACGACTACTGACGCCGCCGCAGCCTTGATGAAGTCCCGTCGTCGCATCGTCACCCCCGATGCTTAGGCAGGACATCGTACCAAGCGATACGAGGGGGCTGGAAGAGGCCAATTGCCGCTTTAGGTCAGAAGCGGACTTGTGCGGTATTGGCCGGGCCGCGTGATGTAGCCGAAGCCCGGCCACAGCGCGACGCGGCCTACTTCTTCATGTTGTCTTTCGACATCGTGTCCTTAGACATATTCTCCTTATCTTTGGACATCGTGTCCTTCTTTGCGTCTTTCGACATCGTTTCCTTCTTCATCGAGTCTTTTGCCTGACCATCCTTCGACATGGTGTCTTTTTTCATGTCGTCCATGGCAAGGGCCGGCGAGCCGGCAAGGGCGATCGACATGAGGGCTGCAATCGAGGCTGAGACTATACGTGTACGAGACATTGCTGGATGCTCCTGGAAACGATGGTGATATCAACCCCATCGTTACTCATTCGAACCATCAGGCGTGCAGGTTACATATCGAAGCGCAAATTTATGAAGCGATACCGAGCAGGCGTCCGCTGAAGGCCCAATTTGCGACGATCACAAGGGCAACCGCGCAAGCATGCACCGCAAGATCGGTCGCCGCCGCGTCAAAGGGGTGAAAGAAATTGAGTAGCGTTGCCGCTGCCGCCGCGGTCGCTAACCCGCCGATAGCGGCCGTCAATCCAGGCTGCAATGAGCACGCGCGCCGAAGCATCACGAACATCAAACCTGATAGCGGTATCGAGACGCCAATAATGAACATTAGGCAGTCACGTGCTTCATTCAATTCCGCGACGTGAGCGCCCGGCACAAGCCATGCGCGTAGACAACCGATGCCGCTTGCAATGACCCATAGCAGTGCGGCCGGCAATGGCAGCAGGGCCCACGCCCGATTCGCATCGGGGAGGCTGAGTTGAAACGCGGCTAAGGCAGCGAGGACTGCCGTCATGATAGCCCCGGTGACTGCGAGCCACATGTCGGGGGACGCCGAAAGCCGGCTTTCGAGCGCTGGCAGATCAGCGAATCTGGCGAGTGCGAGTGCAACAATGGCAACGACAGCGAGCCAGCCGAGCGCCCGGACGGTCGGCGGCCTCAGGCGCCCCACCGGTTCTAGACCGCTTGCGAGGTCGCGAATGAGATGCTCGTGCGCCGAGCCATTATCGGAGGACATGCCCATCGCTTATTCCGCGCGCTCCAATCTGCCACGCAGCGCCTTTAGTGCGCGGTGTAAATTGACCTTTAAGGACACCTTGCTCCGCTGCGTTAGCGCAGCGGTATCCGCGAGCGAGTGCTCTTCTAAGACGAGATACTGTACCGCCTCACGTTGCTTCATCGGTAAAGCCTCAAGCACACGACTCACGGTTGTTGTTTCGTCCGCGTGCGCAATTCCACGCGCCGGATCAGCTGTTTCATCGGCATGATTTTCAAACGCAAAAGGCGCATGAACTTCTCGCCGCTCCTGTCTGAGGGTTCGCCGGACTAGATCTATCGCACGACGGTCGGTGATGACGCGTAGCCACGCCGTGAATGAACGGCTCGGGTCGTAGGTGTGCCGCGCGCGATGGATAGTCAAAAGGACGTCTTGCACGACGTCGTCAGTGCGGTCGCCCGCTATGTTGCGCCGCCTCGCGACATTTTTGATATACGGCACGCATTCGCGCAGCAGTTCTTCGTAGGCAGCGCTATCGCCAGCTTGGGCGGCTATCATCAAAGCCGACCAACTCCGGTCAAGTTCCACGACAGCCGCGTCTGGAATAGACTTCGCCATTGTCCGTCTAGTGATTTCAGGCTTGAAAACGGAACCACCTCGATGTCCAGCCAAAAAGGCGGGGTCGATGCAAAATAGGTCGTTAAACAAAGAAAAGTCGATAGCGATTGCTCTCACAGTCGGGTGAACCATCCACCGCCTCCCTGTTGAATGGCTGGAGATGTCCATCCGGCCAACGTGTTGTTGTAACGAATGCCCCCTTCTATTCGATGGGTTTCTTGAATTGGTTACATCCAACAAACAAAATCCGACATTGTCCGGTTTGGCCCACAGCAGACATAGTCTGTTGCGCCGCACATTTCTGCTTCCGACCAAAGGACAAGAAGACAGGTCTTAAGCAAGGACTTTCTTCAAGAAAAATTTGGCGTGCCCAGAAGGATACTCGTCCAGCGTACTGAACACTTCGTAGCCAAGTCGCTCATAAAATGGCCGGGCCTGGAAGCTGTGTGTCTCGAGGGTCGCCCCGACCGCGCCCAGCGACTGAGCGTAGGCCTCCGCATTCTGCATAAGCCGCGTTCCGTGCCCTGCACCACGAGCCTTTTCGGCGACCCACAAATAAGTCACATGCAGCCAGCCACCCCACAACTGGCCGAGAACCCCGCCGAGAACGTCGCCGCGCTCGCCGCGCAGCAGGAAGTTGATCGGGAAATAGTCGGGCAATCTTGTAGCGGCAATATTGAAATTGTCGACGCCGCTCACAATGAGCTGTCGTTCCTCTTCATCGATGAAAGGCTCGAACTCGATTCGAATTGCTTCCATTACGACGCCGGACTCTCGTAATAATTGCAAATCCATCTACTAGGTATGGCTGTATCAAGAAAGGAAAGCGGAGCGGGCAAACCCGCCCCGCGTTCCTTCGTTCTCTCAGTAGTTATTACTGTGACTGAGCGATTCATTGTAGCCGATGCTGCCCCCACCTGTGACGGCAGAGTCGCTGGAAATGAAAGCCGGACTGGACCTTGGATCCATGGCTAACGCATGCAGCCCGCTGCGATGGGCTCCGTGAGGTGCGGATCCCCTCGCGGTGACATCTTGAACGTTGTCACCGATTGCCCAAGTTTTCGTCTGATCGACAAAATAGGCTGCATGGGAGAAGCTCGGCGCGATGGCCGTAAGCAGCAACGCTGAAGAGAAAGTTAATCTTGCGGCTATTTTCATCACCGAACTCCATTTGACCAGGCAAGATGGATTTCTTGCTGTTGGCGTTCTTATGGTGTGCCGCCGCTTCTCCCTCCATCCCCAAGATGGGCATAGATCCGATAGCACTTTGCTATGTGTCATCGTGATACTGGTTTGACTGAAACAACCGACGACTCAGCAGAGGCTAAATTGGAAGAACCAAAACCAATAGCAAATCCGGGAACCGTACAACAAATAGAGGACGCTTCGCTCAGCCCCAAGCTGGCGGCGTATCGTCGGGAAAGCGAAGTTCGACGACCTGATTTCGCCAAGGCATATAACGACCTTGTCGAGCGGCTGAGTGTATTGGATCAGGGGCGAGTAGGGCCGAAGGTCGGCCATTTAATGCCCCATTTTTATCTGCCGGACGAAGGTGGGCGCCTGGTCTCGCTGCCATCCCTGCTCCAATCGGGGCCAGTGGTAATCAGTATCAACCGTGGTCACTGGTGCCCATATTGCAAGCTTGAGCTGCGGTCGCTTGCGGCAATCAATAATCAAATAGAGCGTCTTGGAGCGCGCGTTATTTCGATTGTGCCGGATAGCGCGCGCTTCACAGACGACTACGTCGCGAACAACGACCTACCATTTCCCGTTCTGAGCGACATTGACCTCGGTTATTCGCTTTCGCTTGGGCTTATCTTCTGGGTCGGCGCGGAGATACAGCGGCTGTACAAAGAAGTTGGGATCGAACTTGAAAAATATCATGGAAATCAGGCCTTTTTCCTCCCGATCGCCGCGAAGTTTATCGTCGGGCCCGACGGCCTTGTGATAGCGCGGCAAGCCAACGTCGAATTCCGCGAACGCATGGAGCCCGAGACTGTCCTCACGACCTTGCAGGACCTTCGCGCTGTATGACCGTATACAGATTTCGGCATAGCTACCTGCTATTGGAACCAACGGCGACTACCCTTGGGTGCATACGAGTTTTTTTCGCATTGATGGATCGATGCACAATTGGAGAAGCTATCAGACGAGCTATGACCAACGTTCCGAACTTCGATCTCACGGAATGTTTCAGTGTTCTACTTTCTGCTGACGTTGCCGTCGCCTTGCAGCTCACAACTCGCTGCCATAGCTATCAACGATATATACAATCTTCGTTCGAAAGGGCGCTAAACTGAACTGCAATGGTGACCGTCCGGGGGGACGCGCATGGAAATGCACCAAGTCCGGTACTTCCTGGCCGTTGCGCGAACGCTAAATTTCACTCGCGCGGCAGAGGAATGCCATGTCGCTCAGCCTTCGTTGACACGTGCGATTAAGCTCCTTGAAGGCGAGCTGGGCGGCGATCTTTTCCGGCGCGAGCGACCACGTGTCATGCTCACCCCGCTTGGCGAGCGGATGTTTCCGCTGCTTAAGCAATGTTACGAGAGTGCCCAGAGCGCTCGTGCGCTAGCCGCCATGATCAACGACGGCGAGGTCGGCGCGCTGAAGTTGGCCGTATCCGGCAGCATCGAGCTTGGCCTTATTCTGACGCACGTCAATGAACTGCGAAAAAGTTTCAGTGAAATTGAACTAAAGATCCTCCGGGGTACGGGGCCGCAAATTGTTGAATTTCTGAAAGCTGGGGATGCCGAGCTCGCTGTGGGCACCTCGATTGGCGAGGCCTGGGATCGTCTCGACACTTGGAAGCTGTTTGACGAATCTTTTGACATGGTGTTCAGCCGCTCGCACCGCCTCGGCAGTCAGGAGACGATCCGTCTCGAGGACCTCACGACCGAGCGATTCTTACTGCGCAATCATTGCGAAAAATGCAACGAGCTGGCCACGATACTGCGTACCAAAGGCTTGAACGCGGATCATCGACATGAGGTCTCATCGGACCAAGACTTGCTCGCCCTGCTTGAAGCCAACATCGGGATTGGCTTTCTGCCGCGAACTGTAAACGTACCACAGAGTCTGATGCGTACGACCGTGGAAGGCCTCGAACTCGCGCGCGACGTCAGCCTTTATGGCGTCGCCGGTAGGCAACGCACACCGGTTGCCGCAACCTTCATGAAGATGCTACGGGCTGCAAACTGGCAAAAAACGGCCAAGTAAGCTATTTCAGCTCACCGATCAAATCGTCAATCGCCATACGCTTTCGATAGTCCGGATCGACAAAGCGCGACTTGATCCGACCGTCCTTGCCGACCACGAATGTGGCAGGGATCGGGAGCATCCAGGACTCGTTGCCCTGATATTGTGGAAGTACGCGACCGATTTTGGACATGTATTCCTGCATCTCGGCGCCAACCCAGATCGCAAGATTGAGCGACATTGCGTAACCGTTATCCATGTCCGACAAGATTGGAAAATTTACGTGGCAATCTTCGCGCATCTCGGCCGCAAATTCCTCCCGGTCCGGCACAATGGCTACCATGCGCGCACCTAACGCCTCGATGCGTGGTTGCGCCTTTACCAGTGTGCTAATACTGATGCGGCAGTATGGGCACCAGTGTCCTCGATGGAATGTAACCACAGCCGGTCCCTGAGCTAGCAGATCACTCAAACTCACCAGGCGGCCGGTCTCGTCAGGAAGCACAAATGGCGGCATCACTTCGCCGGGCTGGGGACTACCCTCGCCGGCCTTGTGTTCCCTCAGTCGCGCAACAAGCCGGTCAACGATGGCCGCGGTTGTTGGATGTAATTTCCGCGTGGCATCAGCGAATACATCGAGACGCTCAGCCATTGAGCCGTCCAGTTCGCGCGCCTGCTCGAACGCCTTCCTAAGGTCTTTCACCAGGATTTCTGTAGGCATTGCCAGAATTCCTTCGGCTCCGGATAACGCGGCTTGTCTTCAACTGATAAGCGATCGTCGCGCCAAAAAGCCATAAAATTCGGCGCGTTTTTGATAGCCAGGGTCTATGGATCGCGCCAAAGTCTTGGCGGCCAGAACTTTATCAGAATGTGACGCCCCGCTCGGGGACAACGGGGCGTCACGATGCGACGGTGGGGGACGTGTGGCCGTCACATATTGTGGTCTTTTGGATCACGGCGGACGTCGCCAACGAACAACACGACGGTCTTATCACCGAGGTTCTTCCACCAATGGGCAGTACCGTGTGTTTCGGCCCGGATTTCGCCGGTCTTGTGCACGATTGGGGCAGCGCAGTCGCTGGCGTATTCGTGGATCTCGCCTTCAGCCACATAGATTAGCGCAGGGCGATCGTCGTGGCTGTGCCAGGGGACTATGCCGCCAGGTTCAATTACCAACTTGCGAAAACGCAGTTCACGTCCCGCGATCTTCGCCTGCTCCTTGCCCAGATCGATCGCGCCGAGGGTCGTGTCGGTGACCCCGACGGCTTTAAAATCGACTGCTTGACGCGCGTTTGGCATCCGCTTGTCCGCTGGGCATTCGCCAGCTTGCGCAGAAAATGCGCAAGCAGTCGTAGTCCCGAAAACTACAGCAGCGACGGTGCGGAGCAAAACTTTGCTAGTTAGATTGTGCATTCTCATCTCCTCTCTGTTTCGCCGCGCCATCCGTAGCAGGCGCCGCAGTGATTGCGATGATGTGACGAGACAGATTAAGAAGGAAATGCTCGGTTGCTCTAATCGCGATAGCGGAATGCTATTCGGTATAGGAGACTTCAACAAAACAAATGGCACCGGGCGAGCGTCGGCGCCATTTTTAATTTTCTGCAGGGTTAAACCTTCACGCTCGACGTAATGGAGGCGATTACCATCGACGCCATCTTGAATTGCTCCGTGCGATTGACGATGCCGTGACGCGCAGCGATCCAGGCAAAGTCCGTGTAAACCGTCCAGACTGCACCGCTGCCATCCTGTGTCACCAAAAGGCGAACCGGCCAGTCCAGGCCCGCATTGGGATTTGCCGCGATGAATTGCGTGCCGAGCGGCGGATTGCCGAACACCAAAAGAGTTGATGGGTCGAGCTTGATGCCGGTGTCAGCGGCAAGCTTGGCTTGATCGATCTCGCTGAAGAACCTGATGCCTTTCGCAGCGATGTCCTTCTTCAGACGTTCGATCGTCTCTTCGAAAGGGTAAATGCTTTTGACGCGCACGATGCCGTCGTTCGATTTTGGCAAGGCTTCCGGTGAAATGGCCAACGCCGCGGCCGTCAAGCCGGTCAGGCGCAGGAACTTTGCTCTGGTCAGCATGGTCATCCCTCTGAGCGCGACTCGCGCGTTATTGCGCCAGCCTCCTCATCACCATGCAGCGGGACGATCGACGATAAAATTACAATTCGGCTCTGGTTCCGATAGCAAACAGACATCGGTCTTCACCGACGCAAAAGCCGCCACTTTCGAAGCGCCGGGCTTCGTCGTTCGGTAGAGATCTAGGCTTGAGCGCTGCGTACCGACGCGGGCAACAAAAATCGGCCTTTACAGATTAGATGGTCGATTCGAAATTGCCCCGGGCCCGCGCGGGACGATCAACGTAAGCAACGACAGCCACAAAATGTGCTCAGGCCAACCGCCTGGGACAACAAACAACTGTATAACCATAGTCATCCCAAAAAAGGCCAAGTGCTGAAAGCCGGGACGCTAGTCCAAGAAAGAGAAGAATCGGAAAGACGCGCTCGCCGGCGGTACTGAGATATGCCGCAAGGTCCGGCGCCAGCAGGGGCACTTTGTACTCCTTACGAAAAAGGTAGAAGCTCTCTTCGCGAATGGAAAAGCCCGCCACTTTTGTCTGGCCTGAGCGCCAGAAAACATCGGCAACAGCAAAGCGCGCGGCAAGCGCGATCACGCTGTAGGGAATGCGTTCGGTAAGGTCTCCTCCCTTTTCAAGGAATTCGCGCACGACCATGGGCGTCTCCCGTCGGCTGTTACTCCGGCAAGAAAGCGCGTCTCCAAGGCGATTTAGAAATACCAAACGGTGAAACGCACGATAGCTGCCGTCTATCCCGCCTCCAAAGCCGCTCGCTATCGTCAATCTAGCCAACCGGCATTTCCGGCCGATCCAGTCCGCATGCACACTGACGGCAACAACGGCGCCCCGCGCCATCACAGAGAGGATCGGGCCATGAACATTCAAACGCCGCTTCGTCTTGAACAGAGATCCCGTCCGCTCGAGGGCCGGGTTTCCCTCGTGACAGGGTCAACCAGTGGGATTGGCCTTGGAATCGCTCGCGCGCTCGCAGCCGCCGGCTCCTCTGTCATGCTCAATGGCTTTGGCAAGCCAGAAGATATCGCCGAGACGCAGGCCAGAATTGCTTCCGAGTTTGGAGTGAGAGCCTGGTACTCGCCGGCGGACATGTCAAAAGCCGCCTCGATTGCAGAGATGATGACTAGCCTCTTGAATTTGTTCGGCCATCTCGATGTCCTCGTCAACAATGCCGGGATTCAGCACGTTTCCCCGCTCGAACAATTCCCTGTCGAGAAGTGGGAAGCAATTTTGGCCATCAACCTTACGTCAGCGTTCCATACGACGCGTGCAGCGCTGCCTTCCATGCGCGACAACAATTTCGGCCGCATCATCAACATTGCTTCGGCGCATGGGCTCGTCGGGTCAGCTTTCAAGTCGGCCTATGTCGCGGCCAAGCACGGCATTGTTGGCTTGACCAAGGTCACGGCGCTCGAAACCGCCGAAGCCAACATCACCTGCAACGCGATCTGCCCAGGTTATGTCTATACGCCGCTGGTCGAGGCCCAGATCGATGGCCAAGCCAAATCGCACGGAATTCCTCGCGAGCAGGTCATTCGTGACGTGTTGCTCGCTCAACAGCCGAACAAGCGCTTTGCAACCGTCGAAGAGCTCGGCGCGCTGTCAGTTTTTCTTGCGAGTGACGCTGCTGCGTCGATCACTGGCGCGGCGCTGCCGGTGGACGGTGGCTGGACTGCGCATTGAGAGAACCGGCAAACACCTCTGCCTCAACGGCAACGACTTCGGGAGGAACTTATGGACAGAAATTCATCAGCGGGCGTAACGGCGCTTGCGGAGACACAACGCGCGAAGGACCGCCAGATCGTCCTTGTTCTGCAGGGTGGAGGCGCACTCGGCGCCTACCAGGCCGGGGTTTATCACGCGCTGCATGAACGTGGCATTGAACCAGATTGGATCATCGGGACATCGATCGGCGCAATAAATGCTAGTTTGATTGCCGGGAATCCACGTGAGGCTCGACTACAGCGGTTGCAAGAATTCTGGACGAGGATGGCGTATCAGCCGCGATTTGCCGTTCCGTCTTGGAACGGATTGCCCGACATGATCTCGTATTGGAGGACAATTCTGCGAGGCATTCCGGACTTTTTCGAACCAAACCCCGGCGCATTCCTCGGCACGCACGTTCCCCTCGGACCAGATTCCGCAGGCTTTTACTCGACCGCACCGCTGGAAAAGACGCTGCTTGAACTTGTCGACTTCTCTCTCGTGAACCGATGCAATCCGCGGCTCACCGTTGGCGCTGCGCACGTGCGCACCAGTCAGATGAAATACTTCGATAGCCGCGACGGCGAGATCAGCGTGAAACACGTCATGGCGTCAGGCGCGTTGCCGCCGGCCTTTCCGGCCGTGCGCATCGATGGCGAGCTTTATTGGGACGGAGGAATATTGTCGAACACGCCTACCGAAGTGATCTTCGACGACAATCCGCGGAAGAACTCACTGATTTTCGCGGTTCACTTATGGAACCCGATGGGCGATGAGCCGAAAACCATCTGGGAGGTCCTCAACCGTCACAAGGATATCCAGTACTCGAGCCGGGTCGCGAGCCACATCGCGCGACAACGACAATTGCATCACATGCGTCGTATTATTCGCGACCTCGCCAGAATGCTGCCGGAAGAGGTCCGTCGAAGCGAACAGGCGAAGGCCCTCGCCGCTTACGGTTGTCACACGACCATGCACGTCGTGCGCTTGCTGGCGCCGCAACTTGAGAACGAAAACCACACCAAGGACGTGGATTTTAGTCCGTCCAGCATCCGCATGCGTTGGGAGGCCGGCTACGCAAAGACCATACGCGCGCTCGATCAGTCACCCTGGGAAGGAGAGTTCGATTCGCTGGAAGGCGTGGTTCTTCACGAGCCTCGATCAGAGCTCGTGGAGGCAGCGGAATAACAAAAGCCTCTTCCGCGTAGGCAGTGAAATGACGGAGAAGCCAATGGAAAGCTATGACGCAATCATCATCGGAACCGGCCAGGCGGGCCCAGCGCTTGCACAGCGTCTAGTCGATAGCGGGCGAAACGTCGCTGTCATCGAGCGCAAGTTTTTCGGCGGTACTTGCGTCAATACCGGCTGCACGCCGACCAAGACCCTGGTGGCGAGCGCCTACGCCGTGCACATGGCGCGGCGTGCGACCGATTTCGGCGTGAACATCCCATGCGAGATCACCGTCGATATGAAGGCGGTCAAGGCTCGAAAGGATCATGTGTCCGGCCGATCGCGCAACGGTGTCGAGCAATGGCTGAAAAATCTCAAGGGCTGTACGGTATATGAGAGCCATGGTCGCTTTGCCGGGTCACATTCGGTCGAGGTCGCGGGCGATACCCTCAAAGCCAAGTGGATATTCATCAACGTCGGGGGACGCGCCCTGGCGCCGCCAATTCCGGGACTTGATGAGGTCGGCTACTTCACCAACAGCTCGATCATGGATGTGGATTTCCTCCCGCACCATTTGATCATTCTCGGCGGCAGCTATATTGGCCTTGAATTCGCGCAGATCTATCGTCGTTTCGGCAGCGAGGTATCAATCATTGAACTCGCACCGCATCTTATCGCCCGCGAGGACGAAGATGTTTCGATCGCAGTCGCCAACATCCTGCGCAGCGAGGGCATCAAGATACACGTCAACAGCAAAGTCGAGCGGGTTAGTCGACAAGGCAACTACATCGCGGTCGAGGTTGTGCGCGATGGAATTGCCGCGCAAATCACCGGATCGCACTTGCTGACGGCTATCGGGCGTCGTCCAAACACCGATGATCTCGGATTGGAAACCGCCGGCATTGCCACGGATGACCGCGGCTTTATCAAAGTGGATGACCAGCTCCGCACGAACGTAGAGGGCGTTTGGGCATTGGGCGACTGCAACGGACATGGCGCCTTCACCCATACATCCTACAACGACTTTGAGATCGTCGCGGCTAACCTCCTCGATCGCAAGCGACGATATGTGTCTGACCGGATTCCTGCCTACGCGCTCTACATCGATCCACCGCTCGGCCGTGTCGGTATGACCGAGGCCGAGGTCCGCCGCTCCGGCCGGCCGGTGATGAGTGCGACCATCGCCATGGAAAGGGTCAGCCGAGCATTTGAAAAAAGCGAAACACTCGGGTTCATGAAAATTTTGGTCGACAAGACCAGCAAGCGGATCCTGGGCGCGTCGTTTCTCGGCTTATCGGGTGACGAGGTCGTCCATTCGATTCTCGATCTGATGTACGCGAACGCGCCTTACACCGTGTTGCAAAAGGCGATGCACATACATCCAACCGTGTCCGAGTACGTTCCGGTGATGATCGGCAATCTCAGGGAGCTGCGATAGCAGCAGCTAGAGTCCAAAAGGAAAAGCGATCATGTCTCAGATGTCGCCCGTGATGGAAATGCCACAAATAGTCGCTCACGGTGACGTCGCGCGCGTTCTGCGCCGGACGATCATTATCGGGTTGATCGCCTTCCTCACGGTCGTCGATCTGTTTGCGACGCAGGCTATTCTGCCGTCCTTAGCGCAAGCCTACCACGTCACTCCCGCCGCCATGAGCCTTGCGGTCAACGCCAGCACGATGGGCATGGCGATCGCCGGCCTGTCGGTTGCGTTTTTCACCCAACGGATCGATCGGCGGATCGGAATTCTCATCAGCCTTTGCGTGCTCGCCGTTCCGACAGCCCTGCTTGCGGTTGCCCCCGATCTAACGACATTCGCAATTCTGCGCGTCATTCAGGGGCTCTGCATGGCGTCGGCCTTTACGCTGACACTCGCCTATCTCGGTGAGGAATGCAGCGCGATGGATGCCGGCGGTGTTTTTGCCGCATACATCACCGGCAATGTTGCGAGCAATCTGATCGGCCGACTTGTCTCAGCCGGCGTCGCCGATCACTTCGGGTTGGCGGCCAACTTCTATTTCTTCGCGGCGCTCAATTTGGCGGGCGCGCTGGTGGTTTATTTTACAGTGCGCTCGACGATGCCAATCCTTTCCGCGGGCGGGACGGTCAAACCGCTTGCGATCTGGGCGAAACATCTGCGAAATACCCCATTACTCGCGAGCTTTGGCATCGGGTTCTGCATCCTATTCGCCTTCATCGGCACCTTCAGCTACGTGAACTTCGTCCTCGTGCGCGAACCACTTTCACTCGGGCGAATGGAGCTGGGACTTGTCTATTTCGTATTTCTCCCTTCGATCGTGACTACCCCGTTCGCTGGCGCAGCAGTGCGTCGGTTCGGCACGCGACCCACCTTCTGGAGTGCTTTGGCGCTCGCCGGCCTCGGGCTCCCAGCCTTGTTATTGCCGAGTTTGCCTGCCGTGATCATTGGTCTGATGCTCGTTGGCGTGGGCACCTTCTTCGCACAAGCGGCAGCGACAGGGTTTGTTGGCCGCGCTGCGACCACGGACCGCGGGTCGGCGAGCGGCATCTACCTTGCCTGCTATTTCTTTGGCGGGCTGGTCGGCACCGCCGTTCTGGGCCAGTTGTTCGACCGCATTGGTTGGACGGCTTGCGTTTCCGGCGTCGCAGTTGTTCTCCTTGTCGCGGGTTTGCTGGCTTTTCGTCTCAAGATCTAGCGCCGGTATGCGACCATACCCGCGCTGGCGACGCGTTGATCCGACGCGTAAATTCTGCTTAGGGGTGTAATACGCGGGTACCAGCTCAGCGCGAAAATCAGCGTCCCGTGCGCCTCGACGATGTCGAGGTAGTGTTCGCTTTATCCCGAAAGCGGACATGTGTGATGCAAAATCAAATGTCCGCTTTGGGTCAGAAGCGGACAGCCGCTCTGACGCAGCTTCGATGGGCTTTTAAGTTGGACCTTGGGCCAACGCCCGGCAATTTACTCGCGCCATTGATGGGACACGCTCACCCGTAGTCGCTAAACTGACGAGCACTTAATGTGGAGTGTTGGGGCATGAACCTGAAGTCGATTGCTATCATTTTGGTGCTCGCCGCCGCGTCGGTATGTGCGCAGGCTCAACAATCGACCCCTGCGAAGCCGACCAAGGAGGACGCGCAAAAGGTCTTTAAAGTAATCAGCGGCGACAAGGCCAAGCTTCAGACCTTTTGCGATATCG
>Ga0182035_10000335_pt1 | contig 21221 bp, 17 predicted proteins | sample flu12Cox44000170_FD_125969 | JGI IMG/M metagenome (GOLD analysis project Ga0182035, IMG submission 125969) | Lab enrichment of tropical soil microbial communities from Luquillo Experimental Forest, Puerto Rico - flux4day.12C.oxic.44.000.170 | ecosystem: Environmental > Terrestrial > Soil >...
GGTCGGGCGGGCCATGGCCTTCACATCATCCGGGGTGATGTAGTTACGGCCGGACAGCCACGCCCAGGACCTGGCGGTGCCCAACAGCGCCGTCGCCCCGCGCGGCGACACGCCCAGTTGTAGCGCGGGGGAGGAGCGGGTGGCCCCGACGATGTCGACGATGTAGCCCAGCACCTCGTCGGCGACCAGTACGTGTTGCACCGCCTGGCGGCCGGCCGCCAGCACGGCGGGCCCGGCTACCGGCTTGATCGCGGACAGATCTCGGGGATCGAAGCCGTGCGCGTGCCGGTTGAGGATGGCGATCTCGGCGTCGCGCGGCGGCAGCGTCACGTTCAGTTTGAGCAGGAAACGATCCAGTTGGGCTTCGGGCAACTGGTAGGTGCCCTCGTATTCGATCGGGTTCTGGGTCGCGGCGACGATGAAGGGGTCGGGCAGCGGCTTGGGTTCGCCTTCCACGCTGACCTGGCGCTCCTCCATCGCCTCCAGCAGCGCGGCCTGGGTTTTGGGTGGGGTGCGGTTGATCTCGTCGGCCAGCAGCAGGTTGGTGAACACCGGACCCGGCCGGAACGTGAACGCCGCGGTGCGCGCGTCGTACACCAGCGAACCGGTGACGTCGCCGGGCATCAGGTCGGGGGTGAACTGCACCCGCTTGAACTCCAATTGCAGTGCGGCGGCCAGCGCCCGCACCAGCAGCGTCTTGGCCACACCCGGAACGCCTTCCAGCAGCACGTGGCCGCGACACAGCAGCGCGATCACCAGGCCGCTGACGATGCCCTCCTGTCCGACGACGGCCTTGGCGAGCTCGGCGCGCAACGCGAGCAGCGCGTCTCGCGCCGCTTGAGCGGAAGGGGTTTGGGCGACTGAGGATTCCGTCGATTGTGTCACGTGTTGGTGACCTGCCTTTCGATTTCGTCGAGCGCACGGGCAAGTTGTAGCAGGTCGTCGTCGGTGGCCGGGGGCGGGCCGTACAGGTGGTAGGAAACAAATCCCGCGTCGGCCCCGCTGCGTCGGGCCACGGTCTCCACCACCGCCGGCGCCGCCGCGCCCGGTCCCAGCCCGAGCCGGGGCAGCAGCCGCTGCACCGTGGCGGTGCGCAATGCCGCCGCGGCGCGATCGCGTGCCCGGCGGGACCGGTAAAGCCGCCCGCGGCCCTCGACGGTCTCCGACGCGCGCACCACGACGGGCAGCTGCTCGGCCACCAGCGGGCCGGGCCGGCGGCCCTTCCACAGCGCGACCAGCAGCACGACCAGGCACAGCTGCCAGACGATCCACGTCACGTTCTCCGGGACCATGTCGAAAAGCGATGTGGGAGCGGAGTTTTCGCCCTCGACGCGGTGGGGTGCGTACCAGATGACGCGGGGGCGGTCGCCCGCAAGGTTCATGGCCAGCGCGGCGTTGCCCGCCTCCAGGAGGCCCCCGTTGGTCATGAAGTCGGTACTGCCGACCGCCGTGACCGTCCGCCCGCCGTCCCGGAACCGGATGAGCACTCCGCCGTAGCAGCTGGTCATCGCCCGGCCATCTTTGGCCCGGTAGGTATCGCTTGGCCCGAATCGAACGGTTCCGGCGCGATTGGCCTCTCGCAGAGTGCAATTCGGTTCGACGTCGAAGGTGCTGGTGCTCGACATGCGCAGACCGGGCATCAGCGCTTCGCGGGTTCGCACCGTAGGTTCGACCAAGAGGAGATCGCCGGGGGCTTTCGCCAGCCTGTCGAGCAGCGCGTCATCGGTCAGGTACTGACTCTGCGCCACCAGGATCAGCGTGCCGGGCCGCGCCGCGTGTTCCACGTCGGCGATGCTGTCGGCCACGACAACCTCGACGCCGCCGTCGCGCAGCAGCGTCACCAACGCATGGGCACCGTCGGGACCGGTCGATTTCGGATCCATCCGGGCGCCCGGGCGCGGTGCGGTCAGATAGGCTCCGACGCCGGCTATGACGGCGAGCACGACCAGCGTGAGGATCACCCAGCGCCATGATCGCCATCGTGGCGACCCCGTCGGTGTCGCGGCTTCCGGACGCGTTCCGAGAGTCGCCATCACCGGACCTGCGCCCATGAAGCGGTCGCGGCGGGCTGCCCCGGCGCCGGCGGGCCGCCCGGTGATCGCGACCGCAGGTGGTCGTCGAGCTCGGCGATCAGCCGGTAGGCGGCCTGAGTTCCGGGTTGCTCGCCGTAGGTGACGTCGTTGAATGTCGTTGCCGCCTGTGATAATTCGCCTCCCAGATGGGGCAACGCCGTGCCGGCATCCCTGGCCAGCTCGTTGGCGGTACGGCCGGGAGCCGGCTGCAGTATGCCGGTCTCCTCGAGCTGGCGCGCGACGGCGCGCAACCGGTGGCGAATCGCCGCTGTCCAATCACCCTGTGCCGCAAGGCTTTCAGCTATAGCGCGATGCTGGGCCGCGGTGAGCGGGGCGGCTTCGAACAACCGGTAGTCACCGCCGCGGCTGGTGCGCATGGTGCGCCGCGCGACACGGACGGCGACCACCACCGCGATCGCCAGCAGAATGAGCAGCACTGTGGTGGTCAACCATCCGCCCGGTATCGAGGAGGTCTTTTGCAGCAGCCGGTACAGCAGTTCGTTGACCCAATCGGCGAATTGTCGTGCCGCGGAACCCTTGGAGTAGATCGGCTTGTCGAGTTCGATCTGTGCGACCTGGTGTGCGGCATCGCGGTCGATGTCGATGGAAGGCACGTCAGCAGGTCCTCACTGGCCCCTTATAAAGGCCGGGTCAGCCAGAGGTTATCGGTGGAATCGGCGGCGTAGGGTCCGCTGGCGGCGCCGCTCTGCAGCACCAGGTCGAATGCCTCGGCACGCATTCGGCGGTCGGTGTAGAGCAGCACGACGACCCCGGCGCTGAACGGCGCGGTGATGATCTGCCCGATCGCCCCCCCGACGGAGGCGATCGCGGTGCCCACCAGCAGGGTCGCTGTGGACGTGGTCCCGACCAGGATTATCTGGCCGACGATGCTGAACGGTATCGCCACGGCGTTGGCGACCACGGACGCCACCAGGAACGTCAGCGCCCTGATCCCCAAGACCCGCCAGAAGCCGCCGCGCACCAGCCTGAAGGATCTGGTGATCGCATCGATGACCGGCAGCCTCTCCAGCACGATCACCACCGGTGCGAACAACACCACCGTGTACAGGTACACCAGCAAGGCCATCACGGCGAGCAGCAGCGGGATGGCGAAGAGGAACGCGGCCGCCCCATTGCCGATCGCCGCCAGCAGCGCGATTACCACCACCACCAGCCCGAAAAGGACCGCCACCGCCGCGGCTTCCAGCAGTGCCAGGCCGAGCAACGGGATCAGCCGCCCGCGAATCTTGGCCCAGGTTTCGCCGATCGTGATCGATGACCCGAACACCGCCCGTCCGACGATGACAGTGAGCATGCCGGACAGCAGCATGCCACCGAGCCAGGTGACGAGGACACTGGCGCCCATCGACGCCATCCACGCGCCCGCGACTCCCAAGCTCATCTCGCTCGACCGTGTCCCGACTCTGCCGTAGGCGGCGAGTGGGCCGACCGTCGCGACCAGCGAGATGATCTGCATGGCCACGACCACCATCGCGGTCAGTCCCAACGTTGCCTTGGGGTTGGCCCGCACGTAGCCGACTGCGCCATTGAAGATTTCACTCAGGGTCAGGGGCCGCAGCGGGATGATTCCGGGTTTGACCGCTCCCGGAACCAACTGCGGCGGACCGTACTGCGGTGGGGGGCCGTAGCCGGGCGGGGGGCCGTAGCCGGGTGGCGGTCCGTACCCCGGCGGCGGGTCGTACGCCGGCGGCGGATAACCGGGTGGCGGCGCGGTCACCGTGTGCAGCGCCGGTCGTTCGTCATAGGCTCCATCCTGTCATTTCTCAATCTTGGCCGGTGCCCGTGCGCGTAGCGTCTCGGTCATGGCGGAACTGAAATCCCGGCTCCGGGCGGACCTGACCCAGGCGATGAAGACCCAGGATAAGTTGCGAACCGCGACCCTGCGCATGCTGCTGGCCGCGATCCAGACCGAGGAGGTTTCCGGCAAGCAGGCCCGCGAGCTCTCCGACGACGAAATCGTCAAGGTGCTGGCCAAGGAATCGCGGAAGCGCGGTGAGGCGGCCGAGATCTACACCGAAAACGGTCGCGGCGAGCTGGCCGCCATCGAGCACGCCGAGGCCCGGATCATCGACGAGTACTTGCCCACGCCGCTCACCGACGCCGAGGTGGCCGACGTCGCCGACACCGCGATCGCGGAGGTTGCCGAGCAACTCGGCGAGCGGCCGGGCACGAAGCAGATGGGACTGGTGATGAAAGCGGCCACCGCGATCGCGGCCGGCAAGGCCGACGGGGCGCGCCTGTCCGCGGCGGTCAGGGAACGGCTGTAGCTTCTGGGGCGCGAGCGAGTGGCGGCCTCCGCTCTATCATCCAGTCATGCTGATCCGGGTCCCGTCGATCCGGAAAACGTTGGAGCTGCTGGGTAGCAAGGATCCGGAGCGCGACGCGCTGCGGCGCGCGATCCGTGCGGCGATCATGGTGCCGCTTACGGCCGGAGTCGCCTTCGTTTTGGTGGGCGGCAGGGCGACGCCGCTGTATGCGCTGCTCGGCGCCTTCTGGCTGCTGGTGGTCACCGAGTTTCCCGGCAACCGGCAGCAGCGCGCGGTGGCGTACCTCGGCTTGGCCCTAAACGGGTTTGTGCTGATCACGGTCGGCACTTTGGTCGCCCCCATTGCCTGGCTGGCGGTGACGTTGATGTTCTTCCTCGGTGTCGCGGTGACGCTGGCCGCCATGCTCAGTGCGACGATGTCCGCCGGTCAGCGCGCGACTCTGTTGTTCTACGTCTGGCCGGTCTGCACGCCGGTCGGGCCGATCGGCGAGCGGTTGCTGGGCTTCCTGATCGCGCTGGCGCTTTGCGTGCCGGCGGCGTTGTTCGTCCTTCCCCCCAGGCACTACGACGAACTGCGCCGCCGCGCCGCCCATGTGTGTACGGCGCTGGCCGACCGGATCGAGGGCGTCGGCTCGGCCGCGGACGTGACCGAGGCAATGGACGCGCTGCGGGCCAATTTCATGGCCGCCAGCTTCCGGCCGGTCGGCCTCAGCGCCGGCAGCCGCGCACTGGTACGCGTCGTCGACGTTCTCGAGTTGGTCGCCGACCTCGTCGACGACGACACGGCGGCGATCTTGGGGCCGGTGAAGCCACCGGCCGTCGACGTCCTGCGCCGCTCCGCTTGGTTGCTCGATGCTTCGCAAAAGGCCCATCGCGCCGTCAATCGCGCCGCTGTCGACCGGGCACTTCCCCGATTGCGGTCGCAGGCCCGCGGCGTTTACCGCGACGACGTGCTCCTGATTCTCAGCGCTGCCGACGACGCTGCGGCGGTCGAGACCGTCCGGCGGCTGCTGGCGTGCCGCGTGATCGCGACGACCATCGGCTTGACGGGCAGGGTCATCGGCGCGGCCGCAGCGGCCGATGCCCGGCCGGTGTGGGCGCGGGCGCTCGGCCTACGACTGCCGCCCACCGGCTTCGCCGACCGGCTGACACCGGAGACCGTCGCCGGCAGCACGATCCTTGGCGCGTTTCTGGCCAGCCGTTCCGTCGCGGCACACAACGGCCTCCGCATGGGCGCCGGTTTGGCTCTGGCCGTCGCCGTCACTCATCTGCATCTGCTCGACCGTGGCTTCTGGGTCGTGGTGGGAACGATGCTGGTGCTCAGCAGCAGTGCGCTGTCCACCAGAACCAGAGTCGTTCAGGCGGTGGTGGGTACGGCGTTGGGCATCATCCTCGGCGCGGCGCTCCTTGACGTCATCGGCGTAGAGCCAGTGCTGATGTGGCTGCTGGTGCCGATCACAGTGTTCGGATCGACCTACCTGGCGCGTTTCGCTTCCTTCACCGTCGCCCAGGCAGTGGGCGCGTTGAACCTGTTGATCATCCTCAGCCTCACGATCCCCACCGACTGGCGCATCGGTCTGCTTCGCGTCGAGGACATCGCGATGGGCGCGGCCGTGGGTATGGGGGTATCGCTGCTGCTGTGGCCCAGGGGTGCCACGGCCGCGGTGGCCGCTCTGATCGAAGCCGCGCGTGAGGTCAATGTGCGCTATCTCCAGGCGGCCGTGCTGCGCGTCACCCGTGGTCGTTCGGAGGACAGCGAGGATGAGCTCGCGGCCTTGAGCCACGATGCGGTGGTGGGCAGCCGTAGGGTCGATGACGCTGTGCGTCACTATCTTTCGGAGACCGGCAGCGGCGCCGACCTGCGGACGCCGGTGGTGCGGGCGGCGAACCGGGCCACCTGGGCGCGCCTGACGGCGGACATGATCGCCGACGTCAGGACGCTGCCGCCACCTGGGACGTACCCGACCGCTCGGGCTTTGCTGGAAGCCCACCTTGCATTCGCGACCGAGCAGATCTCGGGGCGCGGCGACACGACGGGTCGGCCGATGGCCGGGGAAATCGCGCGGGCACTGCGCGCCGAGGCGACCGCCCAGAGCGAGGCGGTCGAGAGCGCGCAGCCACTCATCACGGTGGCCGCCAACCTCGAGCAACTCGAGATTGTCTGGACCGCGGCATCGGAAAACTCCTCTGCTGCAACCGGTTCCGTCACCGAGTGATCCGCGGCTTGATCAAACGATCGTCCGGGTGCCGTCTTCGGCTCGCCGCGTGATGCGCTGCGCGTCGAGCCGCTCCAGCAGCGGCACGGCGACCCGCCGGGTGGTGCCGAGCGCGCGACGGGCCTCGCTGACGGTAAACGGCTGAGGCAGCGCCGCGAGGATCGCGGCGGCCCGATCCAACGCGTCGGGCCCGAGCACGACGCCGTCGGCGATCCTGGTCAGCCGCCCGGCGCGCACCGCCGCGGCCAGCTCCCGGGCGCCGAGCCGGAGCTGGCCCAGCTCGTCGGTCTGCGGCGCCTGAAAAGGTTCGGCCGCCAGCCACTGCTCGACCGTGCGGATCGCCTTGTCGACGCGGGCCGGCAGGCCGGCGCCGGGTGGCCGGACCAGCCCGTCGACCACCTCGAGGCCGGTGCCTTCAAGCAGCTTGGGCACCAGTTCGGCGGCGGGCAGCCCGACGCGCTGCCGTGCCGTCTCCAGCGGCATCCCCGCCGCGATGTCGTGATCTTGCGCCCAGCGCCGCACCGCCTCGGTCGCGTACTCGCGCCGCGCGGCCCACCACTCGGGCGTCACCACCCAGTCGCCCACCCGCTGCCCACGCAGCGGCAGGCCCATCGCGCGCAGCTCGTCCGCCCGCGCGCAGTCGGGCGGACGGGCGCGGCCGGCCGCCAGCTCCGCGGCACGGTCGCGCGCCGCGCCCCGGCGGCGCAGCCCCGGTGGCCGGACGTCGAGCACTTCGATCCCCGCCGCGATCCGGTGCTCCCCGGGATCGCGCAGCAGCCCAACGTCCCCCACACGCAACGGCAGCGCCCTGGCCAGGCGCAGCCGCGCCGCGGCCGTCCCCAGTTGACGCACCTGGACCGGCACGGCCGCGGACCCGATGTGCAGCACGAGCTGGCGGTGCAGTTTGTCCGCCGACCTCAGGCCGACGTCGATCTCCGCGGTGTCCAGCCAGGCGCCCGGGGTCCGAACGGTGTCCCCGCGGCCGATGTCGTGCCGGTCGAGGCCCCGCAGGTTCAGGGCGACGCGCGCCACCGCGCCGACCGCGGTCTGGGCGCGGCCCAGTGATTGCAGCCCGCGGACGGTGATACGCCGCCCGGCGTGTTCCAGCTCGTCGCCCACCCGGACTGTGCCGGCGGCCAGTGTGCCGGTGACGACCGTGCCCGCACCCCGGACGGTGAAGCTGCGGTCCACCCACAGCCGGACGTCGGCGTTATCGTCTGGAACCGGTAGCCGATCGGTGAGGGCAAGCAATTCCGCGCGCACCCGCGCGAGGTCGGTGCCGAGCGCGACCGGAGCGCCGGCAAGCGAGGTGGCGGCGAACCTCTCGGACACCTGCGCGACGGCCGGACCGGGATCGGCGAGGTCGGCCTTGCTGATCACCACCAGCCCGTGGCACACCCCGAGGGCGTCCAGCGCCGCGAGATGCTCCTCCGACTGTGGCATCCAACCCTCGGTGGCGGCCACGACGAACAAAACCGCCGGGGCCGCGCCCACCCCGGCCAGCATGTTGGCCACGAAGCGCTCATGGCCCGGAACGTCGACGAAAGCGAGCTGACGGCCACCGATCTCGGTCCACGCAAAGCCGAGGTCGATGGTCAGGCCCCGGCGCTGTTCCTCGGCCAGCCGGTCCGGCCAGATGCCGGTCAGCCGATGTAGCAGGGTCGACTTGCCGTGGTCGACGTGCCCGGCGGTGGCTACGACGAACATGCCCGCACCGCCGCCACCAGCAGCTCGTCGTCCTCCGGCGCCACGGTGCGCAGGTCGAGCAGGCACCGGCCGGCCTCCAGGCGGCCGACGACCGGCGGGTCGGCGGTGCGCAGCGCGACGGCATAGGGCTCGGGCAGGCTCACGGCGGCGCTCGGTAGTTGCACGCCCGGCGCCCCGCCGCCGCCGACGGCCGCAACGCAATCCACCACCGCGGCTTCGGGCAACTGAGCGGCGAGCGCTTCGGCGCGGGCCCGCAGCTCCGCCACGTCGGCGCTTAGCGCCCGGGCCACCGGCGGCGGCGGACCCAGCAGGGTCGCTTCCAGCGCGGCCAGCGTCAGCTTGTCGACCCGTAGGGCGCGCGCCGCGGGGTGGCGGCGGAGCCGCTCGACGAGCTCCGCGCGGCCGAAGAGCAGGCCGGCCTGGGGGCCGCCGAGAAGTTTGTCGCCGCTCGCGGTGACCAGGTCCGCGCCGTCGGCCAGCGTCGAGGTCGCGTCCGGCTCGTCGGGCAGCACCGGATGCGGGGTCAACAGCCCGGAGCCGATGTCAACCACCAGGGGCACCTTGGGCTCGCCCAAGAGGTCGGCCAGCTCCGCGACCGCGACCGCCGAGGTGAACCCGGTGACATGAAAGTTCGACGGATGCACCTTCAGCACGAAACCGGTCTCCGGCCCGATCGCCTCGGCGTAGTCCCGCAAGCCGGTTCGGTTGGTGGTGCCGACTTCGCGCAGCCGCGAACCGGTGGACGCCAGCAGCTCGGGGATGCGGAAGCCGTCGCCGATTTCGACCAGCTCGCCGCGGCTGAGCACGATTTCCTTACCGGCGGCCAGCGTTAGGGCGGTCAGCAGCAGCGCGGCGGCGTTGTTGTTGACCACGTGCACACCGCCCGCGGTGGGCACCGCTCGGGCAAGCGCGGCCATCGCGCCCCGGCCGCGGCGAGCGCGCCGGCCCGTCGCCAGGTCGAACTCGACATCCGTGGCGCCGCCCGCGGCGGCCACCGCGTCCAGCGCGGCCGCCGACAACGGCGCCCGGCCCAGGTTGGTGTGCACGACCACACCGGTGGCGTTCACGACGGCCCGCAGGCTCGACGCGGTGGCCGGTAGCGCGGCGACGGCGTGCTCGGCGACGCGCTCGGGCTCGATCTCCCCGGCGCGCGCCCGCTGCTGGGCCTCGGCGATCACCGACTTCACCAGCGCGCGCCCAAGCACCTGCTCGGCCTCGGCCAGGCGCGGATCGGCGAGCAGTGAGTCGGTGCGCGGCACCCGTCGGCGCGGATCGGTCATGTCAGGCCCCGGGAGAATGGCGGAGGCGGACGGGAATCGAACCCGCCAACGGCAGCGTCTGCCGCTCGACGGTTTTGAAGACCGCGCCGGTCACCAGACCGGACACACCTCCCTGGACCACGGGGACAATTTTGACATCCTCCGCCGGCTTAAGCGGTGGATTCCAACCCCGTCGCGCCTAGGCGGCAGGAGAACAGAGTTGAGGTTCACGGTTCATAGACCGGCTAGTGCCGAGGTCTCCCCGCGCTATCACCGCCCGTCCGGCGGCGATGTTGCGTGCGGCGTTCACATCAGCATTGCACGGGCCCGCGCCGCAGGCCACACACTGAAAAACCGCTTGGCTCTTACGGTTTTCCCGCGCGACTTGCCCGCAATGGGAGCATCGTTGCGACGTATACGCTGCCGGGACGAATTCGACCCGCCCCTGGGCCTTGTGCTTCAATCGGGCTACCAACACACCCCACGCTTGGCGGCGGATCTCCCGGTTGAGGCCCCGTTTCTGCGCGACGTTGGTGCCCGGGCATTCACGAGTCTCGCGCGCCGAGCGGGTCATGGCACGCACGTTCAAATCCTCGACGCGGATGGTGTCGAAACCGCGCGCCAATTCGGCAGTGGTCTTTTCCACCCAGTCACGCCGGCGATCGGTTTCGCGGGCCCGCAACCGCGCAATGGCCAGCTTCGTTCGTGCCCGCCGAGTCGATCCGCGTTGCGCCCGGGCCAGACGCTGCTGCAATCGGTGCAGCCGCTGGGTTTCACCCGCACGAAGGCCAGGAACGCGCAGCAGCTCTCCGGTGGACAGCGCTGCCGAGACTGCCACCCCGCGATCAATACCCACGACGCTGCCATCACCGGGTCCCGCAACGGGTTTAGGGATCACAGCAAAGGCGATGTGCCACCGCCCCAATCGATCCACCGTGACCCGGTAAGACTTCACCGTGTCGCCAATATTGCGGGTCCACCGGAACCGCACCCAACCGACCTTCGGTACCCATACCTGCCCGTAGCGGCGGCTCAGCCGGTTGATGTGGCGCGGTTTGAACCCGACTTGCCGAAATCCTTCATGGGTGCCGGCCTTACGCCACGTCGGGCGCCGGTGGCTGCGGTTGAAGAAGTTGCGCATCGCTTGCGCGAAGTCCCGCAACGCCTGCTGCTGCACGGTCTGCGATCCAGCGGCCAGCCACTCGTATTCGGCGCGAGCCGCAGTCAATTGGGCACACTGCTCGTTATAACCAGGCGCCCGGCGGCCCGGCTGCCAGTGCCGCTGCTGCTCGACGGCCAGATTCCACACAAACCGGGCATGACGACAGTGCTCGGCCAACGCTGCCGCCTGCTCAGGGCTGGGAAGCAACCGAAACCTGCACACAGCAATAACCTAGGGAGCACCACCGACAACCTGTCGAAAGGAGGAAAGCGGCGTTTCCCGCCCCGGCTAGAGCCGAGGGTTTCCACGCCGCAAAACTGATGACCCATCGACTGACCCAGTACGCCCACGGCGGCGGCTGCGCCTGCAAGATCCCGCCCGGCGAACTCGAGGACGTTGTCCGCGGATTGACGGCAGTCGCGCCGCGCGACCCGGCCGGCGAGCTGCTGGTCGGCCTCGACAGCGGCGACGACGCGGCCGTGGTGCGTATCGAGGGCGGCACGGCGCTGATCGCGACGACGGACTTCTTCACCCCGGTGGTGGACGACGCGTACGACTGGGGACGCATCGCGGCCACCAACGCGCTGTCCGACGTGTACGCGATGGGTGGGCGGCCGGTCGTCGCGGTGAACCTGCTGGGCTGGCCGCGGGATGTGCTGCCGTTCGAGCTGGCCGCCGAGACGCTGCGCGGGGGCCTGGACGTGTGCGCCCTGGCCGGCTGCCATCTCGCAGGCGGCCACAGCGTCGACGACCCGGAGCCGAAGTACGGCCTGGCGGTCACCGGCATCGCGGACCCAAACCGATTGCTGCGCAACGACTCCGGTAAGCCGGGCACGCCGCTGTCGCTGACCAAGCCGCTCGGGCTCGGCGTGCTGAACAACCGGCACAAGGCCACCGGAGAGCGCTTCGAGGAGGCGGTCGCCGTGATGACCACGCTCAATGCCGAGGCCGCCAGCACGGCACTGGCAGCGGGCGCCGAATGTGCCACCGACGTAACGGGTTTCGGACTGCTCGGACACCTGCACAAGCTGGCGCGGGCCAGCGGGGTCACGGCGGTGATCGACTCGGCGGCGGTGCCCTACCTGGAGGGGGCGCGGGAGGCGCTCGCGGCCGGCTACGTCAGCGGGGGCACGCGGCGAAACCTCGAGTGGGTGGCGCCCCACGCCGACCTGTCGAAGGTCGACGAGAATGAGGCGCTCCTGCTCGCCGACGCGCAGACCTCGGGCGGGCTGCTGGTCGCCGGCGAGATTCCCGGCGCGCCCGTCATCGGGGAGCTGGTGCCTCGCGGCGAGCACACGATCGTGGTGCGCTGACCGGGCGACGGATTATGGTGAGGGAATGGCGATCCCGAGAATGTTCCTGGAATGGCCCGTCCTACGTCAGTTGCGTTCGGAGGACAAGCTCGGCCGAGGGTCGGCCGTGACCTCCAAGCACACCCGCACCATCGCGCCGCGCACAACCACGGCCGATCGGGTGGTACAAAGCGTGTGCCCTTACTGCGCGGTCGGTTGCGGGCAGCGGGTGTACGTCAAGGATGAGCGGGTCGTCCAGATCGAGGGTGACCCCGACTCGCCGATCTCCCGCGGGCGACTGTGCCCGAAGGGTTCCGCCAGCGAGCAGCTGGTCAATTCGCCGGGCCGCCAGCTGCAGGTGCTCTACCGCGCGCCGCGGGCGACCGACTGGCAGCGCCTCGAGTTGGACACGGCGATCGACATGATCGCCGACCGCTTCGTGGAATCGCGGCGCCACACCTGGCAAGACATCGACAAGAAGGGTCAGCTGCTGCGCCGCACCATGGGCATCGCCGCGCTCGGCGGTGCGACCCTGGACAACGAAGAGAACTACCTCATCAAAAAGCTCTTCACGGCCGCGGGCGCCATTCAGATCGAGAATCAAGCTCGCATTTGACACTCCTCCACGGTTCCCGGTCTGGGAGCCTCCTTCGGGCGCGGCGGCGCCACCCAATCACTGCAGGACATGGCCAACGCCGATTGCATCGTCATCCAGGGCTCCAACATGGCCGAGTGCCATCCGGTGGGGTTCCAGTGGGTGGAGGAGGCCAGGGCCCGTGGCGCGCGGGTGATCCACGTCGATCCGCGATTCACCCGGACATCGGCGGTGTCGGACAGGCACATTCCGATCCGGGCCGGTTCGGACGTGGTCCTGCTCGGTGCGCTGATCAACCACATCCTCACCCATGACCTGTGGTTCAAGGAGTACGTCTTCGCGTACACGAACGCCGCCACTCTGATCAACGAAAACTTCAGAGACACAGAAGATCTCGGCGGATTGTTCTCCGGCTTCGATCCCGAAACCGGGCATTACGACCCGTCGACATGGGCCTACGCCGAAGCCGACCGTGGCGTGCTGCGCGATGACACCCTGCAGCACCCACGGACGGTGTTCCAGATCCTCAAGCGGCACTACGCCCGCTACACCCCGGAGGCCGTCAAGGACGTCTGCGGTATCAGCCTCAGGGATTTCGACTATCTCGCCCGTTCCATCGTCGAGAACTCCGGCCGCGAGCGCACCACCTGCTTCGCGTATGCCGTCGGCTGGACTCAGCACACCCTCGGGGCCCAATTCATCCGCACCGCAACGATTTTGCAGCTCCTGCTGGGCAACGTGGGCCGGCCCGGCAGCGGCATCATGGCGCTGCGCGGCCACGCCAGCATCCAGGGCTCCACCGACATCCCGACGCTGTTCAATCTGCTCCCCGGGTACCTGCCGATGCCCAAGGCGGGCACGCACGACACCCTGCAGGCCTACCTCGATGCCGTGGGGTCGAAGAAGCAGAAGGGTTTCTGGGCCAACGCCGACGCCTACCTGGTCAGTCTGCTCAAGGCGTGGTGGGGCGACGCGGCCCGGCAGGACAACGACTGGGCATACGACTACCTGCCGCGCCTGACCGGCCCACATGGCACTTACCAGACCGTCATGGGAATGCTGGCCGACGAGGTGGAGGGCTATTTCCTCCTGGGTCAGAATCCCGCCGTCGGGTCGGCGCACGGCCGAATGCAGCGCCTGGGCATGGCACACCTCAAGTGGCTGGTTGTCCGTGACCTCAACCTCATCGAGTCCGCCACCTGGTGGAAGGACGGTCCGGAGATCGCGACGGGCGAGCTGCGCACCGAGGACATCGAGACCGAGGTGTTCTTTCTGCCGGCGGCGACCCACGTGGAGAAGGCGGGGTCCTTCACCCAGACGCAGCGGCTGCTGCAGTGGCGGCACAAGGCCGTCGAGCCACCCGGCGACTGCCAAAGCGAATTGGCGTTCTTCTACGAGCTGGGCAAGCGGATCAAGGAGCGGTTGGCCGGTTCGGCCGACGAGCGCGACCGGCCCTTGTTGGAGCTGACGTGGGACTACCCGACCGACGGCCACGGCGACCCCGACGGCGAGGCGGTGTTGGCCGAATACAACGGGCATCACCTCACCGGCCCCGACGCCGGTAAGCCCGTTGCGTCGTTCACCGATCTGCGCGCCGACGGGTCTACCGCCGCCGGCTGCTGGATCTACACCGGGGTGTACGCCAACGGCATTAACCAAGCCGCGCGCCGGGCACCGCACGGCGGCTCTACGCCGAGCCAGTCCGAGTGGGGCTGGGCGTGGCCGGCCGACCGACGGGTGCTGTACAACCGCGCGTCGGCCGATCCGGACGGCAGGCCGTGGAGCGAGCGCAAGAAGTACATCTGGTGGGACGGCGACCAAGGTGCGTGGGTGGGCCACGACGTTCCCGACTTCGTGGCCGACCGGGCGCCCGGTAGCCGTCCGGACCCCGAGCTCGGCGGTCCGGACGCGCTGGCCGGCGACGACCCGTTCGTGATGCAGGCCGATGGCAAGGGCTGGCTGTTCGCTCCCAAGGGCGTGGTCGACGGGCCGCTGCCCACCCACTACGAGCCGCAGGAGTCGCCGGTAGCCAACCCGCTGTATCCGCAACAGCAGAACCCCGCGCGAATCATCTTCCCGCGCAAGGACAATCTGAGCGCCCCCAGCGCCGGCGATCCCGGAGCCGACGTCTATCCGTACGTCTTCACGACTTATCGGCTCACCGAGCATCACACCGCCGGTGGCATGAGCCGGTGGCTGCCCTACCTGTCGGAGCTGCAACCGGAGATGTTCTGCGAGGTCTCCCCGGAGCTGGCTTCCGAACGCGGACTCGAACCCTACGGCTGGGCCACGATCATCTCGCCCCGCGCGGCGATCGAGGCGCGCGTGCTGGTCACCGAGCGGATGACCCCGCTGGTCGTCGCCGGCCACACGGTGCACCAGATCGGGCTGCCCTACCACTGGGGCGTCGGGAGTGACGCGGTGGTCAGCGGGGACGCGGCCAACGACCTCCTCGGCGTCACCCTCGATCCGAACGTGCAGATCCAGGAGTCCAAAGCCGGGTCCTGCGACATTCAGCCGGGTCGCCGGCCGCAAGGCGAGGACCTGCTCCGCCTGATCGCCGAGTATCAGTCGCGCGCGGGCGCCACCACGGAAACCGGCAATGTACGAGTAAGCGATGCCGTCTGGGAAGGGGGAGCCGATGGGTCAGCTGAGCGGACCGACTGATCCCGCCACCGACGCCGGTTGGGTCGAGCCGAAGCCGCGCAAGGGCTTCTTCACCGACACCTCGATCTGCATCGGCTGTAAGGCCTGCGAGGTCGCCTGCAAGGAGTGGAACCGCAACCCGCGCGACGGCGACCTGGAGCTGCTGGGGTCGTCCTACGACAACACCGGTGCGCTGGGCGCGAGCACCTGGCGGCATGTGGCGTTCATCGAGCAGGGCCGCGACCGCATCGAGGAGGCGCGCGAATCCGGGCGCGTCCTAATCGATTTGGGCATGCCCGCGCTTCCGGGCCCTCCGAAAACAGACATCACACCACCGGACACCCCGGAGTTCCGTTGGCTGATGTCCTCCGATGTGTGCAAGCACTGCACGCACGCCGGCTGCCTGGACGTCTGCCCAACGGGAGCGCTGTTCCGCACCGAGTTCGGCACCGTCGTCGTTCAGGCCGACGTCTGCAACGGTTGTGGCACCTGCGTGGCCGGGTGCCCGTTCGGTGTGGTCGAACGTCGAAGCGATGGCACGTATGCCACGCCGGCGCAGCGACCCGGCCGCCCGGCCGAAGAAGTCGTCACCGGTGTCGCTCAGAAGTGCACACTCTGCTACGACCGTCTCGTCGACGACCAGATTCCGGCCTGCGCCAAGACCTGCCCGACCACCTCGATCAAGTTCGGAAATCACGACGACCTGGTGGTCCTGGCCCGTGAACGGGTCGCGGAGCTCCATGCCCAGGGGCGCACCGAAGCACGGCTGTACGGCGCCAACGAGCACGACGGCGTCGGTGGCACCGGGTCGATCTTCCTGTTGCTCGACGAACCGGAGGTCTACGGGCTGCCTCCCGACCCGCGGGTGTGCACGGCCGATCTGATGCAGATGTTCAAGCGGGCCGGTTTGGCGGCGGCGGGCATGTTCGGCGCCGCGGCGCTGGCCTTCTGGAGGGCCCGGTGAAAAGGCAATGAGCACATCGGAATACGACAGCCTGCGGCCGCCGGAGCCCGCGGGCGGCAAGCACCGGAAAGGCACGCGCTCTGGAAGTCGGGGCGGCGGAGACGGTTCGCGCGAGATTTCGATGGTCCCCGAAGCCGATTTCAGCTCGTACTACGGGCGTCCGGTGGTCAAGCCCGCGCCGTGGGGCCACGAGGTCGCGGCGTATCTGTTCCTCGGCGGCGTGGCTGGCGGGTCCGGCCTGCTGGCGGCCGGCGCTCAGCTCACCGGGCGCGCCAAACTGCGCCGCAGTACCCGCCTGACCGCGCTGGTCGCCGTGATGCTGGGCGCGGTCGCGCTGGTGATGGACCTGGGCCGGCCGGAGCGCTTCATCAACATGATGCGGACCATCAAGCTGACCTCGCCGATGAGCCTCGGCTCGTGGATTCTCAGCTCCTTCAGCGCCGGCATCGGCGTTGCCGCGGCGTCCGAGGTCGACCGGATGACGGGCGAACGACTTCCGTTGGGCCCGTTGCGCCCCGTGCTGCGCGCGGTGGAAGGGCCCGCGGGTTTGGAGGCGGCACTTTTCGGGCCACCGCTTGCCGTCTACACCGCTGTGTTGCTTGCCGACACCGCGACCCCGACGTGGAACGCCGCCCATGAGGGCCTGCCGTTCGTCTTTGTCAGCTCGGCGAGCCTGGCCGCCTCGGGTTTGGCAATGGTCACCACCCCGGTCGCCGAGGCCGGCCCGGCCCGGAAGTTGGCCGTCCTGGGCGTCCTGGGTGACCTGGCAGCGACGACGTTCGTGGAACGCCGGATGGACCCGGTTGCCGTCGAGCCGTTGCATCAGGGCAATCCCGGCGTGATGCTGCGGTGGAGCAAAAGGCTCGTCATCGCGGGCGGCCTGGGCGCCCTGATCGGTGGCCGTAACCGCGGCATCGCGGCGCTGTCCGGTCTGGCGCTGGCGACGGCGTCGGCGCTCACCCGGTTCGGCGTGTTCGAGGCGGGCAAGGAATCAACCCGCGATCCCCGCTACACCATCGAGCCGCAGAAGCGCAGGCTGGCCGCCCGCCGAGCGGCGGGCGTAACCGGCGACTCGATCACCACCGCGGGCTGAAACGCCCCGGCTCGCGAGCGTAACGCCACGGCGACTTTGGGCTGGATTTTTCGCCGTGGCGTTACGCTCGCGGCGAGCGCAGCGCGAACCGCGATCGGCAAACGGTGCTCCGTCGCTAATCGGCTTGTGGCGGTAGCCGGAAGCCGAGGTGGACCGTGGTTCCGGTTGGGCTGCTGTCGATTTCCATCCTGTTGCTGAGCGCCCTCATCAGCACAAGGCCTCGCCCGGCGTTGCCCGGGTCGCCGGCCGGCGTCTTCCAGGAACCGCGGTCGGTGACCCGCGCCTGCACTTCGCCGTCGGCGGTTGTCGCTTCGAGCAACATTGTCCCCACCCGGTGCCCGCGGTATGCATGCTCGACGCAGTTGGTGCACGCTTCGTTGGCGACCAACACGATGTCGGCGGCCAACGTATCGGGGACCTCCGCGGCCCGCAGCCACGCGGCCAGGCGATGCCGGATGTCGACCAATTGGTCTGCCGTGGCCCGGCTTTCGATGCGAATCAGCGCCGGCCGGTGCCGATAGATCACCATCGCGACGTCGTCGTCATACCCCGACGCCGGGGCCAGCTCGCGAACGACCGCAGCCGGCACGGCGTCCAAAGGCAACTTCATAGTCTCTACCAAAGCGTTTGCGGCGCGGGCGATTCCATCGTCAATCGATTCTCGTTTCCGCTCGACCAGGCCGTCGGTGAACAGCATCAGCGTCGAGCCCGGCGGCAGCACCCGGGAGGCCTGCGGGCGCGGTTTGTTTCGGCGGACCGCGAGCGGGACGGACGTGGCGTCGGTCAACGTGGTGGTCTGTCCGGGCTCGGGCCAAGCGAGCACAGCGGGCATGTGGCCGGCGTTGCTGTATTCCAGAACCCCGGATTCGGTGTCCAGGATTGCCAGGAAGACCTTGGTGCAGTACGCGTTCGGAATGAGCGACGCCGCCGAATCGAGTTGCTCGAGCAACAGCGCCGGCTGAGCGCCGTTGATCAACAGCGCGCGCGCCGAGCTGCGCAGCTGACCCATGATCGCGGCGGCCGGCAGGCCACGACCTACGCAGTCGCCGACGACGATGCCGATACGGTTGTCACCGATTGACAGCACGTCATACCAGTCGCCCCCGATCTCCAACGGCGGAACAGCCGGTTCGTAACACACCGCAAAGCCCGGCGGCGGCTGCACCGGTGGCAGCATCGCGCGCTGCAAGGTCAGCGACGTCTCCCGGGCACTCTCGAACTGACGCACATGCTGCACGGCCAGACTGAGGTGGCCGATGAGGACCGTGACCAGGAGCCGATCCTCCGCGCTGACCCAGCGCGGATTGCACAGCTCCAACCACAACGCGAGGTCTCCCGTGCCGGAGAGCACCGCGACCAATCCCTGTGCCTTGCCGGGATTGTCGGGTCGGTCGACCGGCTTGGCCGTCAGCGGCAGCTGGTGACGCGCGTCCTGGAATGTATTGCGCAGCCACGGATCCAGTCCGCGCCAGGAAGATTCGGCGGGTTCACCCGCCGCCTGGACGGTTGGTTCGCCGTCGCCGCTGGGCCACGAGACGGCGACAACGCGCTGCACGTCGATCGCCGTGCGGCACTCGTCGAGGGTGATCGAAAGCAGCTCCGCGACGCTCTTGGCCACCGCAACTGCCGTGGCCAGCCGCAGGACCGCGCTTTCCCGGGCCGCGAATGCCCGCTCCGCGGTGATGTCCCGGATCGTTCCTACGTAGACGTCCCGGTCGCTGTCGGTCTCCTTGACCGCGTTGATGCTCACCTTCACCCAGGCGAGATGGCCGTCTCGATGCCGAATCGGTGTCTCGTACTCGGCGCTGCCGCTGCTTTGGACGAGGGATTGCTGCTCACGCGCGGTCTTCTTGTCGACCAGCCAAGGGTGTGGCCACCGGTAAGGCAGACCTTCGGCGGGATAGCCGAGGATCTCGATGAAGGCGTTGTTCATTTCGATCACCGAGCCTTCGTGGTCGGCGACGAAGAACCCTTCCTGCAGCGAATTCACCAGGGCGGTACGGAATTTGTCACGGTCGGCCAGGCCCTCGGCCCGGGCCCGTTCTTCCGCGTAGCGCCTGGCGCCGTCGAGGAATCCGCGCGTTGCGACGTCGAGCGGCGCCAGTGTCTGCAACAGGAATTCCAATGCGGCAGGCTCCTCGACTCGGAACTCCTTCGCGAGTTCGAGAACCAGCCGGACGTGGTTCTCGATGATCTCGAGTGTGCTGATTTGTTCCTGCAAGGCGCGGCGTCCCAGCTCATGTCCGACGGCCAGGGTGTCCTCGTCGCGCACGTCGAGATATTTCCGCAACGCAGCGACGTACTGGACGTGAAAGTCGCCGTTGCTGCTCATGTAGTGGCTCCCCGGTGACGCGCTGTCAGCACCATCGCGTCGTCGGTTTCCTTGCCGTACTTGCTGAGGATCTGTTCGGCGATAACCGAGGCCGAAGCCGAGAAGTCGATGCTCTCCAAGTACTCCTCGGCGATGCCGTCGGTGGCCATCACGATCAGGTCGCCGGCGCGAATCGAAACCACCTGCGCGGGCCTGATTTCCGGTATGCGGTAGCCGACGATGCCCCCGGTGAGGCGCACACTGGACCGGACGTTGATACCGGTCGGGGCCTTGGCCACCAGCTCGCCGGTGACGTTGCCGACGCCGATCCAGCTCAGCGTGCTGGCCGCAAAGTCCACCCGCGCGAGGGTCATGGCAGCTCCTCGGGTGCCCTCCAGCACACGGTGGCACAGCTGAATGAGGACCTCGAGCCGCTTACCACGCGCTGCGTTCAGCGTTTCGACGGCGCGCAGTGCAGCCGCTGCGGCATCCGGACCATGGCCGAGGCCATCCACCACGGCGAACAGAGCAGCTTCGCCGTCGAGGTCGACCGCGAGACCCCGGTCGCCGGAGGTGTACTCGCTGGGCAGAGGGCGGCCCGCCCTTGCCCACTCGATCGGCCCCAGCCGGCCGTGTTCATGCACCGCCCGGAACCCACTTCCACATTTCGACCACCGTCCCGCGGCCGAGTTTCGAGTCCACGACCAACCGGTCCATCAGTCGGCGGGCACCGGGCAAGCCCATCCCCAAACCACGACCGGTCGAGTATCCGTCCTCCATCGCGCGCTCGATGTCGGCGATGCCGGGGCCCTCGTCCTCGGCGCGTACCACCAGAGCCCTGCGGCCCTCCCGGTCGGCCACCGTGACCCGGACGGCGCCATGGCCCGCGTAGCTGGTGATATTTCGGGCGATTTCGGAGATCGCCGTGGCGATCATGGTGACGTCGGTCAGCGAGAATCCGAGATCGAGTGCGAGCTGATGTCCGGCTTTGCGTGCGGCGACGATGTCGTCGGAGTTATTGATCTTGACGACGATGTCACCCACCACCGTCGCGCCCGATCGTCGTTTTCCCCACTCCCCGTTGACGATTCAACAAGGCGAGGCCCTCTTCGAGGTCCAGCGCGGTGTTCATGTCATCGAACGCCAGACCCAGTTGGACCATCGCAAAGGCCACCTCCGGCTGCAGACCCACGATCACGGTGTCCGCGCCGCGTAGCCGCGTCATGTGGGCAATGGTCCGCAGCGATCGGGCGGCGAACGAATCCATTACGTCGATGGCGGTGACGTCGACGATGATGCCCTGCGCGCGGAACCGGCTGACGCGATCCATGAGGTCGTACCGGAGCCGTTCGGCGTCGGAGTCAGTGAGCGCAGCCTGCACCGAGGCGATCAGAATCGCGCCCTGTTTCAGGATGGGGACCGGCATGTGGTGCTCGTGCTAGTGGTGCTCAGCCGGTCTGCTCACCGGTGCGGGTGACCTCGTAGCCCAGCAGTCGTTCGGCTTCCTCGATACCGCCCTGCAGGTCGCCGACGGCGTTCATCTTCGACAGGTCCAGCCCGATGGTCACCAGCGTCAGGGCGATTTCCGAGGACAGGCCGGTGATGATCACGCTCGCA
>Ga0182035_10000341_pt1 | contig 21053 bp, 16 predicted proteins | sample flu12Cox44000170_FD_125969 | JGI IMG/M metagenome (GOLD analysis project Ga0182035, IMG submission 125969) | Lab enrichment of tropical soil microbial communities from Luquillo Experimental Forest, Puerto Rico - flux4day.12C.oxic.44.000.170 | ecosystem: Environmental > Terrestrial > Soil >...
GATCAGGTCAGAGCGAGTCGGTTCGCGCGCGAGGGTATGATCGCGAGCCGTGGCCAACATCTACGAGGTCGCCAGGCGAGCGGGCGTCTCCACGGCCACGGTCTCCCGCGTCCTCAGTCAACCGGCCGTCGTCTCAGCGGCAACCAGGCGTCGAGTGCTCGACGCCATCGACCGACTGGGTTATACGCCAACCGCCGCGGCGAAGCATCTGCGCACGCTCAGGACGGGCAAGCTCCTTGTCACCGTCCCTGACATCTCCAACCCGTTCTTTTCACTGATTCTGCGCGGCATTGAAGACGCCGCCCAGCGCGAAGGCTACGCCGTCCTGCTCGGCGACACGCAGCACGATGAGGCGCGAGAGGACGGCTACGCGGCGATGCTCAAACGGAAGGAAGCCGACGGGCTGATTTTCCTCGGTCACCGCCTGCCGAAAGAAGCGGCCGCGCTCGTCCGCGGCATGGCGCCCCGCTGCGCCCCGGTCGTGAACGGCTGCGAGTTCAATCCGCGGCTCGGCGTCCCGAGCGTGCACATCGACAATGCCAAGGCGGCCTCCGAAGCTATGGATCATCTGTTCCGCCTTGGGCATCGGCGGATTGGGATCATTACTGGACCGCTCGTGAGCCCACTCAGCCGCGACCGGCTGCGCGGCGCGTTGGCGCGCGCGAAAAAGGAACGGGCGGAGCGCGATCTGTTGGTCACGAACGGAGATTTCTCGATCGAATCGGGCGCGGCTGAAGGCGAGGGACTCCTCGGCCGTCGCGAGCGGCCGACGGCCATCTTCTGCTTCAACGACGAGATGGCGATGGGAGTCATCCAGACGGCCAAGCGTCGGGGGCTGCGGATGCCGGATCAGCTGTCGGTCGTGGGTTTCGACGACATCCGCTTTGCGAGCTTCATGGATCCGCCGCTGACCACGATCTCTCAGCCCATGCGGGCGATTGGCGTCGGTACGGTTCGCCTCCTCGTCGAGATCCTGAACGGCGACGCAGGCGTCCCCGAATCCGTGACCCTGCCCCACACGCTGGTCGTCAGATCGAGCACCGCCCCACTGCGCGGCCGATAGCCGCCGTCACGGTTTCGGCCAGACGACGCCCTGATCCTTCTTCGTGACCGGCGCGAGCCCCTTGTACACGAATTTCTGAACGCGCTGGCCGCGGTAGGTCTCCGTCGTGTAGACATTCCCTCTCGAGTCGGTGGCGATGCTGTGAACGCCGTAGAACTCGCCCGGCTGCCGGCCGCCCTCCCCGAAGCTCGTGACGAGCTCGAGCGTTTCGCGCACAATGATGTGGACCCGGTCGTTCTCCCCGTCCGCCAGGTAGATGTACTTCTGTTGCGGATCCCTCGAGAAGGCGACGTCCCAGGCCGAGCCGGATCCGAGCGTCTCTTTGTTGTAGAACGCTTCCTTCACGAAGGTGCCGTCCGTCTTGAACACCTGAAGGCGGTCATTCACACGGTCGCACACGTAGAGCAGCCGATCGACGGAGAGGTCGGCGCAGTGGACCGGATTCCGAAACTGCTTTGCCGGCGGCGCGGCCGGGTCGTATCGCCCGAGATCTGCATCCTCGGGTTTGCTGCCGTACGCGCCCCAGTGCCGCTTGTACTGGCCGGTCTCGGCGTCGAAGACGATGACACGATGATTGCCGTAACCGTCGGCGACGTAAACCTCGTTGGCTTCTTTGTCGATGAAGGTCTTCGCCGGAAGGCGCAGGTTTGCGACGTCATTGCTGCCCTTGCTCGACGCGGGCTTCCCGATCTGCATCAGGAACTTGCCGTCCCGCGTGAACTTCAGCACCATGTTGTCATTGAACGACGCGCCCGCCTCGCTCTGACGCTCATCTTGTTGCCGGTTCTGCCCGGCGGCAGGCGTGGCGGTCTCGTTCGCTCGCCCTCGCGAACCCCGCGATGGACCCGACCCCGATGAGGTCGACGCGCCTTGTGACCCGCGCCCGTTGCCGCCAATCCACACATTCCCCCGGTAGTCGACGGTGATGCCGTGGTTCGAATCGGGCCAGTCGTAGCCCTGCCCGGGCCCTCCCCAATGCCCCACGAGATTCCCCGCCAGGTCGAACTCCAGCACCGGCGGCGCCGGGGCGCAACACTGCGCAATCGGCGGACTTGTCGTCGCATGCACCTCACCAGGCTCGAGCGAGCCGGCGCGATGGATGATCCACACGTGGTCCTGCGCGTCCACGGACACGCCGATCGTCTGACCCAGAATCCATTTGTTCGGCAGCGGCTTCGGCCAAAGGGGATCGACCTCAAATCTCGGGGCTTGTACGACCGCGGCTTGAATCGCCGCTCTCCTGTCGAGGACGCCGGAGCCGATCCACAACGCGGTCGCCACCACCAGAAACCCGGCGCCGACCAGGACACGCCGCACCGTTGGCTTCGCCATACTCACTCCTCGATAACTCGGTACTCGTAGCTCGTGGCTCGTTGCCGTCGCTCGTCGCTCGTGTTTCTGTCAGCGAGCGGGTTTGCTCAGATACGCGCGCGACGCGGCTTCGTCCCGCACCGGCGTCACTTTGTCCGGATCGACCCGAATCATCAAATACGTAATGTGGTCGTCGATCTTCGTGAACCAGTGGCCGGTGCCCGCAGGGATGACGATGACGTCGCCGGCCTTCAGCTCATGCGTCACGCCGTCTCTAATCGAGGTCGAATTGTTCCCGGGGCCGTTGAAGAGGCGAACGGTCTCCAGGTCTGCGGGGCGACGCTTCTTCCCGATAAGATCTGGCCCCGTCACCAGGGTCGCCGAGCCATCGATGACGTGATAGACCTCGCTGACGAAATCATGCTCGGCGACCGATTCCGGGGCAGGCGCCGCGAGCTTGCCGCGGTGGACGACTCCGATCGCGACGTTGCTCTTGCCGATGTCGATGTCCCGTACTTGCTGATCGGTGAGCTTCTCCGCGATTGCCTTCTTCACGTACTGCTGAATCTCACCCTCGCTGATGTAGGTTGCCGGACACATGGTGCAGGTCGGCTGCGGATCCTGCGCCATGAGCCCGGCGAGCGGCCATGCCGTAATCGCCAGGACGACTGCCATCTTTCTCATGATGCCTCTCATCGGTTACTCGGTACTCGGAACCCGTCAGCTCGTGGCTCGGAGCTCGTAGTTAACGCTGCGACGCCCGCCCATCCCGCTCGAACGCACTGGACCGGTTCGCTCACTGCCGGGAAGGCGCGCCTTGCGGGAGCGCAAACGCCAGGTATTCGCCGCTGTAGTTGCCGCCGCTGATTGCCACGACGATGTACTGTCTCCCGTTCACAGCGTAGGTCATCGGCGTCCCGGACTGCTGCGCCGGCATGTACACCGTGCCGACCTCGTGGCCCGTCTGCTTGTCGTAGGCGCGCAGCATGGCGCCACGTGGACGATTGGCACCCGTGGTCGCTAGCGGATCGCCGGCCACGACGAGTGTCTTCGTCACCAGCGCTCCGACGGCGCCGGATTGCCCCGTGCGCGGAATTGCGAGCCCCCTGAGCGCCGGGTGACTCCGGACGCTGTCAGGCGTCTCGCCGTGCGCGACCTGCCACACGAACTCGCCTCGATCGAGGTTGATGGCGGTGATTCGTCCGTAGGGCGGCTTGAGCAGCGGAAGCCCTTGAGGAGACGCGTTCCGGTTGACGCTTTCATCGTTGGTCGTCGTCGCGCTCGTGCGTGCCGCAGGTGCTGCGGGGATCGCGTCCGCGCCGACGTTCTCACCGGGACCGGAAACGTAACGGACGCCCGTCAACGCGTTGCCCGAAACATACGGAATGTCGGAGAACTCCTTGCTCGGAGGCGGGAGCAGCCCGATGATCGGCATGGCGGTGAATGACGGTACGTACGCGATGTGCGTCTCCGGATCAAACGACCCTCCGGGCCAGTTCGTGCCGCCAGACGATCGGAAACCGGCGATTGGACCCTCGGCCTTGCTGACGGGCGGCGGCGTGAACACCGGGCCCAGCTTGTAGCGGGACGCAATCTTCAGCCCCTCCGCGTGCAGCTCCGGCGTGAAGTCGATCAGGTTGTCGAGCGTGACACCTTGATGATCGTAAGGCGGCGGCCTGGTTGGGAAAGGCTGCGTGGGTGAGGTCTGTTCGCCCGGGACGTCCGACTGCGGCACGGGCCGCTCTTCAATCGGAAAAATGGGCTCCCCCGTGACGCGGTTGAACAGATAGAGCATCGCCTGTTTGCCCATCGCAGCGACCGCCTTGACCGGCTTGCCATCAACGGTCAGATCCACGAGTATCGGCGCGGCGGCGATGTCCATGTTCCAGATCGGATGATGGACGAGCTGGAAGTGCCATCTCCGCCGCCCGGTCTTGTAATCAATGGCGACGATGCTCTCGGCAAACAGGTTGTTCCCGGGCCGCAATCCGCCATAGAAATCGGAGGTCGGCGTTTCTACCGGAAGGTACGCGAGACCGAGCTCTTCGTCGACGGCAATCTGGTTCCAGACGCCGACATTCCCGGTAGTCGCCCAGGAGTCCCTCAACCACGTGTCGTGGCCAAGCTCACCGGGACGCGGAATGGTGTTGAAGGTCCACAACCGCCGGCCGGTCCGCACGTCGAAGCCGCGCACGAGCCCCTTGGTGTTGTTGTGAGTCTTCGGCGTCGCTCCCTCAAGAAACGCCGATCCGATCATGACGACACCGTCGGTCGTCACGGCAGGCGTCGCGTGCAGACCGATCTCGCCCGTCACGAGGTCGATCTGCTGGTCGACGCCGTAAACGACCCCTTCCTTCAGGTCGACGATGCCGTCCTTCCCGAACGACGGGATCCTCGACCCCGTTCTGGCGTCGAGGGCAACGAGGCGGTACCCCGTGGTGACGTACAGAACGCGTTCCTCATGTCCGTCGGTCCAGTACGCCAAGCCTCGGCCGGAGAGTTGCCGCGGCGACGCAGCCGCACGGGCGCCTTCGCGCTCCGAATGCACCCAACGCAGCTCGCCGGTCGCGGCATCCAGCGACACGACCGAGCGGCGCGTGCCGGCTGTGGTATAGAGCACCCCGTTCGCGACGACCGGCGTGCCCTCGAGCTTGAACTCCGGGCGCGGACCCAGGTTGTCGGTTTTGAAGCGCCACACGATCTCGAGCGTGTTGAAGTTGGCGGCCGTGATCTGATCGAGCGGCGAGTAATGGTGGTTGCGAAGGTCGCCGGCGTAGGATCGCCAGTCGGCGCCCGGCGTTGCCGCAGGCTGTGCGGTAAGGCGGGCGCCGATCGGTCCCGAAGCTGGCCTCGTCCGCAGCGTCCAATGGGCCTCCGGAGCGGTCTGGATCCCCAGCGCTCCCAAAGCCGAAAGGACCAACGGCGCCACGACGCCGAGACCTGCTGTGCCGCGCGTGCGATGCATCGGAGCCTGAATTCTACAACTCGTTGCTCGTTACTCGGTCACTTCACGAGGTGCGCGTGGATCGCGTCCAGCCGCGCCAGCAGCTCGGCGTGCCGGCTCGCTTCCGGCGTCGGCCGCTTCCCGAAAAAGCTGATCACGCCGCCCGGCTCGAGCACCGCGCGCTCGACTTCTTCCAACGACGCAAACCCCTGCTTGTGCGCGGCGATCTCCAGCTCTGACAGCGGAATGAGCTCTTGCCGCAGTCGCTCGGTGAAGATCTTGCCGCCTTCCATCAAGACGTCGGGATCGCCCTCTACGAGATGCTGCAGGGTCTGATGCGAATAAAGATATCGGACCACGACGTGATTGATCAGGAGCAACGTTCCGGCGCCGATGAGGCCACCGGTCACGCTGTTGTCGTCGCCGATAATCGCATTCTGCACAGTATTGGAGATGGTGAGCAGCACCACCAGGTCGAACGGGTTGAGCTGCGCGAGCTCGCGCTTGCCGGACAGACGCAAGCCAACCACGAGGAAGAGATAGACCACAATCGGTCGCAGGACCTTTTCCGCGACCGGCAGCCCGAGAAAGAACATATCGTGCAGCAGCTTCGGTGTCATGGCGAGATTATCCATAGAACTCGCGCTTGATTCGAGCCGGCGGGACGCCGAGCGCCTTCAAATCGTCCAGGACGGTTTCCAGAAACCGTGACGGCGGCTTCGTGCCGTTTCGCCGGGCCTCTTCCGCGTCCCACTTCGAGACCCCGGGACCGCAGACGTACACGAGCGGTCTCGCCGGATCCGGAATGACTTCGCCCAGGAGCGCCCGGCTCACCCTTCCTCGCCGAACGGTTGGTCCGAACACGCCCGAATCTTGCTCCCGCGTCAACGTGTGAATGACCGTGAGCCGGTCGCGGTACTGCACCGTCAGATCGGCCAACGCGTCGCGGTAGATGATGTCGTCCCACGTTTTGTTCGAGTACACGAAGGTATGGCGCAGCTCGGGAACGTGCGCGAGCGCGTATTTGAGCATCGAGTAATTCGGCACGCATCCCGACCCGGCGCAGATGTGCACGATGTGATCGGTGTGGGTGGTGGCGTCGTCAGCCAGCGTGTAAGGACCCGTGAAGCCGGTCACGACAAGGCGCATCCCCCGCACCGTTCGCTTGACCAGCATTGGAGAAAGGAGCGGCGGGAATTTCGTGGTCCCCGACAGGTAGCGCTCCTCTTTGACCGTAACGGCGAGATATCGCTCGTGAGGCGCCGAGCTCATCGAGTACGCGCGCGGGGGCTCGCGCCGCCCCTTCAAGTCCTCGAGGAAGGCGGTGAATCGCTCGAGCGCCTCGAACTGGTGCGGGTCGATCGTCAGGAAGTGGCCGGCGCTGTAGTCGAGCCGATCGTTGCCGGTGAAGAGCACGAGCGTCGTGGTATCCGCGGTCTCGACGATGACGTCGGCGACCATCACCTCGAGTTCCTTGATGCGAGTGGGCATGACGCGATCGGTCAGGGTTGGAGCGCAAAGGCATACAGCGTGTCGCCGGCGCCGACCACGACGTGCTGCCGGCCGTCGAGCAGGTAGGTCTGCGGTCCGTTGCTCGTGTTCGTTCCGAGCCCCGCATGCCACAGCGGCTTTCCCGTCGATGCGTCATAGGCGACGAAGTTGCCGCCGCCGTCGTTCCCGAACAAGAGGCCACCCGCCGTGCTCAGCAGACCCATGGCGTTCCCCAAGCTCCCGCCGGGGCCCATCGCCAGCGGGCGTGACCATTTGATTTTCCCCGTCTGATAGTCGATCGCGTCGAGCGCGTTTCCGACCGACGCGAGACCATGCTCGGCGGCGGCCCACCCTTGTGGACGTCCGTCGGTGTCGGTGAGATACATCACGCTGAACGTCTGGCGCGCGCCGAAATAGAAGAGGCCTGTGTCAGGGCTGAAGCTGGGGGGCGGCCAGTTCGTCGCGCCCGTGGTGTCGGGCGAGACGAGCGTTCCCGGAACGCTCGCGTCCTTCGAGGGGTTTCGGATCGGCTGCCCTTTCGCGTTGATGGCCTTCGTCCAGTTCAGCGAGTCGATGAAGCGTGTGGTCAGCAGGTGCTCCCCCGTGACGCGGTCGAGCAGCACGAAGTGTCCGTTGCGGTTCGCCTGCGCGACGAGCTTGCGCGGCCGTCCTTGAAAGACGGCATCGATGAGGACCGGCGTCTGCGCGGCGTCCCAATCATGGGTGTCGTGCGGAGTGACCTGGTAATACCACGCCATCTTGCCGGTATCGGGGTTGATCGCGACGATAGAGCAGGTGTAGAGGTTGTCCCCCTCGCGACTTTGCCCCGCGAGCACGGGATTGGGATTCCCCGTGCCGAAGTAGTAGAGATTCAGCTCGGGATCGTAGGTGCCCGGCAACCATGGCATGCCGCCGCCATGCGTCATCGAGTACTCGTCGGGCCAGGTCTCAGCGCCGGGCTGTCCGGGCGCCTGCGGCGTCGTGTTCCACCGCCACAAGAGAGCACCCGTCTCCGGATCGCGCGACTCGAGGAAGCCGGGGATGTCGAGCGCATCGCCACCCACGCCGATGATGACGCGCCGTCCGATGATGATGGGCGCGTTGGTGGAGAAGTATTCGCGCTTCATGTTCGCGATTTCGTGGTGCCAGCGTTCCCTGCCCGTAGCCACGTCCAGCGAGATGAAATAGTTGTCCGGCGTCAGAAAGTAGAGCCAATTGCCGAGGATCCCGACGCCGCGATTGCCGATGTGGTCCCCGCCGCGCGTCTTCCACGCGAAGTGCCAGATCTCTCGTCCCGTTCGAGCGTCGACCGCCCAGACATGATCGGGCACGGAAAAATACACGACGCCGTTGATCATCAGCGGCGTCGATTTGATTGACGGTGGAGCGCCGCCCGACGGTGGCGCGTCCGGTCCCTCCCCGCCGACGATCGCGTCGGCACGCGACGTGTTCAGGCGGTAGACCCAGGCGAGCGCGAGGTTCTTCACGTTGCCCGTGTTGATCTGCTTCAGCGTGCTGTACCGCCGCCCGGAATAATCGCCGTGATAGGTCGGCCAGGCGTCGGTGGGGATTTGTCCGGCAGCCACTCCGGACAGCACCCCGGCAAGCAAGGCGACCAGGGCGAAGGGGACGACGCGAACAGTCTTCGGCGGGACGTCAACCTCGATCATTTCAGGCTCACAAGATAGGCCGTCATGTTGTGCATGTCGGCGTCGGTCCATTTCGTCAAGCGATCGACGTGGGCCTGCAGCGGATCGGTGACCACGATCTTCGGATCGTCGCCGTTGCGCAGCCACGAACGCATGCGGCCGGATGAGGCCTCGAAGATCGTCACCTCGAACTCGGTCAGGCGGACGAGAGCGCCTGTCACCGCTTCGCCCGCCCCGGCCCCGGCAGGCGTCACGGTCGCCCGCACCGCGGTTGGATCTCTATACAGAGGACCATCCGGGCGGCCGCCCGCCGGTCCTTGGTTCTGGGTTCCTGGTGCTTGGTCCGTTCTGGGTCCCTGATCCGTCCTGGCTCCTTGGTCCGTCCTTGATCCTAGGTCCCTGGTCCTTGCCGTGACTCGACCGCGAGGCAGGAGAATCCGCTCCTGCAGCTTGGCGGGGTCGTACTTTGCGCCCACGCCCTTCAGGTCGCCGGTCGGCGAATGACACGACCGGCAGCCGCCGGCGCCGTTGAAGTACGCCTCTCCGGCACTGGGGTCGCCGACAACGATGTCGAGGACTTTGTAGAGGCGGCGATTCGAATTCAGATAGATTGCCGAGTGCAGAAACGCCGCGAGGTCCTGAACCTGCGCGTCTTGCAAGTCGAATGTGGGCATCCCGCGATCAGGCCTGCCGGCCTGCAGGAACGCGCCCAGCTGTTTCCCGTTTTCGTCTTCCTGCACGAGCACGGACCGGGTGAGATCGGGCCCCCCTGATCCGCCTCTCGCATTCGTCCCGTGACAGAAGCCGCACTGCTCGGCCAGCAACTGCTTGCCCCGTTCCACCGCCGCCGCATCGGCCGGCGCCGTCAAGGCCTGCTGTTGAGCGCTTGCCTCGGCGAGGCACGCCAGGGACAGGAGAGCCACCACGCTCGGAACACTCGGAAACATGCGCACACCTTACCGCAAAAGGCCGACTTGACGTAGTCTGTCCTTGCCATGCAAATCATCCGTCAGCCGCGAACCTACGACGTCTGCATCGTCGGCTCCGGGGCCGGTGGTGGAATGGCGGCGAAGGTGCTCTGCGAGGCCGGCGCCGACGTCGTCATGATCGAGGCGGGCCCGATGTGGGACGCCGCGAAAGACTCCAAGATGTCCACGTGGGCGTACCAATCGCCGCGGCGCGGGGCGGCAACCCCCACAAAGCCCTTCGGAGAGTTTGATGGCTGTATCGGTGGGTGGGAGATTGACGGCGAGCCCTACACGCAGGGATCAGGCACGACCTTCGACTGGTTCCGCGCACGGATGCTCGGCGGGCGCACGAACCATTGGGGCCGCATCTCGCTCAGATTTGGACCCGATGACTTCAAGCGGAAGAGCATCGACGGCCTCGGCGACGACTGGCCGATCACGTACGAGGATCTGAAGCCGTATTACGACAAGCTCGATCGGCTTGTCGGCATCTTCGGGAGCATGGAACACCTCCCGAACGAGCCCGACGGGGTGTTTCTCCCCCCGCCCGAGCCGCGGTGTTACGAGCGGCTCATCAAGCAGGCCGCCGACCGTCTGAAGATCACGTGCATCCCCTCACGGCTCTCGATTCTGACGCGTCCGCTGAACGACCGGCCCGCGTGTCACTACTGCGGGCAGTGCGGTCGAGGGTGCGCGACGCACTCGAACTTTTCGTCTCCGTCGGTGCTGCTGCCGCCGGCCCTCGCGACCGGCCGGCTCCACATCATCACCAACGCGATGGCGCGGGAGGTCTTGAGCGACGAGAGCGGACTGGCCGCGGGCGTCTCGTACGTCAACCGATCGGACCGTCGTGATTATGCCGTTCGAGCGCGTACCGTCGTGCTCGCGGCCAGCGCATGCGAATCAGCCAGGCTGCTCCTCAATTCCAAGTCGTCGCGGTTCCCGGACGGGCTCGCCAATTCCAGCGGCACGGTGGGACGGTCCCTGACCGACTCCACCGGCCTGACGGTGTCCGGCTTTATTCCGAAGCTGGCTCAAGGCGTCCCGCACAACGAGGATGGAGTTGGCGGCGCACACCTCTACATGCCGTGGTGGCTCGACAACCGAACGTTGGACTTTCCCCGCGGCTATCACATCGAGCTCGGCGGCGGCCGTCGCGCGCCGGGATTCGGGTTCATGGGCGGCATTCAACGGTACAACGGCGTGGGCGGCTACGGACAATCGTTGAAGGACGATTACAGACGCTTCTACGGATCGACCGTGAGCTTTTCGGGTCGTGGCGAGATGGTGCCGAACGATGAAACGTATTGCGAGATCGATCCGAAAGTCGTCGATACGTACGGCATCCCGGTGCTGCGATTCCATTTCAGGTTCACCGATCACGAATATCGGCAAGCGAAGCACATGCAGGAGACGTTTCGCGAGATCATTCACGAGATGGGCGGCACGCCGCTGTCGCCGATGCCCTCGCGCGCCGAAGGTTACGGCCTCGAGAACGGCGGGCGGATCATTCACGAGGTCGGCACCACGCGTATGGGGCTCGACCCGAAGACATCGGTCGTCGACGCGACCTGTCGAGCGCACGATGTGAAGAATCTGTTCATTGCCGACGGCGGACCGTTTGTCTCGAACGCCGACAAGAACGTGACCTGGACGATTCTCGCGCTCGCGATGCGGACGGCGGAAGGGATTGTCCGCCAGAGCAAGACGTGAGAGGCGGGGGGCGAGCGAGTCGGGTGGGATGGGTGGGAGAAGAGCGAAGGTAGCTGTATGAAGAGACTGTCACGCCGAGCTGCCTTGGAGATTCTGACGGCAGGACCGGTTGCTGCGGCAATGGCGTGGACGCCGGCCGAGGCCGAGCAGGCACAGACACACGCCGAGCGTGCCCGGGCTCAGTCGGCGGGCGTCCCCGGAGCCAAGCCTTTCAAGCCGAAGTTCTTCACGCCGCATGAATACGCGACCGTGGCAACGCTCGTGAACCTGATTATCCCGGGCGACGCGCGTTCGGGGAGCGCGACCGACGCGGGCGTGCCGGAGTTCATGGACTTCATGATGGTCGACCAGCCGCGCCGCCAGATTGCGATGCGCGGCGGCCTGGCGCTCATCGATCGGCTGTCTGACGACCGGTTCGGCAAGCAGTTCATCGCGGCAACGGACGCCCAACGCCGTCAGTTGCTCGACGAGATTGCATATACCTCCAACGTCGATCCGGGTCTGAGCCATGCCGTGGCCTTCTTCAGCAGCTTCCGCGACCTCACGGCGGGCGGCTTCTGGTCGAGCCGGATGGGCGTCGCCGACCTGCAATACCAGGGGAACGTGTTCGTGTCGGACTGGAACGGCTGCCCTGACGAGGCGCTCAAGAAGCTCGGGCTCCTCCCGCCCTGAAGACTCGCCGACGGCTATTCCGCAATGACGTTATTCGCATCCTCTTTCCTCCTGCTCTTTCTGGAGATCGCGCTCATTCGTTGGATGCCGGCGTACGTCCGGCTGCTGGCGTACTTCTCCAACTTCATTCTGCTCGCGACGTTTCTCGGAGGCGGGCTCGGGTGTCTCCTTGCGGGGAAACGCCGCAACCTCTTCATCTGGTTCCCGCTCGCCCAGCTCCTGGTCATCGTCGCCGTGGACCGACTTCGGCTCGAAGTCGCGGTGCCCAGCACGACGAGCATCTACTTCAGCAGTGGCACGACGGCGCCGGTTGTGCCGGTCGAGAGCACGCTGTTGCTTCCCGTTCTGTTCGTGAGCGTGGCGGGACTGTTTGCCACCGTCGGCCAGCGAATGGGGCGAGAGCTTGCGACACGGGCCCCGCTTCCCGCGTACGCGCTCAACCTTCTCGGCAGCCTCGCGGGCGTGGCCGCGTTTGCCTGCCTCGCGTGGATGGAGCAGCCGCCCGCCGTCTGGTTTGCGATCGCGTTCACCGCCGCGATTCCGCTGATGGTCGACGGGCGCCGGAGGGTCGCGATCCTGAACATCGCGCTGCTCCTCTGCGCGCTCGCGGTCGTCCACCGCATGTCGCGCGGCAGCCTGTGGTCGCCTTACTACCGCATCATGGTCGTCCAGGACGGTCCGGACACCGTCGTCGAAGTCAACAACATCTTCCACCAGTCGATGGCGCCAGTGGAACGGAAGGAGTATTTCTACCAATGGCCGTATCAGGTGTTCGGCGACACGTTCGACGATGTGCTGGTACTTGGCGCCGGGACCGGAACGGATGTGGCTGCCGCGTTGCGGCATGGGGCGAAGCACGTTGACGCCGTCGAGATCGACCCCGTCATTCTGCGGATCGGACGCGAGCGTCATCCCGATCGCCCCTACGATGATCCGCGCGTCCGGACGATGACCGACGACGCGCGTCACTTTCTGGCAACGACGGAGCGCCAATACGACCTCATTGTCTTTGCGCTCATCGATTCCCTGACTGTTCAATCGAGCTTCTCAGGGGTCCGGCTCGAAAGCTACATGTTCACCGAGGAATCGTTTCGCGCGGTGCGGGATCATCTCAAGCCGCATGGAGCGATGGCGCTCTACAACTACTTTCGCGAGAAATGGCTCGTGGACCGGCTCGCGAACACGGCTGCGTCGGCGTTTGGCCAAGAGCCGCTCGCGCATGTGCACCAGGAGCGAGCGTATCTCGCGGTGATGCTCGCCGGTCCGCGTCTGGCCGAGCTCGCGTCGCCGCCGCCGCTGCCAAGCCTCGTGGCCGCCTATGGACAGTCGCACGAGCTCAGCCCCGCGCGACCGCTTCAGCGCGACCTGACGATCGTGCCGGCGACTGACGACTGGCCGTTTCTGTACGTCCGTCAGCCCGGCCTGCCCCGTCACTATGTCTCGGCGCTCGCCGTGGTCCTTGCTCTATCGGGGGCCGCGGCCGCAGGCGTGTTGCGGGCAGGGCGTCGGGACTGGAGCTGGCGCTCGTTCCCTCACTTCTTCTTTCTCGGCGCCGGCTTCATGCTGCTCGAGACCAAGTCGATCGTTCAGTTCGCGCTCCTCTGGGGAGCAACGTGGTCGTCCGCGTCCCTGGCCATTGCCTCGGTTCTGGTCATGGCGCTCGCCAGCACATTGATCGTGTCTCGCGTCGATCTGCGGCGGCGCTGGATCGGGGGCACGGCGCTCGTTGTCCTGCTGGTCATCAATTACTTCGTGCCGGTGGGCCGCGTCGCCTTCGCGAGCCGGATCGTCGAGTCGCTGTTTTATGCGGGTCTCGTGTTCAGCCCGGTCCTGTGCGCGGGACTGCTCTTCAGCTCGAGTTACAAGCGGTCTTCGTCGGCGCCGGGTGACTTCGGGGCGAACCTGTTCGGCGCAATGGTGGGTGGGGTCTGCGAATACCTGTCGCTCGTCACAGGCTACGGTTTCCTGCTATGGATCGTCGCCGGATGCTATCTTGTGGCCCTGAGCCTTCAGCTCCCGGCACTCAGCGCCGAACCTGCGGCGGCGCCCGCCACCGACGGACGATTGCTACGCCAAACCAAGTGAATTCAGGGATCAAGTCTTGATGAGGACGACCAGGCGAGAGCTGTTCCGGGGGCTGACCGCTGCGACCGCATGGAACGTGCTCGCCGAGCGCGTCGTCAAGAACGGCCGGCTGCGGCAGTCCGTGTCCCGCTGGCCGTATCAGAAAATCGCGCTGCCCGAGTTCTGCCGCGCCTGCGCAGACATAGGCCTGGCCGCGATCGATCTCCTCGAGGAGCCCGACTGGGACCTTGTCCGCCAATATGGCCTGATATGTTCGATGGGCTACGCGGGCGGCGGATCGATTGCCGACGGCTTGAACGTGAAGGCCAATCACGACAAGATCGTCGAAAACTTCGAGCGCATGATTCCGAGAGCCGCCCGGGCAAAGGTGCCGAACGTCATCACCTTCTTCGGCAATCGGCGGGGGATGCCCGATCGAGAGGCGATCGAAAATTGTGTGGCCGGGCTGAATCGCGTCAAGCGAATCGCCGAGGATCACGATGTGACGATCTCGGTCGAGCTGCTCAACAGCAAGGTCAATCACCCTGACTACCAGGGCGATCACACGGCGTTCGGCGTGGCGGTTGTTCAGGCCGTCGGCTCGCCTCGCGTCAAGCTCCTCTACGACATTTACCACATGCAGATCATGGAGGGGGATCTGATCCGGACGATTCAGGCTCATCACCGCCATATTGGCCACTACCACACGGGCGGCGTTCCCGGGCGTCATGAGCTCGACGAGTCGCAGGAAATCAATTGGCCGGCGGTTTGCCGCGCGATTGTCGGCACGGGGTTTACCGGCTACCTCGCTCACGAGTTCGTGCCGACGCGCGATCCGCTCACGTCGCTGCGCGAGGCGGTCGCGCTCTGCGACATTTAGCAGGCGCTATAATCTGCGAGCCATGCGACAGGCTCCCATCATCGCCTTCGCCGCTCTTGCATGTGCCGTCGCGCAACCGACTCTTCGGTCGTCCCCTCAAACAGGACCTCGCGATGTCGGCTCCGCAGGCGCGTGGCACAGCTTGTTCGACGGCACCACGCTCGACAAGTGGCGGGGTTACAAGAGCGACAGACCTCCAGCGGGCTGGAAGGTGGCGGGCGGGGCCCTCGTCAAAGACGAACGTGTCGACGACATCATGACGAGAGACGAGTTCGGTGATTTCGAGCTCGAGCTGGAGTGGAAAATCGGCGAAGCCGGCAACAGCGGCATCTTCTACCGCGGAACGGAAGAGTACGATCACATCTACTGGAGCGCGCCTGAATATCAGCTCCTGGACGATGTGAAGGCGGCGGACAACACAACAAGGCTCACGTGCGCCGGGGCGGCTTATGCGGTCTATCCGTCTCCGGCGGGCCATCTGAAACCGGTCGGCGACTGGAACGCGGCCCGGATCGTGGCGCGCGGCGCACACGTCGAACATTGGCTCAACGGCGCGAAGGTCGTGGAGTACGAGCTGTGGAGCCCTGACTGGGAGGCGCGGGTGAAGGCCAGCAAGTTCGCGGCCTGGCCGAACTACGGCCGCGCGAAGCGGGGCCACATCGCCCTGCAGGGGGATCACGAAGGATCGCTTGGCTTCCGCAACATCAGAATCCGCGAGGTACAGTGATGGCGAAGCTCTCGAGACGCAAATTCGTCGCCGATGTCGGGCTCACGAGCGCAGGCCTTGCTATCGTGCCGCGTCATGTCCTGGGCAGGGGGCGCATCGCCCCCAGCGACCGGCTGAACGTCGCCTGCGTCGGGGTCGGCGGCCAGGGGCGGACGAACCTCGTCAACGTCGTCTCGCAGAACATCGTCGCGCTCTGCGACGTTGATTGGGACTATGCCGGAAAGGCCCTCGACCGGCTGGAATCGGACGCCTTGAATCAGCAACTGCGGCTGGAGGCGGCGCCGACAACGAGCGCGGGAGCCGGCGGAACGCCGCCGGGCGGGGAGCAAGGCGGGACGAGCGGGACGACAGCCCCGGCTCCCCTCACGCCGCTCGAGAAGGCTCGTTTGCGCGTGCAGATCGAGGGCATGAGGCGCCTCGCCAACGAGCAGGTGCCGCGGGCCAAACGGTACCGGGACTATCGCGAAATGCTCGACAAAGAAAAATCGATCGATGGGGTGATCGTCGCGACGCCCGATCACATGCACGCGTCGATCGCTCTCGCGGCCATGGATCTCGGCAAGCACGTCTACGTCCAGAAGCCGCTGACGTGGTCGATCGCCGAGGCGCGGCAATTGGCCAAGCGGGCCGGGGAAACCAGGGTGGCGACGCAGATGGGCAACCAGGGGCACTCGTGGGATGACGCGCGGAAGGCCATTGAGTACGTCTGGTCCGGCGCCATTGGTGAGGTCCGTGAGATCCACATCTGGACCAATCGTCCGCTCGGCTACTGGCCGCAAGGCATACCTCGCCCGGAGGCGCTCAGGCCTGGCGAGCCGCTAAAATGGAACGGACCGGGGATAAATGCTCGGCTGGCTAACGCCATGGCGGGGAGCTTTCCCGTGCCGGACACCTTGTCGTGGGATCTCTTCCTGGGGCCCGCACCGCATGTCGACTATCACCCGGTCTATCACCCCTTCAATTGGCGCGGGTGGGTCGACTGGGGGGTCGGCGCGATCGGCGACATGGGCGCGCATCTGATCGACCACTCGATGTGGGCGCTGGATCTCGGCTATCCGACCACTGTAGAGACCGTTTCGACGCCGTTCAACGGCGCTTGCTATCCGCACGCCACGATGACGTTTTACGAGTTTCCGGCGCGTGGCAACCGACCGCCGGTGAAGCTCACCTGGTATGACGGAGGTCTGTTGCCACCGAAGCCGTCCGAGCTCGTCGGCGAGGAATTGAACAAGACCGGGGGCGCACTGCTGGTTGGCAGCAAGGGCAAGCTCATACACGAGACGTACGGCCGCAAACCTCGCCTGCTGCCCGCCTCGCTGCACGACTCGTTCGGCCAGCCGAACCGCAGGCTCGCGCGAATCCCCGACGAGAACCACGAGATGAACTGGGCCGACGCGGCGAAGGGGAAAACCGAGCCGTCGTGTCCATTCGAGTACGCCGCGAAGCTGACAGAGGTGATGCTCCTCGGTGTCGTGGCTCTGCGCGCGGGCAGGAAGATCGCATACGACGCCGCGAACATGCGTGTCACGAACGACGATCAGGCAAACGAGTATCTGAGCCGTCAGTCGCGCCCGGGCTGGTCTCTCGGCTGAGCCCAGAGGCGCAGAGACCGGAGAGCGGCCAGATGCCCGGCGAGGGCCGACCCATCCGTCACGACGCTCTGGGACAACCGATTGGCGAGCCGGTTGCCGGTTGGACGCCGCCGCTGGCGCCGCCCCGCGCTCCCTCGGCCGTCATGGCCGGACGCTCTTGCCGCGTCGAAATCCTCGACGTCAATCGCCATACGCGCGACCTGTACACGGCTAACGCCCGCGATGGCGAAGGGCGGATGTGGACCTACCTGCCATACGGCCCGTTCGCAAACTTCGAGGACTACACGCGGTGGGTCCACAAGGCGGCGGCGAAGAACGACCCGCTGTTTCACGCCGTCATCGACGTCGCGACCGGTCGGGCCGCCGGCGTTGCCAGTTACTTGCGGATTGATCCGCCCGCGGGATCTATCGAGGTCGGCCACATCGCCTACTCCCCGCTCCTTCAGCGCTCGGTCGCAGGGACCGAAGCGATGTACTTGATGATGCGCCGCGCCTTCGAGCTCGGCTACCGGCGTTACGAGTGGAAATGCGATGTCTTGAACGCCCGGTCGTGCGCCGCCGCCCGCAGGCTCGGGTTCTCGTTCGAGGGCGTGTTCCGGCAGGCGACCGTGTACAAGGATCGCAATCGGGACACCGCGTGGTTCGCGATCATCGACGTCGACTGGCCGGTCCTGGATGGCGCGTTCCGGCAGTGGCTCGATCCCGCCAACTTCGACACTCAGGGCCAGCAACGCGTCGGCCTGTCTTCATTGACCCGGATCGCGATGCGGTCGAGTCGCGCGCGAGAGCCGTTCCCGCCGTCCCCGTAAACGGGCAGTGTGCGATTTCGAATTTGCAACTGAGTGTCTCTGACTCGTCGCTCGGTACTTGTGGTCGTGGTCGACCAGTCGGAATGCTGTAAGCTCTTCTTCGCGATCGGGAGAAGGGATCGCCCATGGATTTGCTGCAGCTCGAGCACTTCCTCGCCGTCGTCGAAGAACGCACATTCACTCGCGCCGCTGAGCGCGTCGGTCGCACGCAGCCCGCCATCAGTCAGAGCGTCAAGAAGCTCGAAGGTGAAATGGGCGCGCCGCTCTTCGCGCGCGACCTTCACGACGTCTCGTTGACCGACGCGGGCAAGGTCCTCGTGGAGTACGCGCGCAAGATGGTCCGCGCGCGCGACGATGCGATGAGAGATGTCGGCGCGCTGAAGACGCTGAAGGCAGGAACGCTCAACATCGCGGCGCATGAGTCGGCGGCCGTTTACCTGCTGCCGGCGCCTCTTCGGACCTATCTGGGACAGTTTCCCGACGTGAAGGTCGGCATCTTTCGCAGCCGCCTCTCGGACATTCCGCGACAGGTTCTCGATCGCGACGTCGACGTCGGCTTCGTGAAAGACGAGCCGGGGTTTCGCGAGCTCAAATCGGTGGACGTTCACCTCGACGAAATGATCCTGGTGGCGTCACCGGGTCATCCGGTGGCGGCCCGTGCGAACGTCAGCGTCCGAGACCTGGGCGGCGAGCAGTTCGTGCTGCATCATCTCTGCAGCGCGACCGAGCAGAAGATTCTGAGGCTGTTCGACGAGCACCGCACGCCCTGCCGCATTGTCGCCGAGCTCTTCAGCTTCGAGAACATCAAGAGCTTCGTCCAGGCGGGGATCGGCCTGGCGATCGTGCCGCGCATCACGGTGGCGCAGGAGTTGCGCGACGGCTCGCTGGTGCAGATTCCCGTCAAGGAGCTACACATCCCGCGCCGGACGCTGATGATCTACCGCGACCAGGGGTATTTGTCCGAGCCTGCTCGGCAGCTCATCAGGATTGTTCGGAGCTTCAACTGGGACCACCGCGTGGCGCCGATGAGGCATCGCCCGGCGCTGAGGCGCCGCGCGTAGCAACGCGGCGCCTCCGCCCGTGGGCCGGCCCCTTCAGAAGTTCACGCTGAACCCGACGCGCATGATGCGCGGCGCGACGATCTGACTGGGCGCCAGGTACGAACCGCCGACCGCCGGATTCAGCACCACAACCGTCGCCGCGTTCCCGACGTTGTAGATGTCCAGCCGCGGCACGATCCTCCGGCCCTGCGCGAAGTTGAAGGCGCGCGAGAAGCTGAGATCGACCAGCGTCACCGTCGGCAGTCGCTCGTCACCGCGCGCGCTGAGCGGGATCACTTGCGTCGATCGCGTAAGTGTCGGCAGCACGGTGCGCGTGACGGCGTACGACGAGTAGTACGGATAGCCGCCGTTGGACACCAGGCTGCCGGCCATCGTGATTGCCCACGGGAACTGGTAGCTGCCCGAGAGCCGGAAGGCGACGACGGAATCGTTCCCGACGACGCCATTCGAGTACAGGGTGTTGTTGGGATCGTTGAGATCGAGCGTTGAAGATTGCCCGCTGGACGTGTTGCCCGTGCTCGATCCGCCTGTGTTGATCCCGCCCTTGTTCCTCCCGATGGTCAAACCGCCAACCATCTGCCAATTCTTCGAGAATCGCTTGTTTGCCGTCACCTCGACACCGTCATAGTTGGTGTTGAGGTACGGGTCGTTGTCGACCACGTTGTTCTGGAACTGCGACCCGAAGAACGCCGGGTTCAGGTTGTAGACGGTCGCCGTCGTCGGCCCGTTGGGTCCGTTGGGAACGTTCACCGGCACGGAGGTATAGGCGGACGTCGGAATGGCCATATTCCTCGTGCCAATCTGATTGCGATTGGTGCGATGGTAGTACATGACGCCCACCCGCATGTTGCGCATCACCTCCCGCTCGACGCCGGCGGTCACCTCGTCGGAATATGGCCACTTGGGACCGTTGACCGGATCGGCGTAGTGACTGGTGATGCCCGCGTAACCGGTGCACTGGCTGATCTCACTCGGCTGCGCAATGCCGTCCCCATTCGGATCGGTCCAAGTGCATTTTTGCGAGTCCGACTGGAGCGGGTTCACGTTCAGCACGCGATCGATCCCCACCTGGAGACCGTAACGGCTGTAGCTGGTTTTCAGGGCTGTTTTCCCGTCCGCGAGCGGATCGAATACGAGCCCCGTGCGCCAGACCCCAAGGCTCTGATGAATCGGGCTCGATTCGGAAATGTTCTTGGGGCCCACATACAGTCCGCCCGGCGTCGACTGAGCGGGCAGCGTGCCGACGTTGTGGTCGAAACGGAAACCGAGGTTGAGCGTCAGGTGCCGCCCGGCGGTCCATGTGTCCTGTCCAAAGAAACCGAGCACGTTCTCGTCTTGGATAGCGTCGGCCGGCGAGTTCCACTGCTGCACCTGCGTCGGCTTGCCGTTGGTGTACAGCAGGTACAGCGCGTTCTGGACGTTGACGTAGTCGTCGAAGAACAACCGCGCGTACTGAACGCCGCCCTTGAACAGATGATCGCCACCCCAGCCGGACTTGGTCATCGAACCGACGTTGTCGAACTGCCACCGCCGGTTCGGATTCGTCTCGTACCGCTGCGCAGCGTTGTAGGCCTTGTTCGCCGAGGCGTCCTCGATGCGGATGGCGGTTGGCGGAGTATCCGGTTGGTACGAGTACGTCGTCGTGCCGTTCATCACGCTGAACGACGACTCGAACACGAGCTTGTTGTGGATGCCCGTGTACTTCGCCTGAGTTGACGAAGCCGGGTTCGTCTGAACGAGCGAGGCGATGTCGGGCGCGTCGAACGAGCCATCGCGCCGGTGCCCGCGGATCTTGTTGTTCCAGTTGTACGAGACCGAGATCTTCTGGTTCGACGACGCCGAGAAGACGCCTTTGCCCGAATAGTTCTTCAGCGTGTTGTCGTCGATGGCTTGCGATCCATCCGCGTTGTGGGCGTTCACAAGCTTGTTGACGACCCAGCGACGGGCAGAACCGTTCACCCACAGCCGATCCTTCATGAGCGCGCCGCCGCCCGCGAGGTTGAAGTCGTAGGTCGATTGCGTCCGGTTGCCAAGGAAGCTCGAGGGCAGCGGCGGACCGCGGTTGTCGCTCTCGAGGCAACCCGGCTTCACGTTGTGGGAATCCAGGCA
>Ga0182035_10000344_pt1 | contig 20990 bp, 20 predicted proteins | sample flu12Cox44000170_FD_125969 | JGI IMG/M metagenome (GOLD analysis project Ga0182035, IMG submission 125969) | Lab enrichment of tropical soil microbial communities from Luquillo Experimental Forest, Puerto Rico - flux4day.12C.oxic.44.000.170 | ecosystem: Environmental > Terrestrial > Soil >...
GCCGTCGCCGCCTTCACCTGGATGCTGGTGGAATGGGCCCATCGCGGCAAGGCGACCGTCATTGGTATTGCCTCGGGCGCGGTCGCTGGCCTCGTCGCCATCACTCCAGCCTCGGGTTATGTCGGCCCGATCGGCTCGATGGTCATCGGCGTCGCCGCTGGCATCTTCTGCTATTGGGGCGTCACCGGCCTGAAAAAGATGCACGGCGTGGATGACGCGCTTGATTGCTTTGGCGTCCACGCGGTCGGCGGCATGGTCGGCGCGCTGCTCACCGGCGTATTTGCAATCGCCGAGTATGGCGGCACCGCCGGCCTTATCGAAGGCAACCCGGGCCAGATGATCAATCAGATCAAAGGCATCGTGATCGTTATCGCCTACGACGCCATCGTCTCGCTGATCATTCTCAAGATCATTGACGCGATCATTGGCGTGCGTGTCACCGACGAGGTGGAACGCGAAGGTCTCGATCTTGCGTTGCACGGCGAGGCTGTCCAGTAACACGCTAGCGGTAGGGGCGGAAACCCGGCACTGTCCCTTCCGTTGAGGCCCCCGGCTCATGAGAGCCGGGGGCCTCTCCATTAGTTCTTCATGACCAGATCGGATGGCGACTGCAGTTTTGCGCGAAAGCATCGATCAGGGGGTGCTGGTGCCCGTTAATGAGACCGTCGCGAAGGTCCGGCCCCAGTACGATAACTTGATGGGTTCGCTGATTTGCGTCCCTCCGTGACGTGCGCCATAGGGGCGGCTCTTTAACACCAGCTCGACCGGCTGCCGTTTCCGCGCCGATGGTTAATTGGGTCTTAACCTAGCCATATCTATTTTGTCGAACGATGTGCCGCAGGCCTTTGCGTCTGTTCGTGTAACCGCATGCCGATGACGACCGCCAAGCGCGAGCCTTCCAACAATTCTGCCCCCGCGGTCGAGGGACGCTCGCCGTTCGTGCGGCTGAACGAGCTCATCGCCGGCATCGAGCCGGGTAAGCCGCCGATCAACCTATCGGTCGGGGAACCGCAGCATCCGATCCCCGCTTTCGTCGGCCCGGAGCTCACCGCCCATTTCAATGAGTTCGGCCGCTATCCAGCCAACAAGGGCACCGACGCATTTCGCCGCACGGTCGCGCAGTGGCTGAACCGCCGTTATAATCTGGCGCGGCCGGTCGACTCTGAAACCGAAGTGTTGGTGCTCAGTGGGACGCGCGAAGGGTTGTTCCTCGCGGCCATCGCCGCCAAGCGCTGGAGGGCGCACCGCTCTGGCAAGCCCGCGGTGCTGATTCCTAATCCGTTCTACGCCGCCTATGCTGCTGGCGCGCTCGCCGCCGACTGCGAGTTGGTCTATCTGCCGGCGCGCAAGCAAAGCGGTTTCTTGCCCGTCCTCGACGTGCTCGACGACGCGTTGCTCGCGCGCACTGTTGCTTTCTACATCGCGTCGCCGTCGAATCCGCAAGGCGCGGTGGCGAGCCTCAGCTATCTCGGCAAGCTCGCCGCACTCGCCCGCCGCTTCGGTTTCCTGGTGTTCGCCGACGAATGTTATTGCGAGATCTATAGCCATCATGCGCCAGCCGGCATGCTGGAAGCTTCCGGGCCCGATTTCGCCAACACCGTCGTCTTCCACTCGCTGTCCAAGCGCTCCAATCTGCCCGGCCTGCGCGTCGGCTTCGCCGCCGGCGACCGCCGTTTTCTTACGGCCTTCCTCGAGCTGCGTAACATCGCTGCGCCGCAGGTTCCGGCGCCGCTGCAGCGCGTTGCCGTTGCCGCCTACGGCGACGAAACGCACGTGCAGGAGAACCGCAAGCTCTATTCCGCCAAGTTCGATCTCGCCGATCAAATCATTGGCGACCGCTACAACTACAACCGGCCTGCCGGGGGATTTTTCCTTTGGCTGGACGTTTCGCAATACGGCGGCAGCGAGGCGGTCACTAAGCGGCTATGGAAAGAGGCTGGCGTGCGCGTCGTGCCCGGCCGCTATCTCGCACGCGAGCAGGCTGACGGCAGCAATCCCGGCGCGGACTACATCCGCGTTGCCATGGTCCAGGACAAGGCGACTACGGCGGACGCGCTGCACCGCCTTGTTGCGGTGCTTGCTTAGCGCATGACCTCGAAAAGCGGATGCCGGTTTTCGGACAAGGTCATGCGCCAACGAAAGAAGGCTTAGAGAAGCATGCCAGCGATCGATCGCAGCCTCGACGCCATTGCTTTCGTCTCCGAGCACTTCCGCGACATCCTACGGCGGCGCCTGAGCGAAATAGCAGGCCTAGCGCTGACCACCGTGGCGCTGCTGGCGGCGATCGCGCTTGCCACTTGGTCGGTGCAGGACCCGTCGTTGAGCCACGCCGCGCAGACACCGGTGCACAATCTGCTGGGCTTTCCAGGCGCAATCTTCTCTGACCTGGCAATGCAGTTGCTGGGGCTTGCAGCGGTCATGTTGCTGCCGCCTGAAATACTACTCGGCTGGCGGCTTCTTTCACATCGCCCGCTTGGCACCAAATGGCGTAGCCTGTTGTGGATCCTTGCCACGTTTCTCTTCGCCGCTTTCGCCTCGACGCTGCCGCGCATTGGCTCCTGGCCGCTCCCGACCGGCTTAGGCGGCGTGTTGGGCGACGCCATGTTGCGGATACCGGCGCTAATGTTCGGTCGGCTGGCCGGCACGACATTGTTCATAGCGTCGATGTTCTTCGGCATCAGTGCCGCCGTCACGATCGCCTTGGCCGCCGGGCTGGGCGCGCGGCCGCGCGATGCGCGGCCGACGCAGCGCGCCTTCATCGAAGAGATCGAGGAAGAGGACGACGTCGAAGACGACCGCGCCTCGGCCTGGCTCGGCATGATCGCGCACGCGCTGTTGAGCTGGCAGGCCTGCGCGAGCCGGTTCATTCGCGGCGCCGTGCGCAGGCCGCTCCCCGCCCCAGCGGGTGGACGGCAGGAGCCGCACTTCGATAGCCAAGCGGCGCTGATCGAGCCAGCCGTCGCTGACGAGGAGGGGCAAGACGTGGCGCAACCCGCGCCCAAGCGCCGCGCACGTGTGCCAGCGCGCCGCTCCGCCAATGGGTATGTACTACCGTCGCTCAGCTTCTTGGCCGTGCCCCGGTCCTCCGAACGCACCACGCTATCGAAGGACCTCATCGACGCCAACGCCGTGGCTCTGGAAAGCGTGCTTGGCGACTTCGGCGTCCGCGGCGAAATCATCAACACGCATCCCGGCCCGGTCGTCACGCTGTACGAGCTAGAGCCGGCGCCCGGCATCAAGTCGTCGCGTGTCATTGGCCTCGCCGACGACATCGCTCGCTCGATGAGCGCGGTATCAGCGCGCGTCGCCGTAGTGCCCGGCCGCAACGCCATCGGCATCGAGCTGCCCAATCCAACGCGCGAAAAAGTCTACTTGCGCGAATTGCTCGGCGGCAGTGATTACAACGAGAGCTCCGCTAAGCTCGCGCTTTGCCTCGGCAAGACCATCGGCGGTGAATCTGTGATTGTCGATCTCGCGCGCATGCCGCATCTCCTGATCGCTGGCACGACGGGCTCCGGCAAGTCGGTTGCCATCAACACTATGATCCTGTCGCTGGTCTACCGGCTACGCCCCGACCAGTGCCGGCTAATCATGGTTGATCCCAAGATGCTCGAGCTCTCCGTCTATGACGGCATCCCGCATCTGCTGACACCCGTGGTCACCGATCCGAAGAAGGCGGTCGTCGCGCTCAAATGGGCGGTGCGCGAGATGGAAGAGCGTTACAAGAAAATGTCCAAGCTGGGGGTCCGGAACGTCGACGGCTACAACGCGCGGCTTGCCGAAGCGATGACGAAAGGCGAGCGACTCACCCGCATCGTTCACACCGGCTATGACAAGAGTACCGGAGAAGCGATCTACGAGAAGGAGGAGCTCGAGTTTGACCTGCTGCCGTACCTGGTGGTGATCGTCGACGAGATGGCCGACCTGATGATGGTCGCCGGCAAAGATATCGAAGGTGCCATCCAGCGCCTGGCGCAAATGGCGCGCGCCGCCGGCATCCATGTGATCCTTGCCACGCAGCGCCCGTCGGTCGACGTCATCACCGGTACCATCAAGGCGAACTTCCCGACCCGCATCTCCTTCCAGGTTACGTCGAAGATCGACAGCCGCACCATCCTGGGCGAGCAAGGCGCCGAGCAGCTGCTCGGTCAGGGCGATATGCTGTACATGGCAGGGGGCGGGCGCATCAGCCGTGTACACGGTCCATTCGTGTCGGACGACGAGGTCGAGAAGGTCGTGCGCCACCTCAAGTCGCAGGGCCAGCCGGAATATCTGGAAGAAGTCACCGCCGGCGATCCGGAAGAGGACGAGGATGGTACGGTGTTCGACTCGACCGGCATGGGGCTAACCGAAGGCAGCGACCTCTATCAGCAAGCTGTCGCCATCGTTAAACGCGACCGCAAGGCTTCGACCTCCTACATCCAACGCCGTCTGCAGATCGGCTACAACCGCGCCGCCACCATCATGGAACGGATGGAACAGGAAGGCATCGTCGGCCAGCCCAACCATGCCGGCAAGCGCGAGATTCTGATTCCGGAAAATCCGGCCGACGATCGTTATTAGACCTGCCTCGAATAAGCGAATATTCGAGCCGTGAAATCGCCACATGCTGCCTCTACAGCAGCGGGCTCCGAAGCGGAGACTAAATGACCGGACAATTCATGGCGCGATATGCGACGGCGGCGATGACGGCCTTGTTCGTCTGTCTGATTGTCGTGCCGGCGCAGGCACAGAACGTGACAATGCCAACCCCGCGCCAACAGCAAGCAACCGGATCGATTGCGACGCCCGCCCCGACGGCGCGGGGCACCGTCGGCCAGGCCCCACACACGCAACCGCCGAATCCGGTCTTCAATCCGTTCGCCAGCTTGCTCGGTCGCCCTGGTTTCAGCAGCTCTTTCAGTCCCGAGCAGCGTAGCATTATCGACCGGGTCAATAATTACCTTTCCAACACACAGATCTTGTCGGGCCGCTTCGTCCAGGTCGGCCCCGACGGGCGCCGGACGGCGGGCGAGTTCCATATTGCCAAGCCCGGCCGAGTCCGTTTCGAATACGACGACCCCAGCCCGATCGAGCTGATTGCCGACGGCCAATCGGTCGTCGTGCGCGACCGGCGCCTGGCCACGCAGGATGTCTATCCCCTGTCGCAGACGCCGCTGCGCTTCCTGCTTTCCGACCATGTCGACCTAATGCATGACACCAAGCTGCTCGCTGTCTCTGCCGACGACATGTTCAACACTGTGGTTGTCGAGGAGAAGAACGGCATCGTCGGCACCAGTCGGCTGATGATCATGTTCGGCGCCAAGGACATGCAGCTCAAGCAGTGGACGGTCACCGATCCGCAGGGCTATGACACCACAGTCGCGGTGTACAACCTTGACACCAGCCGACGTCCCGACCCATCGATGTTCAAGATCGACTACACAAATTATCACAACTAGCGCTCGCTGTTGGAAAAGGGATGGATGGCCTGGACAAGTCCGGCCCTGACATTGAATTTCCCACCGGCTGCGCCATGACTCATGCATGCCGCTTAAAGTCAGCACATGGAACATCAACTCCGTCCGCCTGCGGATCGACCTCGTCGCTCGCTTCCTCAAGAGCGCGCGGCCTGATCTGCTGTGCCTGCAGGAAACTAAATGCCCTGATGACGCATTCCCGCTCAAGCGTTTCAAACGGCTGGGCTACGAGTACGCCGCGCTCAACGGCCAAAAGGGCTATCACGGCGTCGCCGTTATCTCGCGTTTCCCGTTCGAGATAACCGACATGCAGATCTTCTGCGGCAAGACGGACTGCCGACATATCTCAGTGATGCTAGGCGAACGCGCCGGCTTAGGCGACCCGATCACGTTGCATAATTTCTATGTCCCGGCCGGCGGCGATGAGCCGGATCCGGCAATCAATCCGAAATTCCAGCACAAGCTCAATTTCCTCGACGAAATGCGCGCACATCCCGGCTTGCGGCCAGAAAGGTCGCAGCGCGCTATCTTGGTTGGCGACCTCAACGTCGCACCACTCGAGCACGACGTCTGGAGCCACAAGCAGATGATCAAGGTTGTCTCCCACACGCCGATCGAATGCGAAAAGCTGAACGCCGCGCGTGGTGCCGGGCAATGGATCGACTCCATGCGCGTGCTCAAACCTGAGCCCGAGAAGCTCTATACATGGTGGAGCTATCGCGCGGTGGACAACTGGAAAACCAGCGACCGCGGTCGCCGCCTCGATCACGTCTGGACCTCGGACGCGCTAGCCGACCGTGTCTCAGCCATCGAGATCGCTAAGAATTACCGTGGCGCCGTGCGCCCGTCGGATCACGTGCCGGTGACCGCGACGCTGGAAATCTAGTCAATCTTTTTCAGCGCATTCTTCACGCTACCAAGCTCGTGGGTCCAGCTGTCGATCCGGTCAGCTACCATTTCGCGCAATTGCTCCGCAGCAACCGGATAGCCTTCGAGCGTTTTCCGGAACAGGCTGCGCGAAATACGGATCACCACTGTGGGCTCCTTGGCGATGGCGGTTGCCGGGCACACCATATCGGTCAGCAAGGCCAATTCGCCGATCAGCGTGCCGGGCCCGGCCGTCACCTGCTTGCCTTCCATCGGCGAATTCGGCTCCAGCACCAGCGAGCCTTCTTGCACGACGTAGCCGCCGTCGGCGAGCTCGCCGGCATAGAACAGCACCGCGCCGCTGTGCAGGTTACGCGTCTCCGCGCCAATCGCGAGGATGCGCAGCGCCTGTCGGCCGAGCACCGCAAAGGTCGGCACCTGTTCAAAAAAAGCGATGTCGTCCTCGAGGGCCATAGGCGCTACATCGCGCTCACGGCACCAGCTTGTAGCCGCCGGCTTCCGTCACTAGGATCGCCGGTGCAGCTGCGTCCTTCTCAATCTTTTGGCGCAGCCGGTAGATGTGCGTCTCCAACGTGTGCGTGGTGACGCCGGAATTGTAGCCCCACACCTCCTGCAACAGCGTGTCGCGCGACACCGGCTTATGCGCCGCACGATACAGATAACGCAGGATGGCGGTTTCCTTTTCGGTCAGCCGCACCTTGCTACCCTTCGGGTTAAGCAAGAGTTTCGAGCTCGGGCGAAAGGTGTAGGGCCCGATGGTGAAGATGGCGTCCTCGCTTGCTTCATGCTGGCGCAGTTGCGCGCGAATGCGCGCAAGCAGGACAGCGAACCGGAATGGCTTGCTGACATAATCGTTGGCTCCGGATTCGAGCCCGAGAATGGTGTCCGAATCGGTATCATGTCCGGTCAGCATGATGACCGGCGCCTTGAAGCCGTTCTTGCGCAGGATACGCACCGCCTCACGCCCATCGACGTCCGGTAGGCCAACATCCATGATCACTAGGTCGATCTGGCCGCTCTTGGCCGCCTGCACGCCCTTGGTCCCACTGTCCACCGCAATAGCGTCAAACTCCTCGTGCAGCGCCAGTTGCTCGACCAGTGCGTCACGCAGCTCCGCATCGTCGTCGACAATCAGAATGGTACGCTTGTTGGGCATCGCTTAACAAAATCCAGGGGATTATTCGCGAAGTAGAGCATCCGGGGCTAAAAGAGCAAGCGCGAACTGTATTTAGCATGGATTTGAGGAGATTTTCGGCGTGCCGCGAGCAAAACCGGGCCGATCGTTGCGGCGGCTGATGGTCCGGCGCAAGCCGGGCGAGCCGAGGCGTGGCGTCCTGGTGGCGGGTCAGCTGGCGCTACCGGTGGCGCTCGGGCGCACCGGCATCAAGGCCAACAAGCGCGAAGGCGACGGGGCAACACCGCGCGGCAGCTTCCGGCTCAAGCGGCTGTGGTGGCGCGCCGACAGGCACCCGCGTCCACGCACTTTGTTGCCGACGCGGCGAATTCGCGCCAACGACGGCTGGTGCGAGGATCCGCGCGACCGTCACTACAACCAACCGATAAAGTTGCCGCTTGGCTCGAATGCCGATTGTCTCGCGCGCACGGATAATCTCTACGACTTCATCATTGAGATTGATCACAACACGCTCCCGCGCATCGCTGGCCGCGGCAGCGCCGTCTTTATCCATGCCGCGCGCCCGGAGTTCGCGCCGACCGCAGGGTGCGTCGCACTCGATATAGTTGCGTTGCGGCGGTTGCTTTCGCGTGTCGGGCCACGCACGCGCATCATGGTTGAGTAATTGTTACTATCAGCGCGTCTTTATCGACCATTTATATCAGCAGAAGAACACTGACTTGGCGTGCACATCAACATCGACAGCCTGGTAAGCCGGTATTTCCTGCAGACATTCTCGATACTCGCCCGGCGGAAATCGATCCGACCATGATTTCGCAGTGCTCGACGCTGTTCGCTATGCGGCTGTCGAACGGCCACGCCTAGGAGCTGATCCGTTCCACGGTGTCTGACGCGGCGGTCAACCTCCTATCTCTAATCTCGTTGCGGGTGTTGTGTCCGATGGCGATTCCTTAAACGCATGTGCGTCGGCAGCGCCGCGCCGTAGCCGAAGGTGAGCCATTCGCAGGTACCGGTCGCTCCGACGACGGCACGAATTTGATCCGCGACCTGATTTCCCGAGGGCCATCGACCGTTAGCGCGCCGCCACCACGAGCCATCGTAGCGACGACATCGATTACCCGACTATCCCCCGCCCCTCGACACGCCATTGCAGCGGACTCAACCGATAGCCCCACCGGCGTCTTCAAAGTCCCGCCGTCGCCGACCAAGCGAAGCTTCCCGCCCGAACCCGCCGCCGGGGTTCCGTTAGGCCTCAGCCCGTTCTCCGAAAATAGCGCTGCCGACGCGCACGTGCGTGGCGCCGAGCATAATTGCTGTGGTGTAATCGGCGCTCATGCCCATCGACAGTAGCTTGAGGCCGTTGCGTCGGGCGATCTTGGCGGTCAGCGCGAAATGCGGACCGGGCGCATCTTCCAGCGGCGGAATGCACATCAGCCCGGAAACGATCAGTCCGTAGCGATCGCGGCACTGCTTGAGGAATTCGTCGGCTTCCTGCGGCAGCACACCAGCTTTCTGCGGCTCTGCACCGGTATTGACCTCGACAAACAACAACGGCGAGCGCTTCTGCCTAATCATCTCCTTCGCCAGCACCTCGCATAGTCTTGGACGATCCACCGAGTGGATGGCATCAAATAGTGCCACCGCCTCCTTCGCCTTGTTCGACTGCAGCGGGCCGATCAGATGCAATTCGATACCTGCATGCTTGGCCGTGAGCGCCGGCCATTTAGCTTTGGCCTCCTGTACGCGGTTTTCCCCAAACACGTGCTGACCAGCTGCGATCACCGGCTCGATCTGCTCGGCCGCGAACGTCTTCGATACTGCGATCAGCGTCACCGACGCAGGATCGCGCCCCGCGTCGCTACAGGCGCGTGCGATCTTGTCACGCACATATTCCACACCTATTGTGGTTGCAACGGCAACGGCCATGCGCTGCCTATAACGCAACGGGTCATCGCCCGCCACTTCAAATCAACGGGCTTTGGCGGCAGAAGGCGATGCCCTCGCGGGCGATCGCGGAGAGTAACTGCTGGTTGACCATCTCGAATACGCCGTCCGTCGAGCGAATCGTGTGGGTCGTCAGTAGCCGCTGTAAAGTATTGTTGGTGTGAACCAGCGATATGTCGAGCGTGTCGGCGAGACGCTGTTGCGTTAATGGAAACTGGATCGAGTTATTCTTGGTAAGGCCGGCTTCCCTGGCGCGTGAAAAAGACATGCAAAGCAGCAAAGCAGTGTACGTCTCGCCATTGGTTAGCACGACGACGGTACGCCGTGTTTTCCGTTGTCATGATGTCTTGAATTTTAATGGTTATACCGCACCTTCCTGTTGCCCATGCCAGGTGGCAGGTTCCTTCGATTTTGTCGGCGAATTTGTTCCGCCCGGTTGACCGCTGGGCCGCTTTCATATCTGTTCCGCGCGTCCTAAAAGACCCCGTCAATGACCGCCGATTCGAGCAAAAACGACCGCTACAACGCCCGCGCGGCCGAGGCCCACTGGCAGAAGACCTGGGCCGAACGGGGCATTTTCGCCACCAAGAACGACGACCCCCGCGAGAAATATTACGTGCTGGAGATGTTCCCATATCCGTCGGGGCGTATCCATATGGGCCACGTGCGTAACTACACTATGGGCGACGTGGTGGCGCGCTTCAAACGCGCGATGGGCTTCAACGTGCTGCATCCAATGGGCTGGGATGCCTTCGGCATGCCCGCGGAGAACGCGGCGATTGACCGTAAGGTGCACCCGAAGGCGTGGACCTACGACAACATCGCCACCATGAAAAAGCAGCTCATGTCGATGGGACTGTCGCTCGACTGGACGCGCGAAATCGCGACTTGCGATCCATCCTACTACAAGCACCAGCAGAAGATGTTCCTCGACTTCCTCGCCGCCGGGCTGGTGGCGCGCGAGTACCGTAAGGTCAACTGGGATCCCGTCGACCAGACCGTGCTCGCCAACGAGCAGGTGATCGACGGCCATGGCTGGCGCTCGGGCGCGCTGGTCGAGCAACGCGACCTGTTTCAATGGGTGTTCAAGATTAGCGACTATGCTGAGGATCTGCTCGACGCGCTCGAAACGCTCGACCGCTGGCCAGAGAAGGTCCGACTGATGCAGAAGAACTGGATCGGCCGCTCGGAAGGCCTGCTGCTACGGTTCGCGCTCGATCCGGCGACCACGCCGAACAAGGAGCGCGAGCTAGAGATCTTCACCACGCGGCCGGACACTTTGTTCGGCGCCAAGTTCATGGCGCTCTCGCCGGATCATCCGCTCGCCGCGGCCGCCGCTGCGAAAAACCCCGAGCTCACCGAGTTCATCGAGCAGTGTCACCGCATGGGCACCTCGCAGGCGGCGATCGACACCGCCGAGAAACTCGGCTTCGACACCGGCATGAAGGCCGTGCATCCGTTCGACACCAATTGGAAACTGCCAGTCTATGTGGCTAACTTCATCCTAATGGAATACGGCACCGGCGCCATTTTCGGCTGCCCGGCGCACGACCAGCGCGACCTCGATTTCGTCAACAAATACGGACTCGGCAACACTCCGGTGGTCTGCCCGCCCAACCAGGATCCGAAAACCTTCGTCATCACCGACACTGCCTACGTCGGCGAGGGACACATGATCAATTCGCGCTTCCTCGACGGCATGACCATCGACGAAGCAAAGGAAGAAGTCGCCAAGCGGCTGGAGCGGGAAACGCGCGACAATCTTCCGGTGGCGCAACGTCAGGTTAACTACCGCCTGCGCGACTGGGGCATCTCGCGCCAACGGTATTGGGGCTGCCCAATCCCGATCATCCACTGCGACAAATGCGGCACGGTGCCGGTGCCGGAAAAAGACCTGCCGGTGACGCTGCCGGAAGACGTGACCTTCGACAAGCCGGGCAATCCGCTCGACCGCCACCCGACCTGGAAGAACGCCAAGTGCCCACAGTGCGGCGGCGGCGCGCGGCGTGAGACCGACACCATGGACACCTTCGTCGACTCGTCCTGGTACTTCGCGCGCTTCACCGACCCGTGGAATACAAAGGTCCCAACCGACCGTACGACGGTCGACGCTTGGCTACCCGTCGACCAATATATCGGCGGTATCGAACACGCGATTCTGCATCTCCTCTATTCGCGCTTTTTTACGCGCGCCATGCACAAGACCGGCCACGCTGGCATAGACGAGCCCTTCGCCGGCCTGTTTACGCAGGGCATGGTGGTGCACGAGACTTACCGCACCAAAGGCGGCGACTGGGTGATGCCGGCGGAGGTGAAGGTCGAAGGCTTGGGCGGCGCGCGCCGCGCCACGCTCGCTGCCACCGGGGAGCCTATCGAGATTGGCTCGGTCGAGAAGATGTCGAAGTCGAAGAAGAACACTGTCGACCCCGAAGATATCATCGCCGCCTATGGCGCCGACACCGCGCGCTGGTTCATGCTGTCCGACTCGCCGCCCGAACGCGACGTGATCTGGACCGAAGAAGGCGTGCAGGGTGCATGGCGCTTCGTGCAGCGGCTCTGGCGGCTCGTCGGCGAGATCGCCGAGGTTAATGCGCCGGCTGCGCATCCCGATGCTTTCGGCGAACGGGCACTGGTCGTACGCAAAGCCGCGCACCGCGCGCTCGCCAACGTTTCCGACGATATTGCCAAGCTGCGCTTCAACCGCTGCGTCGCACACATCTACGAATTCGCCAATACGCTATCGGACGCGATCGGTTCTGCGGAAACCGCACCTTCGCCTGATTTTGCCTGGGCCCTGCGAGAGGCTGGCGACATCCTGGTCTGCTTGTTTCACCCGATGATGCCGCATCTGGCCGAGGAATGCTGGGCCGCACTTGGTCATAAGACATTGATATCGGCCGAAGCTTGGCCACAGGTCGAACCCGCTCTGCTGGTGGAAAATACCATCACATTGCCGGTGCAAATCAACGGCAAGAAGCGCGCCGATGTCACTGTGGCGCGTGATGCGGAAAGGGAGGACATTGAGACTGCCGTTCTGGCCCTTAATGCGGTAAAAAGGGCGCTGGACGGCAAACACCCGAAAAAGGTCATCGTCGTCCCGCAGAGGATTGTCAATGTGGTCACCTGAAACTACACGCCTCACCGGGATTGTTGGCGCGCTCGCGCTGGCGGGCCTGACCGCGGGCTGCTTTCAACCGCTTTACGGCAATCAGGCTTCGATTGCTGGGGCGCCGGGCTTGACCGATCGATTGAGCAGCGTCGATGTGCCGCCGATCGATGCGCCGAACGGAACCCGCCTCTCCCGCGTTGGCCTCGAGGTGCGCAACGATCTAATTTATGGGCTCACGGGCGGCCAGGGCTCCGGGCCAACGAATTACAAGCTGGCGGTGCGGCTCACGTCACAACAGCAGCAGGTGATCGTCGACATCCAGACCGCACGACCAGACGTCTTGGATTACGGCATCGACGCGACTTATTCGCTGATCGACGTCACCTCCGGCAAGACAGTCGTAACCGGCCAGACTTTCTCGCGCGTCTCCTACAATATTCCCGGCCAGCAGCAACGCTTTGTCGGCGAACGCGGGCTACGAGATGCCGAAAACCGCGCCGCCCGGGTGATCGCCGACAGTATCCGCGCGCGGCTAGCATCTTATTTCGTGGCCGGGGCATGAGTCTTGCCGTGCGCGCCCGCTTGCCGCAATGACTACCATCAAGTCCTCCGAGATCGATCGTTTCATCGCCAAGCCGGATCCGGACCGCCCGATCGTGCTGGTCTTCGGGCCCGATACTGGACTGGTGCGCGAACGCGTTGAAGCGCTAGTGCGGGCATCAGTCGACGATCCCAATGATCCATTCGTGCTGGCGCGTATCGAGGGCGAGGAGCTTTCCGCCGATCCGGCGCGATTGATGGAGGAGGTTCACACCATTCCGCTGTTCGGCGGCTGCCGTGCCGTGCTGGTGAAAGCCGGCAGCCGCAATATCGCCGCGGCGCTTGAGCCAGTGCTTGCTTCGCCCCCGAGCGACTGCCGCGTGATCATCGAGGCCGGCGACCTCGGTAGATCGTCGCCGCTGCGCACACTTTGCGAGAAGGCGAAGGTGGCCGCAGCACTACCTTGCTACGCTGACAGCGAGCGCGAACTGGCGCGGCTGATTGATCAGGAAATGCGCGCGGCCAATTTAACGCTGGCGCCCGATGCCCGCTCCGCGCTGGTAGCACTGCTCGGCGGCGACCGCATGGCGTCGCGCAACGAAGTGCGTAAGCTCGCGCTCTATGCGCAGGGTAGGAAAACCGTAGCGCTCGCCGATGTCATGGCCGTGGTATCGGATGCCTCCGCTATGGCACTCGATGGTGTGATCGACGCCGCTTTCGCGGGCAAGACCGGCGAAGTGGATATCGAATTCGGCAAGGCGCGCGCGAGCAGCGCTTCACCGGCAGCAATCATCTCGGCTGCGATCCGCCAGGTCGCTAACCTGCACAAGATGAAACTCGCGGTTGAGGCCGGCGAGGGCATTGAGTTCGTCATGAAGCGCGGTGCACCGCCAGTGCATTTTAGCCGCGAGGCGGCGGTCGGCGCGGCACTGCGAGCATGGACACCGGCTCGCCTTTTGCGCGCCATGGCAGAGCTCGCCGCCGCATCACTCGACATGCGCCGCAATGCCGCGCTAGCGGAGGCGATCGCGCAGCGTACGCTGCTATCGCTGGCGGTGCGTGCCCGGCGTAAGGAATCTTGACTACAAGTTCAACTGGTAGCTATGCGGCACCCAGCGATAGGCGCCGCCTGTTTTCTCGATCCAGCCGAGCCCCGGGAACGGCATGTGGAAGCCGGCGACCATGAGCCGTTCGCTCGCCACCATGTCAAGGATGCGCTTGCGCGTGGCCACCGCTTTGTCTTTCTCATCGTCGACGTCGAGATGCAGGTCGGGCCGCTGGATCGCCACAACATAATGATTACAGGTATCCGCCCAGTTGAGTAGCCGTTTGCCCTCGCTTTCGATATGAAAGGCCAGCAGTCCGGGCGAATGACCATAGGCTTCGATCGCCCGAATGCCGGACACCACTTCGTCGCCCGGCTTGATGAAGGTCGCGCGATCAGCTACCGGCAGACAGATTTTGACGTAGAGCTCGCGGTTAAATTTGCGCGCCTCGCGCACATTCTCGCCTTTCTTCCAGAAATCGAAATCGACGGCGCCGAATACGTACCGGGCCCTCGGGAACACCGGCTGCCCACCTTTCGTCAAGCCGCCGATGTGGTCAGGGTGCCCGTGGGTGATGATGATCACATCAACATCCTCTGGCTTGTAACCGGCGTGCGTCAGATGCGCGACTAAATTGCCCGGCGGCAGCCGGCCCTTGAGCTGCTCGTATTCGGCGCTGAGCGAGCCGTTGCCGCTGTCGAACAGTACAAGCTCCTTCCCGGTGTTTACCAGCGTCGGGGTGAAAGGATGTTCGTAGCGGTCAGCGTCGATGCGGTTTACCGCTGCCAGCGCCTTAATCTCAGCTGCCGCCGCTTCGCCGCCGAAACTCGGGGTAAGCCCCGTGCGGATCACCTTGGAATCCATGATGGTCGCGACTTCGAAGTCGCCGAGCTTGAAGCGAAAGATGCTCGGCTGCATTTCGCCTTGCATTGAAGCGGGCACCGGTATCCTCCGTTGTTTGTCTCGATGATTAGCAGCTTATTCGGCTGTACGGCAATTCACTCCACGGTCGCAGCATGAGCCGCGCTGCAGTCTCTGGCGTCCGGCCGACGAGCCGCTTAGGCTTGGTCGGTCAGCTTGAACCGGGAGTTGTCGATGGCCAGGAAGACGCGCAGGAAGAATTCGGCTTCGAGGAAAAAGAAGAAATCCGCGACGGAGCGAAAAAAACGAAGAGCCGCGACCAAGAGAAGATCCGCGGGGCGCAGGAAGGCGGCGCGGCGGGTTAAGCGCAAGGGAGTGATCGCTGCGATCGCCGGCGCTGCGCGGGCCGTCGTGTCCACCTTGACCGACGCCGAGCGTCTGCACCACAAGATGGAGCCGCACGTCTCGCCGGATCCGGAATAGTTTATATTCGGCGGCCATCTCAATGCGATCACGAACTCATGGCCCCGATCAGAAAAGCAAGCCGTTAATCTTAAGCCGGCAGCCCGATGATCGTCTTGAAGCGCGCGCGATAGGTCGGCCAGGCTTCGGGGTTGACCAGGCGCGGCGGCCGTCCGCCCTTGAGGATGCCGACGATCTGATCAGCCGCCTGCTCGGCGGTCGCCCGGCGCGCTTCAGTGGTGACACCGGCGGTGTGAAATGTCGCGATCACGTTGTGCAGCGTCAACAACGGGTGCTGTAGCGGCGGCGGCTCCTGATCCCAGACGTCCACGCCGGCGCCGCTGAGATGCCCCGATTGCAACGCCGCGAACAGCGCCGCCTCGTCGTGGATGCCGCCACGCGCGGTGGTGATGAAGGCGGCGCCGTTCTTCATGCGAGCGAAGGCGCGCGCGTCGATCATGCCCAGCGTCTCGCTGGTGCGTGGACAGTGGATAGACACGAAGTCGGACTGCACCAGTGCTTCGTCCATTGACACCGAGTGCGCGCCGCGCCGCGCAATCTCTTCCGCGCTGACGTAAGGATCGTAGGCAAGCACGGTCATGTCGAAGGCTCGCGCCAGTTGGGCGACACGCCTACCGACGTGACCGATGCCGATCAGGCCGACAACCTTGCCAGAAATCTCCCGCCCCATCAGCTCCTCCCGCGCATAGCCGCGTTCGCGCCGCAACCGCCGGTCGGATTCGGTGAGCCGCTTAGACAGTGAGAGCATCATGCCGAGCGTGTGCTCGGCGACCGATCGCGCATTCATGCCAGCCTGATTGACCACGATGATGCCTGCCCTGGTGCACGCCTCGACGTCGATAGTGTCATAACCGGCGCCGGTGGCGGAGACGCAGACCAGTCTGGGACAGTGCTTGAGCAGGTCGGCGGTCGCAAACCATTGCCGCGGCAGCTCATCTTTCGCCGAGGAGACCAGATACACATGCGCCTCCGCAAGCGCGATCCAGGCATTGTCGTCTGCTCCCTCCCGCTTGCAGGTCCGCAGCTCGATGTCGGCTTCGCGCGCAAAGCGCGCACCCATCACCGGATCGTAGGGAAAATCAAGGCGAACGACGGTTTTGAGGTTGGCGGGCATTGGGCCCCGGTGACGACGGACGCACCGATCACTGTCATACACGGAGTCGCCGCACGAGCGCTGGATCCCATTGGCACCGATAGGCGATGTAGTCGCCATATTGGCGATGGACACTGGTGATTACTGCGTACTTGCGGTGACGTGCGCAATTGGCTTGTGCGAGTTCGAGCGCGTTGTGCTCCGCCTCTGGTGACCACGGAATAATGCCGCCGGTGTCGTTACCCCACGGCCCATACACGCCAACGCAGGACATCAAAGGCAATGCCATAGCGGCCAGCACGGCAATGCATCGGTTCATTGGGTCAGCATGCCCAAACGAGTGACTTAGGGCAACACATCTCGTCGTCTTGGTTGAGCGGTCGCGCTCAGGTCGGCGCATGCCCAGCACGTGATCCTTTTGCGTGCGTTCTGTTCGTTAGCAGACGACACCGCGAGTCGAGCCGCTGCCGTAGTAGCTACTTTCGTCGGTGGCGAGGCCGCGCCCGAGATTCCGGACTGCGACTCGTGCCCCTCTTCTGTCCCTGAACCCTAATTTGGATAACGCGTTCCCGGGAGGACGCCAGTTTCAAGCGTGCTCAGCGGCTATCATGTAGTGTTCGCTTGTCTGCCGTCGATAGGCGGCGATCTTCAGGCCGGCCTGCACACACCATGCCTCGACCTGCCCCGGCGAAAGACGATACTCGCGTGGCGGCCCGACTTGACACGGACCGTCCGGGTGGAATTCACCGATCACCACCGGCGCACCGGTAGGCAGGCATCTCGCGACGCTACGCAAAATTGCCGGAGGATCGTCGGTATGATGTAGGACCATTGTGACCAGCGCCGAGCCTGCTCGCACGGACGCGGGTTCCAACTTGGTGGCGTCCGCCACGATGCGCTTGATTTGCCACACACCACGCTCGGATTGCAGCCGCTCGAGATACGCAAGCGCCTCGGCCGAAGTATCCGCGGCGTAAACAGTGCCCGCAGGGCCGACGCGATCAGCAAGCACCAAGCTGACGTAGCCCGGGCCCGCGCCGATTTCCAGCACGCGGTCACCGGGTTTGAGGCGCAGAGCGTCCAGCCAGTCGCCCACCAGCTCCGCCCGCAGTGACTGCCGCGCATAGACCTGATCCAAGCTGAGGTGGCTGAGATCCTTCTGGAATGCCTTCTCCAAGGGAAAGCCTCACAGACCAAAATGCAGCACGGACCATCCCGCGAGGCCCAGAGTGAAGATAAGCGAGAACATTCCGGTGACACGCATGGCCGTGGGACGCTTCGGCAGCGAAATCTGATAGGCAATCGCCACGGCCAGCACGAGCGACATGATCAGCATCGCTTCGCGTAGCCATGGCATTTGCGTCATCACGCTCATACTAGCGTTTCCAAGCCCCACGGCGAAAAGTAGCATCATCAGGTTGTGGTGCTGGCTGCTCAGAAAGGCGAAGACCACTGCGCTAACCGAAAGTAGCCATTCTCGTCGCATGATCGTGCTCCATGCTTCGTGGCGGACACACGTAAGCGTAAATCGAGGGTCCTCGGTAGCATATGATCGCGATCATACGACATGTCGACCGCTGCACGCTCTCCCGACTGATACAGTTGAACCGGCGAGAAGCTGTGGAGAGGAAAGAGATGAATCCAATGGACGAGGAAGACCCGTGGAAGTGGATGCAGCCCTATGATGTCTGCCGTTTCGGCGAGGTCATCCTCGACCGCAAGGAACAAGAGCGCTGGTGTCGGGCGGTGCTGCTTGGCGGCCTGCCATTCATGTGGCGCAAGGCGGAAGTCGCACGCAACCTGATCTACGACAAGCTTGAGCTGCGTGAAGGCGACAAAGTACTTATCATCGGCGAGTGCATTGAAGCGTGCGGCTTCCTCGACGACATGCGCGTACGCATCGGGCCAAAGGGCGAAGTCCGCCTCATCGACATCACCGATGAGGCGCGCGACAATTATCTCGCCAAAAAGCGCGGTCGGGGCGGTCAGCTCGCGACCTGGCAGTGGACCTACACGCGCGAGATTCCCGATACCACTTTCGACTGCGCCGCTTGCCTGCAGGGTGTGCAGCATACTGACGACTGGCGCGAGACTGGCGTGGAAATGCTGCGGGTGATGAAAGGCGGACGCAACATCGTGCTGGCCGAGATCGCTTACAGCCCCGAGACCAGAATGAAGATCGAGCTCGACATGCACATTGAGTACGTCTTCGACAAGCTGCTCTCACGCGTCGGCTGGAAGCTCGACGAATTTCCTTATTACAGTCCGAGGGATTTGGAGAAAGCGTTCGCCGGCCTAGTCAAGAACACCGGCGCCTTCGATTGGAAAGGCATCGAGATCTTCTGGGGGCGGAAGCCGTAGCCGATCCGCCTCAGCCGCCCAGTTTCTTTAACACTGCGTCGAGTTGCTCGAGATTCCGATACTTGATGTGCAGGGTACCGCCTTCGCCGCGGTGATCGACCGTCACCTCGAGACCTAGTGCATCCGACAGCCGCCGCTCCAACGCGATGGTATTGGCGTCCTTGCCCAACGGCGCCGCAACTTTATGCGACGGCTCGCTTTGCCTGCGGACAGCCGCCTCGACCTGGCGCACGTTCAGACCGCGTTTGACGATGTCCCGTGCGAGCTCGAGCGCATTCGGCAGACCGACAAGGATGCGCGCGTGACCAGCCGACAATTCGGCGGATTGCACCATCGCCTTCACCGGCTCGCTGAGCTTTAGCAGCCGCAGCGTGTTCGCCACGTGCGGCCGGCTCTTGCCGACGATCTGCGCGACTTCGTCCTGGCTGTGGTTGAATTCTTCCATTAGCGCCTGGTAGCCGGCCGCCTCCTCGATCGGATTCAGGTCAGCGCGCTGCACGTTCTCAATGATGGCAAATTCAAGCGCCTGCGCGTCGGTCGCCTCGACAACCGTGATCGGCACTTCGTGCAGACCTGCCCGCTGCGCCGCACGCCAGCGCCGTTCGCCGGCGATAATCTCGTACATGTCGTCCGAGTCGCGTGCTGAACGCACCACAATCGGCTGGATGATGCCGCGTTCGCGGATTGAATCGGCGAGTTCGGTAAGCTCAGTCTCGGTGTAGGTGCGGCGCGGGTTGCGCGGATTCGGTTTGAGATTTTCGACCGGCGCGCGGCGCGGCCTACGCCCCTGCTCGGGTATCGAGGTTTCTTCGCCGACGTCGCCGATCAGCGACGCCAGCCCGCGCCCCAATCGCGAATGATCCGCCATCGCCGCTCCTGAACTTCGTGCCACCTGATGCCTCTGCTGTTTTTACAATTCCGTTTTTCTAGTGACGTCTCCTGAAGGTGCGGGTCAAGCCCGCTTTTGGCCGTCGCTGACATTTAACTCGCCTTCAATTCCTTCTCGCGCTGTATAATCTCGGTGGCGAGGCGCAAATACGCTTCGCTGCCGACGCATTTCAAATCGTAGACTAGCACTGGCTTGCCGTAGGACGGCGCTTCCGAGATGCGCACGTTGCGCGGAATAATCGTGTCGTAGACCTTGCGGCCCATGAACTGGCGCACGTCGGCGACCACTTGGTTGGAGAGATTGTTGCGCGAGTCGTACATCGTCAGTACGATGCCATGGATCGACAGATTCGGGTTGAGGCTGCTCTTCACCTGATCAACCGTCTTCAATAATTGCGACAAACCTTCGAGCGCGAAGAACTCGCATTGCAGCGGCACCAGGATCGAATCCGCGGCTGCCATGGCGTTGACCGTGAGCAGATTGAGCGACGGCGGACAGTCCACCAGCACGTAAGTGAAGTCATAGGTGCGCGCGCCCTTGTTGAGTTCGCCGAGCGCATTGCGCAAACGGAACGCGCGGTCGCGCATCCGGCCGATCTCGAGCTCAAGCCCGGCGAGGTCGAGCGTTGACGGGGCGACGTAGAGCTGCGGCACCGCGGTCGCCAGCACCGCATGGCGCATTGGCGCCTTGCCAGCGAGCACGTCATACGTCGAGGTCCGGCGCAATTTCCGATCGATGCCCAGGCCAGTGGATGCGTTGCCCTGCGGATCGAGATCGACGACTAGCACGTGCTCGCCAATGGCGGCGAGTGCGGTGCCAAGGTTGATCGCGGTTGTGGTCTTGCCGACTCCGCCCTTCTGGTTGGCGACCGCCAATACGCGCGGCCGGGCCGCCTCGGGCCGCGATGCGGGCATAGGGAAGGGTACGACTTCCGAGCTATCGATGGGTTGGTCGGACATTAGAATCAGTTTGAAATGCGTAGACTGGTTCGAGCCCACGCACTACTACGATGGCACCGCCCGGACGCGTTAAGCTGGGTACAAGTGAAGCTTGAATACTCCAATATTTAGTGGCTTCGGTCAATTCTGCATCTACATCTTGACCCTTGAGGAATAGGCCGACCGCGCCCCTAGCGATCAAAGGAAAGGCTTGATCGCAAAGCATTTTCAACGGGCCGAGCGC
>Ga0182035_10000354_pt1 | contig 20680 bp, 12 predicted proteins | sample flu12Cox44000170_FD_125969 | JGI IMG/M metagenome (GOLD analysis project Ga0182035, IMG submission 125969) | Lab enrichment of tropical soil microbial communities from Luquillo Experimental Forest, Puerto Rico - flux4day.12C.oxic.44.000.170 | ecosystem: Environmental > Terrestrial > Soil >...
GGGCGACGGGTGGCCGCCGGCGGCCGTTTCCCTCCATAACTTGTCTTTATTTGATTCAGCATAACTATTAATTGGACTGATTGACTTCCGCTGCCTCATCCTGATAATCTTCATGGCGATATGACGAGCATCGCCATCACCAACACGCGGGGCCAGGCCGTGATCGAGAGCGGCCGAGTACCCATCGTGAGTGTAGGAATTGGCTTTGTCCTCGTAGGAGGACGCACCGGCGGATGATGGCGGCATAAGCCAAAACGAAGCGCAGGATTCAGCCATCATCCAGACCCGGATGATGGCTTTCGTTTTTCTGGGAGCATCCTTTCAGGAATGGCCTGCCGTTTTCGCAAGCGGAGGAACGATCCAGTGACCGACTCACAGCTCAAACCACGAAGCCAAGCACTCGTCGACGGAGCGAATCGCGCGGGAGCGCGCGCCATGCTGCGCGCCTGCGGCCTCAAAGATGACGATTTCCAGAGACCGTTCGTCGGCGTCGCCAACACCTGGATCGAAATCGGCCCCTGCAACTATCACCTGCGCGAACTGGCAGAACACGTCAAGGCAGGGATTCGCGCGGCCGGCGGCACGCCTCTTGAATTCAACACCGTTTCCATCTCCGACGGCATCACCATGGGCACCGAGGGCATGCGTGCTTCCCTGGTCAGCCGCGAAGTCATAACCGATTCGATTGAACTGGTCGCGCGCGGCAATTTGTTTGATGCGCTCGTGGTTCTCGTCGGCTGCGACAAGACCATCCCCGCGGGAATCATGGCGCTGGTGCGGCTGAATATTCCCGGACTTGTCTTGTACGGTGGCTCCATCGCGCCCGGGGAGTTTCAAGGCCACGCGGTCACGATTCAGGATGTCTACGAAGCCATTGGCGCGCACGCTCGCGGCCGCATGAGCGACGCCCAGCTCAAGACGCTGGAAAGCTCCGCCTGCCCCGGAGCGGGCGCTTGCGGAGGACAATTTACCGCCAACACGATGGCGCTGGTCTCGGAATTCCTGGGCATCGCGCCGATGGGGCTTTCGAGCGTTCCCGCTGCGGATGCGGCAAAGGCCGCCGCAGGGCGGCGCTCCGGCGAATTGGCGATCGATCTCCTTCGCAAAAACGTGACCCCGTCAAGGATCCTCACGAAATCGGCGATCGAGAATGCCATCGCAGGCGTGGCTGCCACCGGTGGCTCCACGAATTCTGTGTTGCATTTGCTGGCCATCGCCAACGAAGCAAAGGTTCCTCTGTCGATTGACGATTTTGATCGTATCAGTTCCCGAGTTCCGATTCTTGCCGATCTGAAACCGGGAGGGCGATTTGTCGCGACCGATCTGTACCGAGCAGGCGGAACCGCGCTCGTTGCAAAGCGCATGCTAGAGGGCAGATTCCTCGACGGCGAGTGCGTCACGGTGACCGGGCGCACCATCGCCGAAGAGGCCAGCGCTGCAAAAGAAGCGCCGGGGCAGGAAGTCGTTCGCGAGCTTAATGCGCCGCTTAAGCCCACCGGCGGGCTGGTCATATTGAGAGGAAATCTCGCGCCGGAAGGTTGCGTCATCAAGGTCGCGGGACACAATTTGCAGAATTTCAGCGGTCCGGCGCGGGTTTTTGACAGTGAAGAGGCCGCGTTCGCCGCGGTGGAGAAAGGCGCGATCAAAGCCGGGGACGTGGTGGTGATTCGCTACGAAGGACCGAAAGGCGGCCCGGGGATGCGCGAGATGCTTGCGGTCACTGCCGCGCTGGTGGGCGAGGGGCTGGGCGATTCTGTGGCACTCCTGACCGACGGCCGCTTTTCCGGCGCCACGCACGGCTTGATGGCGGGACACGTCGCACCGGAAGCCGCGAATGGCGGTCCCATCGCTGCGGTAAAGGACGGAGACACCGTCACCTTCGACATTCCCCATCGCCAGTTGAACGTGGGACTCACAACGGCGGAAATCCAGCAGCGCCTGGTTTCGTGGAAGCCGCCGGCCCCGCGATTCTCGAACGGCGTGATGGCCAAGTATGCGCTGTTGGTTTCCTCCCCTTCGCTTGGGGCGGTGACAACGCCCGCCGCTTCGCTTACGGCATCGACCGAGCGTCTTCAAAATGTGAGGTCAGTATGAAGTTAACGGGTGCGGAAATTCTGTGCGAGGTGTTGACGCGGCTCGGCGTGCGTGAAATCTTCGGCTATCCCGGCGGCGCGATTCTGCCGGTTTACGACGCGCTGGGCAAATCGAAATTGCACCACGTCCTGGTACGTCACGAGCAAGGCGCCACGCACATGGCCGACGGTTATGCGCGGGCAAGCGGCGGCATTGGGGTGGCGATGGCCACGTCCGGCCCGGGCGCGACGAACATGGTGACTGGCATTGCTACCGCCATGCTGGACTCTTCGCCGGTGGTCTCGATCACCGGGCAAGTGAGCAGCAAGGTTCTGGGCTCCGACGCGTTTCAGGAGATCGACATCACCGGCATCACCATGCCGATCACGAAACACAACGTGGTGGTCAGCCGCGCGGAAGACATTCCCCGGACGATTCGCGAAGCGTTTGTCATCGCGAAAAGCGGGCGCCCCGGCCCGGTGTTGGTCGACATCACCAAAGACGCACAACAAACCAGCGCGGAATTGGACTGGGAGGCGTCGCGACCGAAGCTTCCGCCAAAGCGCATCCGCAATAACCATGATCCAGCTGAGTTTGATCGCGCGGTGGACTTGCTCAACACGGCCAAGCGCCCGCTGGTTCTCGCCGGTCACGGCATTACCGTCTCCGGAGCAATCGGCGCCTTCGAGCAGTTCATTCGTGCGGGCAACTACCCTGTGGCGATGACGCTCCTCGGCATCGGCTGCTTCCCCGCCAAGGATCCTCGCAACCTCGGCATGATGGGGATGCACGGCGAAGCCTGGGTGAACAACGCGATTCAGGAGGCCGACTTGCTCATCGCCGTGGGCATGCGCTTCGACGACCGCGTCACCGGCGACCTGCGGACTTACGCAAGAAACGCGCGCAAGATTCACATCGAGATTGATCGCGCGGAAATCAACAAGAACGTGAAGGTGGATGTGGCCCTGGTCGGCGATGCGCGTGAAGTGCTCGAACATCTCACCCCGCACATCGAGACGCGCGATCACACCGCCTGGATTCGCCATATCAATGAACTTAAAGGTGATTCCGCAGTCCGTGACATCCAAACCTTGCCTGACACAGGCCATCTCTACGCCGCGCACGTGATCAACGACCTGTGGAAAGAAACGCACGGCGAGGCCATCGTGGTCACCGATGTGGGCCAGCACCAGATGTGGGAAGCACAGTATTACCACCACGACCGTCCGCGCACGCTGATTACTTCCGGGGGGCTCGGTACGATGGGTTTCGCGCTCCCCGCGGGCATTGGCGCAAAATTCGCGAAGCCGGACTCGGAAGTTTGGGTTGTGGTCGGCGACGGCGGGTTCCAGATGACCATGAGCGAGCTCGCCACCATCGTCCAAGAGAAAGTCAATTTGAAGATCGCCATCATCAACAACGGCTACCTGGGCATGGTTCGTCAATGGCAAGAATTCTTCTACGACAAGCGCTACGTGGCCACGCCCTTGGTGGCGCCCGATTTTGTGGCGCTGGCCAACGCGTTCGGCATTCGCGCCGAGCGCATCACGACTCGCGCGGAAGTGGCTCCCGGGATCCGCACCGCGAGAGAGGCTGCGGAAACCGTCCTGCTCGATTTTCGCGTCGAGCAAGAGGATTCCGTGTATCCCATGGTTCCTGCGGGCGCGTCGCTCCACGAAATGATTCGGCGCCCGCACAACCCGTTGGTGGAAACCGCGTCGGATGCGTAAAGAACAAGAGAGGAAAGCATGCAAACACTTGTTGCCTACGTCGAAAATAAGCCGGGCGTGTTGAATCGCGTCGCCTCGCTGGCTCGGCGGCTGGCCATCAACATCGATTCGCTCACCGTCGGGCCGACGGAAAACGAAGAGATTGCGCGCATGACCATCGTGGCGCATACCGATGAACGCGGCGCGCACCGCCTGGAAGCCAGCCTAGAAAAACTGGTGGACGTGCTGCTCGCGGAGAATATTTCCAGGCGCGCCGTGCTCGAACGGGACCTCGCGTTGATCAAAGTTGCTGCCGACCAGCAGAACCGCCCCCATTTGATGGAATTGATCAAAGTCTTTCGCGCGCGTGTCGTGGACGTCGCTCCCGAATCGCTGATCATCGAGGTCTCCGGGACCGTGGACAAGATCGACGGCTTGCTTGAAGTGCTTCGTCCATTTGGCGTGCTGGAGATGGCGCGCACCGGTCGCATTGCCATGACTCGCGGCAGCGATCTGCTCCAGCCACCGTTGCCGGACGCCGAGAGTTCTACGTTCGAACCGGCCGATTCGAACGCGAAGTAGAAGCCTCCGCTTCGCGCGTGCCGGTTCGAGAAATCGGACGTCGCTCGGGCGTCCCTAAACATCCCGCGCAGGTGCAGCACACACTAGGCCGCACGCCGGCCGATGATCAACCAACGAGAGAGGACATCATGGCGAATCTCTACTACGACGACTCCGCGGATCTCACGCTGATTCAAGGGAAAAAGGTGGCCGTCATCGGCTACGGCTCGCAGGGCCACGCGCATTCGCTGAACCTACGGGATAGCGGCGTCTCCGTCCGCGTCGGCCTGCCGGAAACCAGCACCTCGCGCGCCAAAGCCGAAAAGGAAGGGTTGACGGTCAATGTTCCGGCACAGGCGGCGGAGTGGGCGGAAGTGATCATGATTCTTGCGCCGGACACCAAGCAGCCCAAGCTCTATCGCGAGGCCATCGAGCCGCATCTGAAGCCGGGCAAGACGCTCATGTTCGCGCACGGCTTCAACATCCGGTTTGGCGCCATCAAGCCGCCAAAGACCGTAGACGTCTCGATGATTGCACCCAAGGCCCCCGGGCACCGCGTGCGCGAGGTCTTTACGGAAGGCGGTGGCACGCCAGCATTGCTGGCGGTCGAACAGGACTCGAGCGGCAGCGCCAAGGCGCTCGCGCTTTCTTATGCCAAAGGACTCGGCTGTACTCGCGCGGGCGTTTTGGAGACAACATTCACTGAAGAAACCGAGACGGATCTTTTTGGTGAGCAGGCGGTGCTGTGCGGCGGCGTAAGCGAATTGATCAAGGCGGGTTTTGAGACGCTGGTCGCCGCAGGATACCAGCCGGAGGTTGCGTACTTCGAGTGCATGCACGAACTGAAGCTCATTGTCGACCTGATTTACCGCGGCGGGCTTAGCTACATGCGTTACTCCGTCAGCGATACCGCCGAGCAAGGCGACTATGCTTCCGGTCCGCGCATCGTGACAAAACAAACACGCGAGGAAATGAAGAAAATCCTTGCGGAGATTCGCGACGGCAGCTTTGCCAAGAAGTGGATGGAAGAGAATGAGAAAGGCTGCCCCAACTTTTTGGCCAAGCGCCGCGGCGAGCAGCAACATCCCATCGAGCAACTCGGTCCCAAGCTCCGCTCCATGATGCCCTTCCTCCAGCCGGTCGTCGCGCCGGGGCTGGAAATCAAGACCGCCGCTACCAAGAAGTAGCGTCGAGGCTTGCGCCTGGGTTGAGCGCAGTGGGACAGAAGAGGACCCGAGAACAGCGGTCAAGAGGGCCCGGGAATATTCCTTGCCAAGCCCGACCAATCGGTTGACACGCAGGGGGAATTAAGCAATCCTCTCGCCTGATGAAACGCAAAGGTGGTCCGTCACCATCCGCTTCAATCCATCTCGGCGAGCGCATCGAGCATCTTAGCGTCAAGCGCCAGGAAATTATCCGTCCCATTCTCGAGCATCCGCGTGAATACGTACTGCTCAGCGTGCGGGCGATGGCCAAGCGCCTGCACACCGATCCGGCGACGATCGTTCGAATCGTTCGCGGGCTCGGCTTCGGCAGCTACAGGGAATTTCAGCGGCATCTCCATGAACTTTCTCTGGCGTTCGCCACTTCGCTGGACACCATGCAGTCCGGAGGGCGCGATCCCAGCGTGCCGGCGCATGTAGTCGAATCGCTCGAACAGGATTTGAAAAATCTGCAGGGGCTCAAGAATAGCCTGGATGCCCAGCGCCTGGTGGCGCTCGCAAAGCGTTTCCATGAAGCCCGCCGCATCGTCATCCTTGCCGCCGATCTGGCGACGCACCTCGCCGGCTACCTGGAGTATCAGATTAGCCTGCTGGGGCTCCCGATTTTCGCGGCGACGTCGGCGGGCAGGATTCTGCACCTGGTGCGATCAGTAAATCGCCAGGACCTGGTGGTGGCCATTAGCTTTCGTCGCGGGCTGCGACAGACAGTCGAGGGCGCCCAACAGGCGCGCGCCAACGGCGCATATTGCGTGGGTATCGCGGACACCTATCTTTCTCCGCTAGCGCGCGAGTGCAACGAAGTTTTTCTGGCTTCGGTCGAAACGACCTCATTTGGAGCGTCCTATGTGGCCCCTATCGCGCTCCTCAATTCCCTGCTCGCCGCCGTGGGACAATATCACCGCTCGCAGACGCTGGCCATTGTGAAAGAAATTGCCGAAGAACAGCGCAAGGGATTCCGTTGGTACAATCCGTGAGGCGTTCGCAGGAGTTCTTTCACTTGCTTTTCTGCGGCGACCCGGCACCCACGCGGTTGACTTGTGCCGGGGTGAAGGGGAAACCAGGTTGAGGGCAGAACTCCAGCCGTCGCTTCGCAGGATCTCCCGACTACCACTGGCGTTCCTGGTCCTGTTCGCAGGCTCTGCGTTCGCGCAATCTTCTATCCTTCCCGGATCCAAGCCTCCCGACGCTCCTCGGGAATGGAAAAACTGGATCGGGGATTACGGCGGCGGAGGTGACGCCTTTTTGTGTTCCGTCTTCGAGCGCGGCGGCGAGTTGCTTCTCACTTGCGCGGGAAAGGGCGAAGCAAGACTCGAAGCAAACGGGAAGGAGGGATATTTCGTAACTTCCCCGATCATTCCGCCAACCGCCAATCCGCCCTTGCGCCGTGACTTGAATGGTGTCGTGACTTTGCAGGTTGGCGACGCGCGATGGCCGCGTCGCGACTACATCGCCCAAGGCGATCAGGTTTTCCGGATTCACCCTGCTCATCCGATCGAGGAATTGAGAAAGAGTGCTTTGCTGGCTACACCTCCCGAGGAAACGGGCGACTTTCGCAAGCCCGATCTGGTAGAGTTGGGGCCACCCGACATTCGCCTCGATATTCGTTACGCGACGTCGCACGATTTTCTCGGGACGCCCGTGTACTCGCAGGCGCGCGCGTTTCTCGAGCGCCCTGCCGCGGAAGCGCTTCGGCGCGTCCAACGAAAGCTCAAACCGCTCGGGTACGGCCTGCTCATTCACGACGCGTACCGGCCCTGGTATGTGACCAAAATCTTTTGGGACGCCACGCCGCCCGAAGGGAAGCTTTTCGTGGCCGACCCCGCGCAAGGCTCGCGTCACAATCGCGGATGCGCCGTCGATCTGACGCTTTACGCCCTGGCCAGCGGAAAGCCCGTGGAAATGCCCGGCACTTACGACGAAATGTCGCCGCGGTCTTACCCCGGCTATCCCGGCGGTACTTCACTCGAGCGCTGGCACCGCGACTTGCTCCGCCGCGCGATGGAATCCGAAGGCTTTACGGTATACGAGGCCGAGTGGTGGCACTTCGATTACAAAGATTGGAAGGCATATCCGATCCTGAATGTTCCTTTCGAAAACCTGGGTTTGCATCCGGACGCCGGCGTGGCACATTAGCGGCGGCCGGACCGATTCGAGGAGGCGACACTTTTGAAAGACAAGACACGCGGTGCGCTCAGCCGGTTCGCGGTGCTTCTCCTGCTCTTCTTCGCATTCGAAGCTGACCCAGCTTGCGCGCAAACCGGAAGCTCGCTCGCCGAACGCATCCAGAAAATCACGAGCCGGCCCGAATTTGCTCACGCTAACTTCGGCATCGAGTTCTATTCCCTCGACAGTGGGAACGTGGTCTACGCGCTCAACGCCGGCAAGCTTTTTGTGCCCGCTTCCACGACCAAAACGCTGACCGAGGGCACCGTGCTCGCAAAACTTGGTGCGGGCTATCGATTTCATACGCGCGTCTACCGCACTGGTTCGGTCGATAAGCACGGCATGCTGAAAGGCGACTTGATTCTGGTTGCCAGCGGCGATCCCAATCTTTCGAACCGCGTTCATCCTGACGGCACGCTCGCTTTTGTCGATGAAGATCACTCCTACGGCGGTCCGGCGCTGCCCGGGGACCCTCTAGCGGTTATCAAGCAGCTGGCGGATGACGTCGCCGGCAAAGGGATCCACAAAATTCAGGGTCGTGTGCTGATTGACACGAGCCTTTTCCCCGATGGGCCTCGCGAAGGCGGCACGAATGTGGTTATGTCCTCCATCATGATCAACGACAACGTGATCGACCTCCTCGCAACACCCGGCAAAAAGGAAGGCGATCCTCTTACGCTCGCAACCTCGCCAGCGACTTCCTACGTCAAATTTGTGAATCATCTGACCACTTCCCCGGCCGGAACCAAGCCTTCGTTCGACTCGCCAGATTTCGTGACGAACCGAGACGGCTCCGTCACGGTAACGCTTGAGGGAAGCCTCCCCGTAGGTGCTGCGCCGCAACCCGCGACCATCGCAGTGCCTTCGCCGACCAGGTTTGCCGAAACCGTTTTCCGCGAAGGGCTGCTGGCCGCAGGCGTCGAGCTCAAGTCCGGGTCGGATCCCGCACCCACCGACTTTGCCCCGCTCACGCGGTTCTACACCACGCAGAATCAAGTCGCGGAGCACGTTTCTCCTCCGCTCTCGGAAGAAATCAAGGTCACACTGAAGGTCAGCCAAAATCTGCACGCGGGCATGGGGCCGTATCTTCTCGGCGCTCTGGTCGGGAAGGACACGAAGAATCCGCTCGATGCCGGGTTCCATGTCGAGCATGAATTCCTGCAGTCCGCGAAGCTCGACCTCTCAGGAACCGGTCAGGGCGATGGCGCCGGCGGCGACTGGGCCGATCTGTTCAGTCCGGACTTCATGGTGCATTACCTCGTGTATTGGACAACGCGGCCGGATTACGAAACCTTTCTGCGAGGGCTCCCGGTGCTGGGCAAAGATGGCACGCTTGCAAGAATTCAGGTGAATTCGCCCGCCGCGGGTCATGTGTTTGCAAAAACGGGCACATTTGGCTCGGAGGACCGGCTCAACGGCAAATTGATGCTAAATGGCAAGGGTCTGGTGGGTTATGTGATGACCAAGAGCAACCGGAAGCTGGCCTTCGCGGCCTATGTGAATCACGTAACGCTTCCACCAGACATGGAAGCGGCCCAGAGCGTGGCGGGCGAGGCCCTCGGCGAGATTGCCGCCGCGGCGTACGACTCCGACCTTGGTAGCTCGGGTGCGGCCAGCGCCGCCGAAAGCTACGATCTGCTCATTCGCAACGGCCACATCATCGATGGCGCCGGCAACCCCTGGTTCGCGGGCGATGTCGCGGTGAGCGGCGACCGCATCGCGGCAGTCGGAGATTTGCGCGAAGCTCACGGCAAACGCGAAATCGATGCGCAGGGCCGCATCGTTGCTCCGGGATTTATTGACATGCTCGGACAGTCCGAAGTTGCTCTCCTGCTGGACAATCGCTCGCTCAGCAAACTATCGCAGGGGATTACTACAGAAATCACGGGCGAGGGCGGCTCGATCGCACCGCAAAATGAAAAAACCATTGCGCCGATGAAGCCCCTCCTGGACCGCTACAAGCTCACCATCGACTGGACCACGCTGGACGGTTACTTCAAGAGGCTGGAAAAACAGGGCACACCTCTCAACATCGGGACTTATGTCGGCTCGGCACAGGTTCGCGAAGCAGTCATTGGCGACGACGACCGCGCCCCCACGCCTTCCGAACTCGACCAAATGAAAGCGCTCGTCGAACAAGCCATGAAAGACGGCGCCCTGGGCGTTTCCAGCGCGCTGATTTATCCTCCCAATATCTACGCAAAAACGGACGAGCTCGTCGCACTCGCGCAAGTCGCCTCTCAATACGGCGGGATTTACGCGACGCACATGCGCAGCGAAGGCGCCTCGGAAATGAGCGCGCTGGCCGAAGCAATTCGCATCGGCCAGGAAGCGCATCTCCCGGTGGAGATCTTTCACCTGAAAGTGAGTGGCAAATCGCGCTGGGGCAGCATGAAAAATGTCGCTGCCGCGCTACAGAATGCCCGTGATTCGGGTCTCGATATTGCCGCCGATATGTACCCCTACGCCGCGGGCGCAACAGCGCTGGCTTCGGCCCTTCCGCCTTGGGTCGCGGATGGCGGCATCCAGAAGCTGCTCGAGCGCCTGAAGGATCCAGCGGTCCGCGCGCGCATCAAACAGGAACTCTCGACCGATCATCCGAATTGGGAAAATCTCTTTTACGATTGTGGCGGCGGGGCTGGCGTTCTCATTTCTTCCGTCGAAAAACCGGAGCTCAAGCAATTCGAGGGAAAGACGGTCGAAGATGTCGCCAAGGCCTGGAAGAAAACGCCGGAAGATACATTGATGGACTTCGTTCTCGCCGATTCCGCGCAAACCGGCGCGATTTATTTCATGGCCAGCGAAGAGGATTTGCGAACAGGCCTCAGCCAGCCTTGGACGAGCATCGGCTTGGACGCCAATGAAATGTCACTTGACGGGCCAACGTACGAAGCGCACGCGCATCCCCGCACTTTCGGCTCCATGCCTCGCTTTTTGGGACACTATATTCGCGACGGGCATCTGATGCCTCTCGAAGCGGCCATTCGCAAGATCACCTCTCTACCTGCGCAGCGCGAGCATCTCGAAGGCCGCGGACTCTTGAAGCCCGGCTACTACGCGGACATTACCATCTTTGATCCGGCAACGATCATCGACCACGCCACCTATGTGAAACCGGATCAGTTGTCGGAAGGCATCGACTTCACAATCGTCAATGGGCAACTCGAATACGACCACGGCAAGCTTACCGGCGCGACCGCAGGCAAGGTCCTTCGCGGGCGCGGCTGGCGCCCAGGCCAGGACGACGCGCGACAGTAATAGACCGGACGCTGACGCCACACAGACTTGTCCGACAACAGCGCTTTTGTCTTTCGTTTTCTCGAGCGCGCCTGCCATGTTCAAGCGCGGAATCCGAACCTCTACTTTCGCGAAGAATCACACTGTCCGCATCTACGCCGTTGCCATCGGGCCCTTTTTGAACTCTGCAAGCAAAGGTGAGGTTGATTCCGTCGCCTGTCAGCTCAGCGCCGTTTTCCCCAGCTCCGCCACGCGCCGCTCGTAAATCACTTCCACCAACCCGCGTTTTCCGTGATAGCGCAGCAAAATTTTGTGGCCTGGCTGGATTTTTGCCCGAGTCTTGATCAGCGAATCCGAGAGTTCGACCCACTGCCCACTCACCAGATAGTTCCCTTCCCAGCCGCGCAATGCAAAATGCCCGTCGTTCTTCAAGATGAGCGGCGCGGCGTTGCAGGCAATTACTTTGCCTTGCACCTTGGCTTGCGTGCATTGGTAGCGGCCAGAGACGTCGGTGGTTTCAGCGGGACATGCGGGCGTCAAGGCGAAGAAAATGACGACCAGCGGCCAAACTCGCCATACGCTTCGAGCGATCCGAACGCGTCCCATGGGAGTCTCCACGTCCAGGTCGCTTGGCTGCGGACGGCCGATCCTGGTCGAAAGGACAGCTGCAATTCATTCGCCAAGTGGCTTGAGGCTAAGTATTTTATTTACAATGACTTCCAGAAACGATGTGGCAGCGAGCGCGCGCTCGTGGGCAGCCGTTTTCCCGCGAAAAGCCGACCGAGGGAACTGTTTTGCAGTAGCCTTGGGTGTTAGCGAGCCTTCCGCCGCTAACCACGGTCGAGCAAGGCTGGGTTTGACTCGAGAAGCCCCGGGCCTCGAGCCGGCGAGTACGTCACGGTATTTCCGCGACGGCTTGACCGTCTTTTCGCGGATCGGACGCGCCGTAATTTACACCGGTCGAGAAGTCGCGCATGACCGCCTGTCCGCCGCCCACCACGCTTGAAAACGTCCCTTTCAATTCAATCTTGTGGCCTTTCCCGGTAAGCTCATCGCGCACCCTCTGTGGGATGCGGTTTTCCATCATCACGTCGCATCCGCCGAACGAATGTTTGCTGAAGCGCGGTGCTTCGAGCGCGGCTTGAATGTTCATCTTGAAATCCACGAGATCGGCAATAAACTGCGCGTGTGCTTGCGACTGGTTCCATCCACCCATGATTCCAAACGCCACTCGCGAATCGCCCTTTTGCGCGAAAGCCGGAATGATCGTGTGCAGGGGACGCTTTCTTCCCGCAAGGGCGTTTGGCGATGCGGGATCGAGCGAGAAAAGCCCGCCGCGGTCGTGCAACGCAAAACCCGTTCCCGGCGCCACGATGCCCGACCCAAACAGCTCGTAATTGCTCTGGATGAGCGACACCATGTTCCCTTCGCGATCCACCACGCTCAAATAGGTGGTGTCATTTCCCGCGGCAATTTCTCCCGCCGTCGCGTCGCATTTCGCGTGGTCCACATCGACTTGCTTCGCCCGCTCGACAGCCCATTCTTTCGAAAGCAGGGTGGCCACGGGCAACTTCTGTTTTCGCGGATCGCCGATATGCTTCAGCAAATCCGCATACGCCAACTTTTTCGCCTCGATCATGGTATGCAACGCGTTCGTGGAAGCGAATCCCCAGTCCTTTTGCCCCAGCGGAAACGTCTCCATGATGTTCAGCATTTCGAGCGCGGCGAGGCCCTGCACGTTGGGGGGCAACTCATAAACCGTCCAGTCGCGATAGGTCGTGGAAATGGGCTCGACAAATTCGCTGGAAAACTCGGCGAGGTCGGCCTCGGTCATCAGCCCGCCGTGCCGCTTCATCGACTCCAAAATCTTTTTCGCGATCTCTCCTTTATAAAATGCGTCCTTCCCGTGCTGCGCAATCTGCTCGAGCGACCACGCCAGGTCCGGATTCCGAAACACTTCACCGACTCTTGGCGCGCGATCTTCCGGCAAATACGTCTTCGCAGCTGCTTCATCGGTGCGCAAATAATTGACCGATCCCGCCCAATAGGCCGCGACCCACTCCGGCACCGGAAATCCCTCTTGCGCCGTTCGAACCGCCGCCGCCAAATCATCGGCCAGTTTTTTGCGGCCGAATTTGTCTGCTAGTTTCTGCCAACCATCCACGACTCCCGGCACGGTGATGGAGTTCACGCCTTGCTGCGGCATGCTGCGGATTCCCTGCTTCTCCAAATACTCGATCGTCAAGCCCTTTGGCGCCCAGCCGCTGGCGTTCAGTCCATACACCTTATTGGCCTTCGCGTCATACACAATGGCAAATAAATCTCCGCCGATGCCGTTCATCATCGGTTCGACGGCGCCCATCATGGCGTTTGAAGCAATGGCCGCATCCACGGCATTTCCGCCCTGCTCGAGGATGCGGACGCCGGCCTGCGCCGCAAGCGGTGACTCCGCCGCGACAATTCCATTGCGGGAAATCACCATCGAGCGCGTCTGGCCGCGGTCTTGCCCGTGGCTATTTCCGGTCCACAGGATCACGGCGATGAAAAGAAATATCCCTTCGCGAAAGACTCGCACGCTTTGCCCTTCCTTGTTTCTCCCAGAATGGCTCAAGAACATCCCTCACGGCATCGTGACGATGATATTCGGAACGTTCTTCTCGCGCAGCATGGCATTGAATGATGTCACGTCCTTGGCCAAAACCTGCTGATACTCCTGTTGGAATTGATCACCCTGATCCTTGAGTTCCTTTCCCACCGCAAGCTGCTGCGTTGTGGGTGTGAAATCAGAGGACGCCGTCTGGTTAGAAAGATAGCCGATCTTGCTCGCGAGCATCGGCGGCCACCGCGTGCCGTCCTGCCCTCTTCCGGTCAGCTTGAGCTGCAGGACTTTTCCCTCCACGGCGATCAACCTATCCGCTAAATCGTCCGCGGCCTTTCGAATCGCTTTCCCGGTATCATCGTTTCCCAGCTCTTTTTCCAAGGCGGCAAGCTGGGCGCGAATGGACTCGATTTGATTGACCTGTGCGCCGATGGCGTTCAATTCGTCGCGCAGGCCGGTGAGAAACTGCATTTGCGTCTGGATGTCGCTTTCCGTCCCGCCAGAGTGCGGATCCTTCAAGACGTTGAGTTTCTGGCTGGACTTTTCTTCGCCTACCGTTAGCGTCACCGTATACGTCCCGGGAGGCTCAAGCAGCGAGATGCGCGCTAGATCGGGCGCGGGACGCCAGCCTTCCGGCCCAGCTTTGACGTCCGGCGCATAGAGCGGGCTGGTCCGCAACTTGAATTCCGTGCCGGGCTCGGAGCGCAGGTTCCACCAGACGCGATTCATACCGGGTTTCACCTCGCACGGCGGCCCGCCCTCGCCTCCTTCGCCGCCGCCACCACCGCCACCACCCGGACCTGCTGGTCTTCGTGCGCCTTGTTCTCTTGCCGCGCGGCACTCGAATTCGCGTACGGCTTTCCCGTTGGCGTCGCTGATCGTCAAATGCACGCGCTCTTTTTCTCCAAGCGTCGACTTCAAATAAAAATTAATGGGCGCGCCATAAGGCGGATTGTGTCCCGCCGTCGGGTCGTAGGAAACTGCGGCTGGCTCCGCGATCGGCCGGAAGCGGTAAACGTCGCGCGGAGCAAATAAATGCGCGTTGGATGCAAGAATCGCGGGCGTCATCTGCTCGAACGGAGTGATGTCGTCCAAGATCCAGAAGCCGCGGCCGTAGGTGGCCAGCGCCAGATCGTGAAACCGTTCCTGCACGGCGATCCAATACACCGGGGCGCGCGGCAAGCCACTCTGGAGCGGCTGCCAGTTTTTGCCGTCGTCGAATGAGATGTACATGCCGTTCTCGGTTCCGAGGTAGAGCATGCCTTTGCGCACGGGATCTTCGCGAATACAATGCGCGTAGCTGAGCATGCTGTGCGGAATTCCGTTGGTAATGGAGGTCCAGGTCTTTCCGTAATCCGTGGTCTTATAGGCAAACGGGTCGCGAAGGTTCATCTGGTGAAAGTCGACGCTGATGTAAGCCGTGCCCGGGTCGTAGCGCGAAGCCTCGATGTTGCTCACCGTTCCCCACTCGGGAAGATTCGGAATGTTTTTTGTGACGTTAGTCCAGTTTTTCCCGCCGTCTCGCGTGACTTGCACGTAACCGTCGTTGGTTCCGGCCCAGATCACACCTGCTTCTTTCGGGGATTCCGCGATTGCAAAAACGGTTCCCGCGTATTCCACGCCGATGTTGTCCGGGGTGAGCCCGCCGGAAATCTGCATGCGGCTCCGGTCGTTGCGTGTGAGGTCCGGGCTGATCATTTGCCAGCTATTGCCGCCGTCCGTGGTGACGTGCACGGATTGACTGCCCACATAAACCTTGTTGTGGTCGTGCGGAGAAATGGTCACCGGAAATTCCCAGTTGAACCGGTATTTCACCTCGGCGGCGCTGGCTCCGGAGACATCTTCCGGCCACACTTCCACTTCTCTCGCCTGATGATTTCGCTCATCGAAACGCGCGACCGAGCCCCCCACGCTGCCCGAACCTGTGCCGGTCGACCAGATGATGTTGCTGTCAACGGGATCCGGGGTCGCAAAGCCGCTCTCGCTGCCGGCCACCGGATGCCACGCGCCGCGCGAGATTTGCGATCCGCCGAAGCCTCCAAACTGCAAGCTGTTGCTCGGGCCGCGGTACGATGGGCCGTCTTGCTTGTTTCCGTAAAGGAAATAAGGAATCTGGTCGTCGAGCGTCACATGGTAAATCTGGGCGATGGGCAGCTGGATGCGGTCCCAGGAGTGGCCACGATTCACGGAAAGGCTCACGCCGCCGTCATTCACAACGGCCATGCGGTCGCCGTTGGTCGGATCGATCCACATCTCGTGATTGTCTCCACCGGGAGACGAGGGCATGTTTGTCAGCGTGTGGCCGCCGTCGAGCGTCCGGGAAAATGCCGAAGTGAAGAAATAAACTTCGTTCTCGTTGTCCGGGGAGATTTCTTCGCGCGTGTAATAGTGCGTGCGCCCGCGAATCTGGCGGTCCGAATTGATCAATTGCCAGTTCTCTCCCCCGTCGTCGGAACGCCACAACTGGCCGCTCTGCGTGGCCTTGCCGTCGATCGGCACGCCGTCACCGGTTTCGATCAAGGCGTACACGCGATTCGAGTCCCTTGGCGCCACGCGCACGGCGATTCTTCCTACGGGCGAATGCGGCAGACCGTGGCCTTCCAAACGCTTCCACGTCGCTCCTTCATCGGTGGATCTGAACAACCCGCTGCCGGGGCCGCCGCTCTTTCGCCCATACGTGCGAATCTCGAGTTGCCACATTCCCGCAAACAGAATCCGCGGATTGTTAGGATCCATACCCATGTCCGAGCAGCCGGTGTTTTCATCAACAAACAGCACTTTCTCCCAGTTTTTCCCGCCATCGGTCGAGCGGAATACGCCGCGATCCGGCTGCGGCCCATAGGCGTGACCCAAGGCGCAAGCCAGCACGATGTCCGGGTTATGCGGGTCAACAATCACATTTGCGATTCTGCCGGTTTTTTCGAGCCCCATCGGCTTCCAGGTCTTCCCTGCGTCCAACGACTTGTAAATCCCATTGCCGACGGAAATGTGGCTGCGAATGAAGGATTCCCCGGTTCCGGCCCACACGATATTCGGGTCATTCGCGGCAATCCCGAGCGATCCAATGGAAGAAACCGGTTCGTCGTCAAAGATGGGGTCCCAGTGAATGCCACCGTCGGTGGTCTTGAAAATTCCTCCCGACGCCGCGCCCACGTAATATACGTTGGGATTTCCAGGAATCCCCACGACCGCGGTTGCGCGATTCCCCACCGGCCCGACGTAGCGGAATTTCATTTCGTTGTAGACGTCTGGACTGATCTGCGTCTGTTGCGCGCGGGTTAATGCTCCGCCGCAGAAGACTGCCAGCGCACCTGAGAAGAGACCAACCCACACTCGCTTCGTCATGACGAGACCTCACTCGCTCCATTTTTGCCTGGAATTGCGCGGATGATACTTGCTGCGACACTCGAGGTCAATAGTTACGAAGAAGCGCGAGCGCTCGACCCTAGCATTTGGCATTTCTGCGCGGACACCCTAGAATTCAAAGGGATGCCGCTCCCGAGTTCGTTTTGTGGCGGATCTCGATCACCCTAGCGGAGGCTTGGCCGTTGCCGGAACATCACGCCGCTGCCTCGCACTCGACACCGATTGCTCCCCGCGATCCTCGCCTGCGTTCCCAGATCGACGCGGTGGTGACCGGTCGTCATTCCGATCCCTTTAGCCTTCTCGGGCCGCATCCCGTGGACGGCGCCTGGGCAGTTCGCTTTTTCCTTCCCTGGGCGGAGGAAGCGCGCATCTCGTTCAAACCGCGCCTGTCGGAAAACGCCGCGCCCGCCGCCTGCGAGGTTGTCGAGGCGGTGAAATTGCGCCCCGAAGGCTTTTTCGAAGCTCTCCTGCCGGCGGACGAGACCAGCGCGCCGCCACCCAGCTTGTACAGAATTCAAATCCGCACCCATTACGGCGAAAAGTTCGAGGTTTACGATTCTTACGCTTTTCCCTGCGTGCTTACCGAGTTTGATTTGTATCTCATGGGCGAAGGCCGCCATTACGACACCTACCAAAAGCTTGGCGCGCACCTCATCACCCTCGCAGGCGTCCGCGGCGTCCAATTTGCCGTCTGGGCCCCCAGCGCTCGCCGCGTCAGCGTGGTCGGTGACTTCAATCGCTGGGACGGCCGTGTCCATCCGATGCGCTCGCGCGGCTCTTCCGGCATCTGGGAAATCTTCATTCCCGAACTGGCGGAAGGCGCCATCTACAAATTCGAAATCATCGGGCCTGAAGGAAACATGCTTCCGCTCAAAGCCGATCCCTACGCCTTCCGATCCGAACTGCGCCCCAACACCGGCTCCATTGTCGCTGATCTGGAAACGTATCAATGGAGCGACGCGGACTGGCTCTCCGAGCGTTCCGGCACCAACTGGTTCGAGTCTCCCGTTTCCATTTATGAAGTTCATCTCGGTTCCTGGCGCCGCGTTCCCGAGGACCACCATCGCTGGCTGACCTACCACGAGCTAGCCGACCAACTTATTCCTTACGTCAAGGAACTTGGCTACACGCACATTGAGCTGCTCCCCGTCATGGAGCATCCTTACGATGGCTCGTGGGGCTACCAGACTCTGGGTTATTTCGCTGCTACCAGCCGCTACGGCTCGCCCGCGGAGTTTATGGAGTTCGTCGACCGCTGTCATCAGGCCGGGATTGGCGTCATTCTCGATTGGACTCCTGCGCATTTTCCGCGCGACGCCCACGGCCTCGCGCAGTTCGACGGCAGCCACCTGTACGAACACGCCGATCCCCGACAGGGCGCGCATCCCGATTGGGGCACGCTGGTCTACAACTACGGCCGCAACGAGGTCCAGAACTATTTGATTTCCAATGCGCTCTTCTGGCTCGACAAATACCACATCGACGGCCTGCGCGTGGATGCCGTTGCCTCGATGCTCTATCTTGATTATTCGCGCAAGCCGGGCGAGTGGATTCCCAATCAATCGGGCGGCCGCGAAAATCTGCAAGCCATCGAGTTTCTAAAGCGCATGAACGAAATCGTCCACGGCAAATTCCCCGGCATCCTCACCGTCGCCGAGGAATCCACGGCCTGGCCCGCCGTTTCGCGTCCCACCTACCTCGGCGGTCTCGGGTTCAGCTTCAAATGGAACATGGGCTGGATGAACGACACGCTGCATTACTTTTCTCACGATCCCGTGCATCGCAAATACGAGCACAACAAGATCACGTTTTCCATGCTCTATGCCTTCACCGAAAATTTCGTTCTCCCCTTTTCCCACGACGAAGTCGTCCACGGCAAGAACTCGCTCCTGCACAAAATGCCCGGCGACTTGTGGCAGCAATTCGCCAATCTTCGTTTGCTGTATGGCTACCAGTACGCGCACCCGGGCAAGAAACTCCTTTTCATGGGCCAGGAATTCGCCCAGCGCCACGAATGGAGCGAAGCGCGCAGTCTCGACTGGCATTTGCTCGAGTGGGACTCGCATCGCGGCACCCAGAATCTCATCCGCGACTTGAATCGTCTTTACGTTTCCGAGCCAGCCCTTTACCAAGTCGAATTTGACTGGCACGGATTCGAGTGGATTGACGCCAATGACGCTGACAACAGCGTCCTCAGCTTGATTCGCCGCGGAAAGAATCCCGAAAACCTAATCGTTGTATTGCTCAATGCGACTCCAGTGGTTCGTGGAGGGTATCGTCTTGGCGTTCCGCACTCGGGCTACTATCGTGAAATCCTCAATACGGACGCCGCCATCTATGGTGGTTCGAACGTCGGCAACGCCGGCGGCCAGCATGCCTCCGACCAAGCAGCGCAAGGCCGCCCCCATTCTCTCGTCCTTACTCTTCCGCCCCTGGCCGCCGTTTTTCTGAAGTGGCAACCTTGATTTCGCACTCCAAAGATCGCGCCTTTTCCTGGAACCGTCACCATTTACTTTTCGACGAAACACGATTTGGCAACGCGGAGACGCCCGCCGCCTTCAAGGTATCCTGAAATCACAGGAAGAACGGAATGCCTGGAAATTTTGCTATTCGGCTGCGTTGTCCTCTCTGCGAAGCCGACTCCTGGGTCACGCTCGCAGACCGCCACGAAACTTACGAGCAGATTCAAGAACAAACATGGGATTTCAAGTGCCGCGAACATGGGGCACAACGGGGGGCACCGAAAGAGGTCATCGCAGTGGCCCCGCTCGATGAAAAAACGTCATCCACAGAAAAATCCGCTTCTGCCTTTGGCGAGCCTACCTCCACCGAAACGACCAAAAGAATTCCTCGTTCGAGTGAGCGCCTGTCTCTACGCTTTGCCGTGGTGGTTTACGGTTTCACCAAGGACCACGGCGCGTTCCACGAAGAAACGGAAACGCAAACCGTCAATTCGAGCGGCGCCCTGGTAATGCTCAAAACCAAACTGGCCATTGGAGATTGCGTGTTTCTCATGCAAAAGGGCAGCGGCCTCGAACAGGAAGTCCGCGTGGCTTATCTCGAAGCTTACACGGACCGCGAAACGAAGGTTGGTCTGGCTTTCAAACACCCCATCCCTGAGTTCTGGCGCAGGTCCCGCAAGCAGCAACGCGTCAGGAAAACGCTGCGCGTGGTCGTCAAAGGCATGGACTCACGGGGCCATCCGTTCAAGCAGAGCAGCTATACCATCGACCTCAGCCAGGATGGCGCGCGCCTAGACGCCATTGGCTTTCTCACTTCGCCAGGACAAACCATCGAAGTGCGCCGGCTCTGGCGCAAAAAGAGATTTCGTGTGGTGTGGATCGGCCACGTCGGCACAACGGAAGCCAATCAAGTCGGCGTAGTTGGGCTCGAACGAGAGAAGGACATTTGGCAGGTGGAACTGCCGGAAGGTGAGCCCGATGAAGAGCCTTGGCGAGGCGAGCCCTAAAGGAATGACCGTTCCGTTGTCAGGTCTGCTTGCTCAGCTTTAACTCCCATCTTTCTCGTTTGCCATTTCCCTTAAGCTGGTTCTGTTCAACCCCGGTCTCTCGTCTCGCCTCTCGACAATGACTCGCTTTTTGGTTCTGCACGGTAGCCGCCTCGGCCCGCGGCCATTTTTCTTCCCGCCGCTCGAAGCATCCAGGGCATGAAGCGCTCGAGGAAGACCAAAGCCTTGCCATGCCCGGTAATGACGGCTTCGCGTTTCCCTTTCGCAATCGCCCGCAAAA
>Ga0182035_10000357_pt1 | contig 20655 bp, 29 predicted proteins | sample flu12Cox44000170_FD_125969 | JGI IMG/M metagenome (GOLD analysis project Ga0182035, IMG submission 125969) | Lab enrichment of tropical soil microbial communities from Luquillo Experimental Forest, Puerto Rico - flux4day.12C.oxic.44.000.170 | ecosystem: Environmental > Terrestrial > Soil >...
GCCGCTCCCGTCGCAGGCGCCGGTGCCGCGGGACACCCCGGGTGCGACGGTGATGGGTGGTGTCACCGGCGCGAACCAGGTAGCCGAGGCGCCGTGGGCGGCGCCGAACGTCAACCCCTACGAGGCTGGTGCTATCTCGCCGATCTTTGTGGGTGGCGACCCTGACCCGGGTGGCCGCGACGACGTCCGCGGCTCCGTCGGCGCGGCGGTCGCGGCGGCGGAAGCACGGTTCGCCGAACATCAGACCGACACCTACCAGCAGGGGTCGCAGATCGGTGACCTGATGAACCTGCCGCCGCTCACCTCCACCGGGAGCAACGGCGGCGGATTCTACGACCCGCCCCGCGATTACGGAGCCTGACATGATCACACCCAGCGACACGCCGTCGAGCCCCAGCGACTATGCGGCCGTCACCCCCCACTCCCGTGGCCCCGCGCCGTATGACATTCAGGCGCCGATGGAAGACCTGTCGGCGGTCACGGCGGCGGCGGGACGTGAGTCCGGCGCGGGGATCGTGTACCCGGTGTCGGGACGCCAGTCCGACACGCAGAACCTGATCATGTCCCCGCCGGGATATCAGGATTTCGACATTTTCGGTGGCTACGCCGGGGGTGGCGGCGAAACGTGGCCCGTCGACGTCGGCCCACCCGGCACCTGACACCTTTGACCGGTCACGCGGTTATCGGCTACTGCCATCCGGGTGAGGTCCGCGCCGAGTTTTGCGCGTCGCTCCTCGCGACCGTCATGGAAGGCGCCACACCGGTTGACACGGTCCTGACCTATGCATCCGGGCCGAACATCAGCACGGCTAGGAACCTGATCGTGGACGAGTTCCTGCGGCAGCAGCGGGCGCCGTGGCTCCTCATGTGCGACACCGACATGGTGTTCGCCGGCGACGCGCTCGACCGGCTCATCGGCGCCGCCGACCCGCAGGAACGGCCGCTGCTCGGTGCGCTGTGTTTCAGTCCCGCCGCTGGTGAAGTACGGCCCACCATGTATGAACTCGTCGAGAAAGACGGCGGCGCTTTGGGGTTCATGCAGCTGGAGTCGTGGCCAGAAGATCAGTGTGTGCGGGTGACAGCGACGGGGACGGGGTTCCTCCTGATGCACCGCGGCGCGCTCGAAGCGGTGCGCGACCATGCGGGTGACCGGTCGGCGCCGTGGTTCCGCGAAACCGCGGTCGGGTCGCCTTTGGCGCTGATGGGCGAAGACATGACGTTCTGCCTCCGCGCCGGCGCCGCGGGGATCCCGGTGCATGTGCATACCGGTGTGCAAGTGGGTCACATGAAACCGTCGATGCTCGGCAAAGTCATCTGACGCCCGTGTGGGAGTTGTGGCGCAACTGGGATCCGGCGCTGGGGCTGCTGCCGTTGCTGCGGACCTTGTTCACCTACACGGACCGGACACCGGGACGGGCGACGGGGTGGCTGTACCTGCCCGACCGTGAACCCGTCACCGTGTGGCCGGCTGTTCTCGCGGAGGCCGGCCCAGGGCTGCTCGACCGGCTCGAGGACACCACGGGGTGTGTGTTCACGGCGTGCTGTTTCCAGGCTTATCTCGACGGGACAGGCTGCGGGTGGCATCACGACCGGGACTGGGGCGCGCAGGCGATCCTGTCCCTCGGTGTGACGCGCAGTTTCGGCCTGCGCGGCCCCACCGGCGACACCTATCTGCGTTTGGGGCATGGGGATCTGCTGTTCATGCCAGCCGGGTTCCAGCAGGACCACGAACATTGTGTCCCCACCGAAAACGTCCCCGGCGAACGGTACTCACTGGTTTTCCGGTCCACCCCCTGATCACGTCACGCCACCGGTTAAGGAGCAGCACACAACATGGCGATCAGCGACATTTACACCGTCGACTCCGGTCTGGTGACGATCTCCACGACCGCCCAGTCGCCGATCCTGCTCGCGACCACGACCGCGACGAAACGCGCGTTCTGCGTCGGTGTCCGCATGAAAGTCGGTGTCACCGGCGCTGTCGCCGGGAACGACGTCGTGTTCACCCTCGCCCGCGCCGGGAACTCGCCGACCGGTGGCACCGCCGCGAACCTGCGCCCGCATGACGCGGCGTCGGCGGCGTCGTTCACCACCGCCGCGATCCCCGCCTACACGATCGCCCCCACGTTGGGGAACATTCTCAGTGAGTGGGTGCTGCCGCAGACAACCGGCAGCATGTGGGAAGAATTCCCCCCCCTCGGTTACGAATGGGTCGCCGGTGTGTCCACGTATCTGGTCATGTTCGTCACCACAAGCGTCGCGACCGCGACCCCCCTCGAGGCGCAGTTCATCATTTCCGAATAACCGATGGGCCTCGTCCAGTCGAAATCGGGCACCGGCACCGGGACGTCGCTGACGGTCACGCTGACCAGTGCGACCGGTGCCGGGAACTGTCTCATCGTCGGCGCGGTGTGTTCCGGCACGTCCTCGAACGGGTCAGTGTCGGGGGTGACACTCGGCGGCGCGGCGGGGAACTTCGCGCAGGCCGCCACGATCGGCGGCAGCGGCGACGGTGGGATCGCCGCGTTCTGGGTTGATCCCAGCTGCGCGGGGGGGCAGACGTCGGTGGTGGTGTCGGTCACCGGCGGCACCGGGACCCAGACGATTTTCGTGTGGGCCGATGAACGCGACGACATCGCCGCCGCCGCGCCGGTTGATAAAACCGCGGGGGCGGTCGCCGCGTCCGGGACGTCGTGGTCGTCGGGGGCGACCGCCACCACCAGCCAGGCGTCCGAAGTGTGGTACGGGATCGTGTTCGGCATCGGCGCCACCGGCCCCACGATCACCGGTCCCGCGTCCCCGTGGGTGAACCACACGCAGGTCAACGCGGCGGTCGGCACGTCGAACGGGGCGATGACCACCGGGTATGACGTCGTGGCCTCCACCGGTGCCTGCACCTACAACGGGACGTTCGACCTCAGTTCCGAATGGGCCGCCGCCGCGATGACCCTCACAGCCGCCGCCGCCGGCCCGGGTGCGGCGTTCGTCCCGTATCCGTGGCTGCAGATGCGCACCGAGCAGATCGCCGGCGGGTCCGGTGGCCGGATCATCAGGAGCTGACCGATGAGTTTTTTCAGCGGCACCCAAACCGAAGTCCTGTATGCGCTCGCCGCGCCGGTCACCAAAAACACGTACACGACGATCGCCGCGTATACCGGTGTCGCCGGCACCAACCCGATCTGCTCGATCCCCCCCGGGTGGGCGCTGAACGACAACCCGAACCCGATATCGCGGGGCCTGTACCTCCACGCGGAGGGGACGATCGCGAACACGGCCGCGGCGACGTTCGCGAACGCGATCAACATCAACCCTACGGTCGCGACCTCCACCAGCAACATCACCATCAACGCCGCCTACACACCGACGGCGTCGGTGACCGCGCCGTGGCATCTCGACGCGTGGATGACGATCACCGCGTTCGCGACGTCGACGATGACGGTCCAGTGCAACGGGCGGATCGTCTACGAATCGGTCGCGACCGGCGGCGCGCCCACCACCACATCGCAGGCGTCGGGGTTCTCCGGCACGTGGACCGGTCTCGACCCGCGTGTCCAGCAGTATGTCGAACTGTTCGGCACGTGGAACGCGTCCGCCGCCGGTAATACGACGACCGTGCAGCAGCTGTTCCTGTTCGGTCTGAACTAGCCATGCCGCCACCGGCGGCGGGGGCCGCGGCCACGCGTTAAGGAAGGTGGTGCGGCGTGGCCATCCTCCCGCGCTGCGCGACCGGCCTGTCATCCGGTACCGGCACCACCGCCGCGCCGGCGATCACCGGGTGGACCACCATACCCGCCGGGCCCGGCGGCACCGCCCCCGTCGCAGGCGACCTGGTCATCATCACCGGCGGCGTCGACGCCGCCAGCCAGACCGTCACCCAGACCGGCGGCACCGGTACGTGGACGATCCTCACCGACGTCAACACCGGGTGGACGTTCCGCCCGACCACGGTGTGGCTCGCGTACCGGTACTGGGACGGCACCGAAACCGCACCAACGTTCACCTGGGGCACCAGCAGCCGCTCCACCTGGGTGATTATGGCGTTCGCGCCCGACGCGGGAAACGCTATCGCGATCGACGTGTGGGCGGCCGATCTCAACGATTCGGCCGCCGCCAGCACGCACACCCCCAATCCCGCGACCGTCACCGCCGGCAATACCGATCTGTCGATGTGCATGGCGACGATCGTCGGATCAGCGAACGCCGCGACCGGTTCAACCTTCAGCCCGCCGCCGACCGGCTGGACGGTCCCATCCGGCGGCACGATCAACAACTCCGGCACCGCGTCACGGCCCAACCTGGGCACCGCGTTCTGCTACCGGGCCAGCCAGACGGGGACCGTCACCCCCGGCGCGTGGACCCTCCAGGGTTCCGGCACCACCACCACCGCCTACGTCCAGCATGTCCTGCTCACCGAAATCCCGGCCGCGGCCTCGCCGATGCCGGCGCAACCCGGGCAGACGTGGCTCCGCCGGTTCCACCGCCGCCAGTCCCTCCCCTGGCCACCCGCACCCGCTGCAGCGGCACCGGGGGCGGCGGGTTCACCACCATCCGGGTTCATCGTCACCCGCCGCCCCATCCGCCCCGTCTACGGCGGCATAGGCGCGTTCAGCAACACCCCACCCGCCGCGGCCGCCGCCGCGGGGCAGCGGCAGCTCCTCACGATCCCCCGCCGCGCCCCCACCCGCGGCGTGTGGCGCGGCACGGCACCGGTCACGTCGAACCGGCCAGCCGGCAACCCGCCCGGCGGTGCCATCTACCGCCGCCGCACCGCCCGCGGCCTATGGGCCGGCACCACCGCCCGCACCATCAACCACGGCGCGGGACAGACCCAGCCGCCCGCGGTGCGGCAGCCGCGCCGCACCGCCCCGCGCGGCCTGTGGGCCGGGACCGTCACCCGCACCACCAACACACCATCCGGGGCGCCCCCCAGGGGCACCATCGCCCGGCGGCGCCCCGCCCGCGGCCTGTGGGCCGGGACGGTCAGCCGCACCACCAACACGCCACCGGGGAACGTCCCCGGCACCGCCCCCGACCATCTCGTCATCGCCCGCCGCGGCGCGGCACGCGGCACATGGGCGGGGACGGTCTCCCGCACCACCAACACACCATCCGGGGCGCCCCCCGGCGGCACCATCGCCCGGCGGCGGCCCGCGCGGGCGCTGTGGGCCGGGACGGTGGTCCGTACCGCCAACGCCGTCCCCGGGCGCGGTGTCACACCACCGCATGTGATCATCGGGCGCCGCGCTACGGCGCGGGGGACGTGGCGCCGCGGCACCGGCGCACCGCCGCGGGTGCCGGCCGCCGCGACCGGTGGCCTGGTCCGGCGCCGCCGCCCCGCTGGTGTCACCTGGCGCGGGTGGGTGTCGCGGACGGTGAACCAGCCGCCGCCGCCGTTCACCATCGGGCAGCTCACCACCGCTGATGTGGCCCGCAACCAGCTGACCGCCGCGGGAGCGGCGAGTTCGCTCACCACGGCAGCGCAGGCGGCCGCGGCCTTGACGGCCAGCGATAAACGGACAGGAGGACCCGGTGGCTAGATACCCGCTGAACCAGCCGATCCGGGTTTCTACGTCTGTCCGTGACGTCACCGGCACCCTCGTCGACGCCGGCACCCTGACACTGCTGGTGAAACTCCGCCAAGCCGACGGGACGTGGGCGACAACCGGCACCTACAGCACACCTACGCACGACGGCACCGGCCTCTACCATCAAGACGTCCCCGCCGCCGACCTGGCCGGGTTGGGGCATTACCAGTACACGTGGACCGCGGGCGGCACCGGCGCGGGTGTGTCGTTCGGCGACTTCGACGTCTTCGACCCGTTCGAAGACGCCCTGCTGCCGTTGCAGGACGCGAAAGACATGCTCAACATTCCGCAGGCGACAACCAGCTCGGATACGGAACTGCAGTCGTTCATCGCCACGATCGAAACGTCGCTTGAGGCGATGACCGGCGGCCCCATCATCAACCGTTCCATCAGCGAACGGGCTGAGCTCGACAGCACCCAAACCGTCCTGACCGTCCGGCAGCGGCCCCTCGTCTCCGTCACCAGCATCGTGTCGGTCGCATCCGGGCAGCCGATCGACATCACTACCGGACTCGACATCGACACCAACGCCGGCACCATCAGACGCAAACTCGCATACCCCTTCTACGGCCCCTACTTCCAGTGGCTCCCCATCATGACCGTCACCTACGTCGCCGGCTGGGGCACCGCCGCCCCCGCCGCGTTCAACACCGCCGCCAGGATCATCCTCCAGCACCTGTGGGAAACACAGCACGGCCCCACCGCCCGCCCGTCGATGGGCGGCATGGACATGATCCAGCCCCCCGGATTCAGTTTCGCCATCCCCAACCGCGCCGCCGAACTCCTCGAAGGCTCGCTGAACGGGATGCCATTCAAGTCAGAGGCATACCTCTAAGTGACCACCTCGCGCGTCCCGGCGCTCATCGACTACCTGGTGGCGCAGTTCCAGGCCGCGTCCACTCTGGGGGGCGCGTCGCCGCCGGTGCTGGTGTTCGACGGGCCGCCGACGACCGCGGATCCGGCGCCACTCGCCCTCTATGTCGGCGTCGGCGACGTGTTCGCCGACACCCCGCCCACGGCGGCGACCTCGGAGCAGACAGCGGTGGGTCTGGCGCAAAAGCGCGAGGAACTCGCCACCATCCACCTGGCCGCGGTCGCGTGGGCGGGGACGGACGACATGAAAACCGTCCGCGCCTCCGCCTACGCCATCGCCGCCGCCGTCGAAGACCTCGTACGCGCCGACACCGCACTCGCGGGCCTGCCGGGTGCGGCTCTGGCCCGGCCGGGGGTGACGGGAATCGTTTTGCAGCAGAACAACACCGCGCAAGGCGCGGTCGCGCAGGTGTCGTTTCAGATCACATACCGCACATTGATCGGCGTTTGAAAGGACAAACGGATGACGGCCTATGCCATCCAGTCGCCGCCGCACGCGGGGGCGCAGCTCACCATGACCTTGCCGACGACCGGCGCGGTCGACACGTGGCCGACGGGCGCGAACGTGTCCGCGTTCATCCAGGGCCCGTCGTCGGCGACGGCGACCGTATCGCTGCCGATCCCCACCTTCGACGGGCAGGCCGTCACCGCCCGGTCGGTGACGGTCGCGTCGGGCCAGACGTGGTTTGTGCCGTTGCCGCCGTCGGTGTATGGGGTGGGCCCGATCACCGTCACCTGGTCCGGGACGCTCACGGCGTCAGCGGTCGCGATCATCACGTCCGTGGGGTCGTGATGTCGGCGGTCATGTACCACCCGCAGACGCAGGCGACGATCGTTGTCAGCCCAGACGCGGTGCCGCAGTACCGGCAGTCGGGGTGGCTGCTCCGCTCCGAATGGGACGCGAACCAGGCCACCGCCGCCCAAGACACGGCTATCTCATCAGGCGACGTCACCGTTGAGGCGCAAACGGCGACCGCGGACGGTGCAGCGCAGGCCACGGAAACGGACGAGGAGAACTAGGATGCCCGCGACGCCCCTCACCCCGACTACCAGATATTTCCCGCCGGGTGTCCGGAAGATCTACTGGGTGCCGGCGATCTCGAACTACAACGCGCCGACCCGCGCCGAACTCAACGCCGGCACCGATTTGTCGGCGGAGATCGAGACAATGAACGGCTGGTCCCTCCAGGGAGCCACCGTTGACGTCCCGGACATGGGTTCCCGGTTCACCTCCCAAGTCCCCGGCCGGCTGACCAGCGCACAAAACGACATCACCGCGTACATGTCGCAAAACTCGAACGACGTCCGCTCCCTGCTGCCCCGCGACACCAACGGCTATGTGGTGTGCCTGTGGGAGGGTGACGTGACCGGGCAGAAGATGGACGTGTTCCCGGTGCGGGTCGTCACGCAGGCGAACGACACCGTCGTCGACGACCCGGGGAAGACAACCATCTCGTTCGCGATCACGAAACTCCCCGCGATCTACATCACCATCCCGTAATGCCGGACGCCCGGGTCAAGGTCAGCGCGACGCGCACCGGCCCGGACCTGGGGAAGATCGCCCGCGAGCTGCTCGCCATGGACGAGGGGAAGGTGACCGGTATTTTGCGTCGCCGCCTCGAGGACGCGGCGCGGCCGTTCCCGGCCGCGGTGCGCGCTTCGGTCCTCGCGATCCCTGTCAAACCCGGGGGGAAGCACACGGGTCTGCGGGGACGGATCGCGTTGTGCGCGGAAACGTCGTCGCTGGTCGAAGGCCACAACGTGTATGTGCGGATCTGGATGAACCCAGAGAACATGCGCCCCGATTACATGACGCTGCCGCTGTACATGGAGGGCGTGAAAGTGTCCCGGCGGCGGGATTACACCCGGTGGCGTCACCCGGTGTACGGAAACCGCGAAGTGTGGGCACAGCAAGATGCGCACCCGTACTTTTATCAGGCGGCGCGGCCGTTCGGGGTAGCGTCGGAGTTCGCGGTCCGGGACGCGCTCAGCGAGATCACCCGCGAACTGAACGGGTGACCGGTGGCGTCCCCGCGGCCGGGAGCGCACGCAGTGCCATGACCAGCGCCACGACCCACCCGATGACCGTCCAGCCGAAGAACAGGTTGACCACGATGACCTGCGATTTCGCGGGGACGCGGCGGTGGACGGCGACGAACGACGGGACCCAGTAGGCGACGACGGGCAGCACCACGAACGCGATGGTGCCGGCGATCTGCCCGGCGAGCGTGTTGCCGCCTTCAGCGATAACCAGCATGAACGTTTCCCCCTTCATCTTGCACTGTATCCCCGGAGGCAGCCTCGTGCGTCTATCGAAAGATGACATTCTTCACGCCGAAGACTTGCGCACCGAAGAAGTTGACGTCCCCGAATGGGGCGGGACGGTGCTCGTCCGTGGCCTGACCGGACGTGAACGCGACGAGTTCGAAGGATCAGTCCTCGAGCAGCGGGGGCAGAAGACGGTGACGAACACGGCGAACGTCCGCGCGAAACTCGCCGTCAAATGCGTCGTCGACGACACCGGCCAGCGGGTGTTCGCCGATACGGACGCGAACGCGCTCGGCGAAAAATCGGGCGCGGCGATCGACCGCGTGTTCGAGGTCGCGTCGCGGCTGTCCGGGCTCGGCGACAGTGACGTGAAGGAACTGGCCGCGGATTTCAGCGTGGCGGCTGGGAACGGTTCAAGTTCGAACTCGCCAGCCGCCTCAGCATGACCGTCCATGACCTGCTCGGCCGCGTCAGCAGCATGGAACTCACCCAGTGGATGGCGCTGTTCGAAGCCGAAGCAGCTGAGCGGCGCGACCAGCAGCAGCCGCGTCAGCAGCTGAGAGGTTTGTGACCGGTGGCGACGATCCAATATGTGGTCAACGCGGTCGACGCGGCGTCGGCGACGTTCACCCGGATCGCGGCGACCGCTGACACGCTCAACAACCAGCTCGACGAGCTCGCGCACAAATCAGCGACCGCCCGTGTCGGCCTCGCCGGTGACAAAGAGGCGCAGGCGTCGCTCACCAATATCGATCTGAAACTGGCGCGGCTCGGGAAACGGATCGCCAAACCAGACGTCACCGTCGAGGGTCTCGCCGCGGCCCGTTTGGGGATCATGCGTCTCGACGTGGCGCTCGACCGGCTCGACCGCAAAACGGTCACCGTCGATGTGGACTGGCGCGGACGCATCGGCCAGTTCCTGTTCGCCTCCGGCGGCGGCGTAGGTAACGCATTCCGGCAGTTGTTCGGCGGGGGCGCCGGTGGCGCGGGATCGAAGGCGGCGGCTACGGGGGGGATCCTCGGTGGTTTGCAGAACGCGCTGCCGGTCACGGGGCAGGCAGCGCTGTACGGCGGCCTGGGTTTGCTCGCCGCGACCCTCGGGCCGGCGCTGATACCGACGCTGCTGGGTGGCGCGATCGGCGGCGCGGGCGCGTTCGGTGGTCTCGCGATCGGGTCGAAAGACCTGGCACAGTTGCAGACGCTGCGGAAACAGCTCGCTGGTGTCACCGGCACCACCCCCGCGTCACAAGCGGCGCGGGCCCGGATCCAGGGACAGATCACAGCGTTCCGGCAGGCGAACCTGCCGCAGATCGCGTTCGGCCGGCAGGCCGCGGCGCTCACGGGCACCGTGGAGTCCACGTTTTTCGGTGCGCTCACCACACGGCCGGTGATCCGGCCCGGCGGCACCGGCCCCGGCACCCACCAGCAGGTCCTGGGGCAAAGTTTCCTCCAGGGCCTGATCCCCATTTTTCAGCAGCTCGGCAAGTTCATCAAAAGCATGGGGCCGCAGCTCGGCGACCTGTTCCGCGCGTCGCTGCCGTTCCTGAAAGAGTTCGTCAAAGTCCTCGAGGCGGCGGCTAAAACTATTCTCCCGGCGATCACCCAGTCGCTGAAAGACATGGCGCCGTCGCTGCCGCTGATCACCCACGGGTTCGTCATCCTGATCGAGGGGATCGCGCGGATGATCCAGGCGATCGGCCCCCGTGGGATGAAAGCCGCGGCGAAACTGTTCGTCGACCTGATGCGGATCATGACGTTCGCGTTGCAGACACTCGGCCAGTTCATGAACGGCGCCGCCGTCACCGTGCAATACGTCGCGCACGTCTTCCACCAGCAGTGGGACGAGGTGCGGCACCGCACCGCCGACGCGTTCGACCGTATCCGGCATGACATCGCTGACTTCGCCCACAACATCGCCGTCTGGTTCGACCGGATCCGCCACTTCGTCGCCGCGTCGTGGGACGCGACATGGAACGACACGATCGGCCGTGTCAAAAGCAGCATCGGCACGGTCGTGACCTGGGTCAAAGGGATGCCCGCGAAAATCCTTAGTGTCCTCCGCGGCCTGGGGCATTCGCTCGCCTCGTTCATGTCCGCCGCGTTCACCGAGATGCTCAACGCGATGAAAAACGTCGGCAAAACGATCTGGGGCTGGCTCACCAGCTGGGTCAGCGCCATCCCCGGTTTCCTGAAGAAAATCCTCGGTATCAAATCGCCGTCGTCTGTTTTCTACAACATTGGGAAACAGATGATGATGGGCCTGTTCCACGGCATCCAGGACCACGCCAACCAGGCGAGGAACGCCGCGCAGCGGGCTGTGTCCAGCGCCCCCGGCGGTTTGGGTGGCCCCGCGTCGGCGTCAGCGGCGCAGGCGCAAGCCTACGCGCGGGGGCGCCTGGGTGCGTATGGGTGGGGTTTCAACCAGTTCCAGTCGCTGGTCAACTTGTGGAACGGCGAGTCGGGGTGGAACCGGTTCGCCCGCAACCCCTCATCCGGTGCGTACGGCATCCCGCAGGCGCTCCCGCCGGGGAAGATGGGCGCGGCGGCGAACCCGCCGCAGTCGTCAGCGGCGGCGCAGATCAACTGGGGCATGGGTTATATCCGCGCCGTGTATGGGTCCCCGAACGCCGCCTACGGTGCGTGGCTGTCCCGTTCACCCCACTGGTATGACCGTGGCGGCTGGCTCCCGCCCGGCGCGACGCTCGCGGTGAACACGACCGGCGCGCCGGAACGGGTCGTGTCCGGCCGCACAGATATGGCGATGCTGTCGTCCCTCCACCGCATTGAGGCGCTCCTGGCAGACGGCCCATACCGGACCGCCGCCGGTGTCGGTGATGCGGTGAGCGGCGCGTCGCGGCAGGCGGCGAAGTCGGCGCGTTACAGTGCGAGGCCGCGGTGACCGAATCCCTGAACCTCGGTGGCGTCATCGAGCTCCTCGGCTCCCCCGCGGGGTTCGTCCCGTCGATGCTCCCGAACGCCGCCGGCGCCACCTACGGCCTCGGTGGCGCCGCTGACGTGTGGGACCTCGGCGCCCCCCAGCCCGTCGTTGACGTGCTCGCGACCCTCCTCGGCGACGGTGAAATCCCCCTCGGCCGCCGCGCGAGCAACCGCACCATCACCCTCCCGGTGGTGATCCGCGCGCCCGACCTCGCCACCCTGACCGGCGCCCGCGAAGCCTTGTTCGCGGTCGTCGATCAGGCGTACTGGAACCTGACGTGGACCCGTGACCTGGCGACCGCGTATCCGGTGACGTTCGACTGTTTCCGCGCGGCACCGTCGGTCATCACCTACAGCCTTGAGGATTCTGATGCGCTGATCGCGCGGATTCTCCTGTCGTTCCAGGCTTTGCCGTATGCGCGGTCCGCGAGCAATCCGCAGACGCTGAACTTCGCGTCGCCGATCACTGGCGCGTCCGCGCCGCCGCCGGTTGTCACACTGGACACTTACAGTTCGGTGTCGTCGTCGACGCAGCCCACCTGGTGGCAGGCGAAACCGCAGGCGGTCCTCGGGCCGGGGTCGGCGTTCTGGGACTGGGATTCGACCGACCAGGACTCCGCGCCCCTCTACACCCACACGCTCGCCGCGCCGGTGGATGTGACCGGGCGGACGAAACTGTCGCTGTGGCTCGGGCTGGGGTCGCCGGAGAACTACGGCACCTGGCATAAGGGGAACGTGACGTTCGCGTTCACGCTGACCGACAACGCGGCGCATACGGTCACGTTCGGCACGACGGTGAAGGTCGCGGCGTCGAACTCGGGGTCGGCGCCGAAATGGAACCAGATCACCGCGCAAATCCCCCAGGGCGCGGGCCTGTTCGACTACACCCACGTCAACGCATATTCGGTGCAGTTGTGGCGGTTCGTCGGTTCCGACGGCGACCTGGAACTCGATTCGGATGTGTGGCTCAACGGGCTGCAGGCGATCCCCGCGACCACCGGCAGCCCCGCGTCGTCGCGGGGAACGGTGTACAGCCTGAACAGTATCCTCGGGTCGGCGCACACACCGATGAACCTGCAGTTCCAGCAGGCACCGAACACGGTCCCTACCACCACCACTTACACAACGCCGGGGTCGGTGAGTTTCAACCCGCCCGCGAACGTCGCGGCGGTTCAGGTCAAAAAATGGGGCGCTGGTGGCCGCGGCGGGAACCGCACCTCCGCCGGGAACACCGGTGGCGGCGGCGGCGCCGAGTTCACCGAGTCGTCTTATTTCCCGGTGTCACCGGGGGTGCCGGTCGCCGGGTTCGTCGGCGCTGGCGGCACCACCGCCGGCGGCGGTTTCGTCCAGCGCGTCTGTAAAGGCACCCTGAACTCGACGAGTTCCACCACGTTCTCCGGGACCGTCGCCGCCGCGGTGACCGGTGGGCAGTCGCTGATCGTGATGATCGGGTTCGGTCTCACCGGCGGCGCCGTCACATCGGTGACGGACAGCAAATCGAACACCTACAGCAAGGATTATGCGGTGAACCCGGCGACGACCGGGCAGCGGTGCCTCGAAGTGTGGCGGTGCGCGAGCAACACGGCCCTGACGACGTCGGACACGATCACCGTCACCCTGTCGAGTTCCCAGTCGAACGGTGCCGCGTTCATCTGCGACGCGTACGTCCCCCTCGCCGCCACCGACGTGCAAGGCTTCGACTTCAACACGTCCTCGACGGGGAGCGTCGCCCCGAACTGCACCATCACCGCCTCTGATGTGGTCGCGGTCGCTGGGGGGATGGTGTTCGCCGCTGGTGACACCCCGTCGATCGGCGGCGCGTTCACCGCGACCGGGTCCGCGGCGAACTGCAACACCGGCAGCACCGGCTGCGATTTCCTCACCGCCTACGACAACGGCCCCGCGGCCGGGTCGCTGACCGCGACGTTCACATGGGGAACGAACCATTCGAACGTCGGTGTCATCCTCGGCTACACCGCGTCGGGGACCGGTGCGGTCGACGGGCAGGGAACCTGGTTCGGCGCGAACGATGCGACGACCGGGCACGGCGGGAAAGGTGTCACCGCCAACACCAGCGCCGGCGGCGCCGGCGGCACCGGTGCGACGCTGGCGAGTTTCCTCACCGGCACCGCGTCCACGTTTGAGACGAACATCGCCACGTGGGCGGCTGTGACGAACTGCGCCATCGTCCAGACCGCGGCGCAGGCCCACGCCGGCACTAAAAGCCTGCAGCTCACCTCGGCCGCGGCGGGGGACATGACCGCCGCGCACACCGCGGCGGGGACGATCCTGGTCAACGGGGCGCCGGTCCTCGGCTCCGCAGCGGTCACCGTCTCCGCCTGGTTCCGCACCGCCGTGACAGCCAGGACGTGTAACATCGGCGCCGACTTTTACGACTCGGGCGGTGCGTCCACCGGCGCCACGTCCTACAGCGCGAACATCACCGACTCAGCAGCTGGGTGGACGCAGGCGACAGGTGTGTTCGTGTCACCCGCGAACGCGGCGTTCTGCCGGGTCACCGCGAAAGTGCAGGCTACCGGCGCAGGCAGCGAAGTCCACTACATCGACGACGTGGCCCTGTATCAGGGCGCGGTGTGGGCCGGTGGGACCGGCGCGACCGGCACCGCCGGCGGCGGCGGCGGCGGCGGCGGTTCCGCTGGTGAAACCGGCGCCGGCGGCAACGGCGCCGTCACCGGCGGTGGTTCAGCTGGGACCGGTGGCGGCGCGGCGGGTGGCGCGGGCGGCGCGTCCGGCGGCAACAACCCCGGCGCCGCGGGGAGCGCGCCGGGCGCGGGTGGGGGTGGCGCGTTCTCCACCACGACCGCCGCGGCGGGGAACGGCGCCAACGGCCAGATCCAGGTGTCCTATACGGTGACGCAGACACCGTTCGCGACGCTCGTCGCGCACATGGCCGGGCAGGACGCACCCGCGGCGCTGGTGCCGCTCGTGCAGGCCGGTAACGGCGCCGACCCGCCCGACGGCCGCGAATACACGGTCCCCGCCGCCGCGGCGGGGGTGAACGCACGGTTCGCCGGCACCTACACGCTGATCCTGTCGAACTTCACTTTCGACACCCCCGCGAGTTCACGGACGGTGACCGTCACCGTCAAACAGTATGAGTATCCGGGTGGTCCCGCCGCGTCCACAGCGGTGGCGCGGACGTTCACCCCCTCGTCGGATATCACGAACGGGCTGGTGATCCTCGACAATGTGACGCTGCCGGTGAAACAGATCCCCGACGACAACACCTCCGCCTACTTCACCGTCAACGTGAACGGAACCAACGCGAACGACCGCTATCTGGACCTGCTATTCCTCGACACCGACGGGCAGCTCGTCTACGTCAACATCGGCGACGGCAACTCCTACGTCAGTTACTTCCTCGACGCGCCCACCGCCAGCCAGGACCTCGGGCTCCTGTCCGGCACCGATTTCGACCGGTCGTCCGCGGTGTCCGTCGCGCAGTATGCGATCATCTCCGGCGGCCCGCTGATGGCATCACCGGGGAACAATGCGCTCCTGGTCTACGCCGTCGAGGGGCAGCCGGCGCTGCAGGTCACGTATCAGCCGCGGTACTGGGTCGACGACCCCGGCGGCCCCGGCGGCCCCTAACAGGAAGGGTCTGGGCCATGTTTCTGCTGACCGCCCGGCAGGTGAAAACCGCTGCTGCTGCCGCAGCCGGCGCCGGCGTGTATCTCGCCGCATCCGAACTGGCTGCGTCGCGGCGGGTCCGTCTCACCGGCTTGTTCATGCTCACCACCGCCGCGATGGCCGGGGTGATGACCGCCGGCGCGTCACAAAAAGCACGCGCTGTCGACAACCGGCTCTCCAACTTCCTGAACAACGGCGGCTACATCGGGGGGAACCTGAAAGTCGCCGCGGAAGTCAACACCACCACGTTCAAAATCAACGGCACCCCGCTCACTCTTAACCACGGCTCGCCGACCGCCCCCGGCGGCGGTCCCCTCTCCTACTCGCCGTCGTATGAATCGTCGCAGTCGTCGTGCATGTCCGACATCATTATCGGCCTCAAAAATGCGAACATTTTCGCATGACCGATCTGCTAGCTGAGGCCGTGGCCACCTTCAAATACAAACCCGGGTGGCAGATGCGCCTGGTCTCACCCGGGCCCGATATCTACTGGCCGGTGGACGGTACCGAACGGTACCTGGAGATCACCTTTGCCGCGAACGACTCCGCCACCGGCCAGCCGCTGCCGTTCCCCATCCGCCACGAGTTCCCCGTCCCGGAGCTCGGCCTCACCGTGGACTGGGACCGGTGGCTGTTCAGCCGCATCCTCGACGCCGAGCACCATGAGGCTATGGAGTTTTTCCAGGTGAACGGCATCCGGCCGTTCTACCCTGAACACGGCGGCACGCAGGCGAGGATGCGTGAGGATCTGTACGCCATCAGACGCAGGAGGCCAGCGTGAGCACCGCAGGGTTCCAGCTGACCGCCGCGAGCATCGACCAGGCGATCGGCGGCGCCGCCGACAAGCAACGCGACCTCGCCACCACCCAGGCTGACCTGCTCGCGAAACTCAACGCACTCGGCGCCGACGACAACGCGCGCCGCGCCGCGCTGCAGGCGCTCGCCACCGGCTACGCCGCCGACCCGGTCACGTGGGCCAGCGACGCGCTGTACAAGGCGAACCTGATGGGCGGCAACCTCGCCGGTGTCTACTACGGCACCGTCCAGCAGGGCGGCACCGGCGGCACCGGCGCGGTCCTGTTCAACTTCGACAACGCCCTCGCGGCGTCCCGCAGCATCAGTGCCTCTTGAACGGCGCGACTCGACGCAGGTGGTGACGTTCGCCCCCGACGGGACCGACCCGCGGTGGCTCGGCGCCGCCGGCCACTTCACCCAGCTCACCTACTCATACACGCTCCCCGGCGGCCCCGACCAGCTGACCGGGCTGCTGCAGATCCCCGCCGGGTCGCGGACCAAAGCGATCGACGCGGGCCGCATCGTCCAGGCGTACCGCGGCGCCGCCTGCGTGTGGGACGGGAAACTCGACGAGTCCGCCGCGTCCGACGCCGGGTGGCAAGTATCGGCGCACGGCGCGGGGACGTTCGGCGCCGACTTCGACGCCGAATGGCACGGCGGCTCATTCACCTCCGACGAACCCGTCAACAACGCGATCAGCCGCGGCCTCCGCTGGGTTAACCCCGGTATCGGATCCGGCGCCGGTGTGTACCTCGCCCAGCCCACCGACAGCGCCAGCGTCACGGTCACTGACCATCTGAACAACATCACCCAGCCCACCGGCTCCACGTGGTATGTCGGCCGCGGGAACATCCTGTCCGTCTACACACCGAACTGGACGGCACCGACCCGGATCCTCATCGCCACCGCCCCCGTCACCCGGTCCCTCTACGGATACCCCACCGTGCTCTGGGCGCGGTACCAGTCCGGATCCGACTCCACATCGGGCACAGCGACATTCGCGACCACATCCGTGACGAACACGGCGAACGCCGCGAAACACGGCAACATGGAACTGTTCATCGATCTGACCCCCGCCGGGACGATGAGCTCCGGCACCGCCCAGTCGACCCTGTCGGCGATCCTCAAAAAATATACGGCCGCATCCTACGGCGACACGTTCACCATCCGCGACGGGCAGCTCACCACCCTCGGCGGCACGCCCGTCGACCTGGCCGCCGAACAAGCCGGGTTCACGGCGCAGCTCGTGTTCGCCGCCGGCGGCTACGGCGGCGAAGTCGTCCCCGCGCTCCCCGTCACGTTCACCTGCGGCTCCTACACCTACGACGACTCCACCCAGCAGGCCACCATCGGCGCCTACCAGAACGCCAAATTCGACCTCGCCACGCTGCTGTCGAACTGGGTCACCACCCACCCGCCCGCAGCATGAACACCCCCTACTACCAGGACGAGGCCGTCACCCTCTACCACGGCGACTGCCGGGAGATCACCGCATGGCTGGCCGCCGACGTGCTCGTCACCGACCCGCCCTATGGGCGCGGCGCCGCTGGCATCAACTACAGCAACGAGTCGATGACGAGCCGCAGCCAGTGGAGCCACACCCCGATCATTGGCGACGAAGACACGACAGTTCGGGATAATGCGCTCGCCGCATGGGGACAGCGCCCGGCGATCGTCTTCGGGGATCTCAGGATCGTCCCGCCTGCGGGAACGAAGCAGGTCATCATCTACCAGAAGCCCAGCGACGCCGGGTACCGCTCGACTGCAGGCTTCCGCAGGGATGTGGAAGGGATTTACCTGTTGAACCTCCCGGCTGGCTATAGTGGCCGGTCCAGCGTCATTAAGACATCAGCGTCTAAAAGCAACTGGCCCAGTGGGCCATCGCTTCGCTACGGCCACCCGCACGCCAAACCCGTAGACGTGATGGAGATCCTCATCTCGGCGTGCCCGCCCGGGATGGTCGCTGACCCGTTCGCCGGGTCCGGGTCCACCCTCGTCGCCGCCCGTAACCTCGGCCGCAAGGCGATCGGCGTCGAGATCGACGAACGGTACTGCGAAGCCGCCGCCAGGCGGCTCGCCCAGGGCATCCTGCTGGAAGGCATCCTATGAGCCGTCTGTACCGCACCGCCGCCGCCGGTGTGCTCGCCGCCGCCGCGCCAGCCATCGTCCTTGCTGTCCCCGCTGTCCCCGCTGTCCCCGCCGAGCTCGCGCCCGGCTGCCAGCATGCCGTGATCTCAGAGAACTCCGGCAACGGCCCGAACCTGCATGTCGTCATCTGCTACGCGCTGCGGCGCCCCGCCGACGACCACAAATGGGTCCTCATCAACGACGGCGCCGGCCGGGTCGACGGTGGTGACGTTCTCCTCGGCCACCAGGTTCCCGGTGAGGCGCGGTGACCAACGGCGGATACGTGACGTGGGACCGGTGGGACGCCGAACATGAGGCCCTGTCGGCGCGTGTCACCGCGCTCGAGCACCAGCTGGAACGTAAAGCGGCCACCGCTGAACACGAGGCGGAAATGCGGAGGACAAATGAATGGGTGCTGATCGGGGCGGTCCTGTCGGGGATCGTGTTCCCCCTCCTCCTGACCGCAGTCCTGACACTCGTCCACCTGCACGGCAGATTATCCCCCGCTGGGTGTGGATCACGTTCGCTGCTGTCGTCGCCGGCCTGATCGCCTACCTGACCGCGACCTACCTCGTCCTCGCCGAGCTCCTCCACGAAGTCCACCACATCCGCACCGGAGGCTAACCCGATGAGATACCGCAACCTCCCCGAAGTCCGCCGCTGCCAGTCCGGCGAGTTAAGGAGAAACCGTTGATCATCCTCGCGCACGACGCGATCCACGTGAACGTCCCCCACCTCCCCGCCGGGCAGGCCGCCGGGTACACCACCGGCACCCCGGACATCCGGTGGACCGCGCAGGATTGGGCCGCGCACCACGGCGCGGTCCGCATCTGCCAAGACAGTGGCGCTTCGGATACGACAGCGGATGTGCTCGACGTCGAACGGGGCGCCGCGGCCAACGGCGAATGCGGCCACTGGTACAAAACAGCGATCATCGCGTACAACGGGGGGACACGTCCCGGGCAGCGCCATCCCGCCATCTACACCAGCGCCAGCAACGTGACACCCGTCGTCAACGCTTTGAAAGCCGCCGGTGTGAGCTCTGGGCCAGCGTTGTGGATCGCGAACTGGAACCTGTCCGACGCGCAAGCATCCGCGGATGTCCTCGCCGCCTCCGGCCCCTATCCCGTCATCGGGATCCAGTTCTCGTCCGGCCAGTTCTACGACACCGACGTGTTCTCCTCCGCGTGGCTCAACCACACCTCCACCGCGCCCAGCACGGCCGGGCCGCACCGGCACACCGCCGACGGGCGCCACTCATTCGACACCTACGCCGCCGCCCGCCACACCACCGGGCAGCATCTGTGGGACGAAACGTTCAAGGCCTACACGCCAGCGGACCGCACCGCAGCGCAAGCGCTGATGCTGCCGTTCGGCTGGCCTTACTACACCACCAACGCGTGAGGACCATGATGAAACGTGCCATGGCCTGGACCGCTGGCCACCGCAAAGCATTGACCGCTGCAGCGGTCGGCGCGCTCACCATCGCCACCTATGTCCTCGGGTCGCAGAACCCGTGGGTCGTCGCCGCTGGGGCGGTCCTCGCCACCGCCGGTGTTCATTTCGTCCCCAACCAGTCTTCGCAGCCAGCGGCTGCGGACACCGCCGCACCCGCACCAGCGCCGGCACCGGTGCCCCCGCCGGCGGCCGGCTGATCCTGGGCACGTTCCCACCACTGCAGCGGCTGCGGCTGCGGCGCCGGTGCGTCCACGCGGGGACGCGTGCGGCGTACGATCCACATGCTCCCGGCGCCCTGATGCCATGCCAGCGCGACGATCGCCACGGCTGCCACCGCCGCTGCGGCGAACACGGCGACCTCAAACTGCGGCACCACGGCCACACCGGCGATGACCCCAGCCACTCCGGCTACGATGAACAGTCCGCGGCGCGTGTAGCAGTAGCACATCGCCCGGGCGCGAGCTGGTGTCTCCCGGTTACACATCCCCATCGCCTCCTTGACAGACATTGGGTACCTGTTTTTATTTGCTTTTGCCGTCGAGCCGGAGCAGCCGGCGCCCGTAGCGGGGGACGCGGCCACCGTCGCACCTGCCGCGGGGCGGCAGGAGGGTGCGGGCGGTGCAGTCGCCGGTCGCATATGACCACACCCACGCGCGGTGCTTGCCCCAGCCGGTGCAGTGGTGACAGTTCCGCAGCGGATGCCGCCACAGAGAGTAACGGTAGCAGCCGGTGACAACCACAGCGGTAGCTACCAACAGTAGCCATGTTTGGGTGGTCACTGACCGCCATCCCTTCACGCTCCGTAACATGTCACAGGGTGTGACGGCGCCCGGCGGATTGTCCTACGACCAGGGGAAACAGCGCGCATAAATGCGCGCAAAGGCGTGCCGGGTTTCCCCTCAGCCCGCAGCCTGGTCACTCTCGGTCACCGCCGCCTCTGCGCAGCCGGTGACGCAGCGTA
>Ga0182035_10000360_pt1 | contig 20619 bp, 15 predicted proteins | sample flu12Cox44000170_FD_125969 | JGI IMG/M metagenome (GOLD analysis project Ga0182035, IMG submission 125969) | Lab enrichment of tropical soil microbial communities from Luquillo Experimental Forest, Puerto Rico - flux4day.12C.oxic.44.000.170 | ecosystem: Environmental > Terrestrial > Soil >...
GGCCAGAAGCGGGTGCCACGTCCGCCGGCCAGAATCACGGGATAGAAGTTCGATTGTTTGGTCACGCCGGCTCCGAATCGCTCGCCAAGTCCGGAATATGCACCGCGCACTCTACAGCCGGGTCTCGGGTTCCGGGTAATCCACGCCGGGCACGTAGGCCTTCAGGAAGCTGACTGACCACTGCGGTCGCACGCCGAATGCCGCGACGCTCGCCGGCACCACGGCCGCGTCGCCTTTGGCCAGCGTCACGGGCTCCATTCCCGGTGCCTCCAAAATTCCACAGCCCTCAGTCGCCACCAGGATCTGCACAGAACTCTTGCCGGATTCATCCTGGGTGCCGAACGCCTGCGGCTCCCTCAACTCATAGTGATCGACCACAAAATAAGGCGCGCGGATCATCGGAGCCAGCGTATTGTTCGCCCTCCCCAACGGAGCCGGTCCGGGCCGCACTACTTTCCCCGATGCGACTTTTTCTTTCACCGCCGCCAGCCCTTCTTTCAGATGCAATTCCCGCGGGCGCCCGTAGTCGTAAAGCCTGTAAGTGCAGTCGGACTGCTGCTGCGTCTCCACCAGGATCGATCCCGGCCCCAGCGTATGCACGGTGCCGCCTGCAACATAAATCATTTCTCCCGGATAGATGTGGATCCAGTTCAGTAATTCTTCCGCGCGCTTTTCTTCGATCGCCTTCTGCAGCGCGGCCCTGGTCACACCCGGCTTCAATCCCATGGCCACCTGCGATCCCGGTTTCGCCGCAACCACATACCAGCACTCCGTTTTGCCCCAGGGTTGCCCAGTGCGCTGCGCCTCCGTGTCGTCCGGATGCACCTGCACCGAGAGCTTCTCATGCGGGAACAGGAACTTCAGCAACAGTGGAAAACGCTGCGGATCGCGCGCCGCCTCGCCCACCAGCTCGCTCCCATATTCCTCGCTCAGTGCGGAGAGCGTCTTCCCACCGAACGGGCCGTTCGCGACCTTGCAGTGATCGCCGGTCAACCAGGCTTCTCCGATTTTCTCGTCGAACTTGTGATCGGGATAAATCGGCGAGAGGTCGGTCGTCCCCCAGGGACGTGGGTCGAACGCCGGGGTCATTCTGAGTGGGTAAAGTGAGCTCATTGATAAGGAACAAAAGAAAAGGAACACCGGCCGACCAACGGGCCGACCGGTCACACCGAATCGCTGAGACGCAGTTTACCGGCAAACGGATGTGTAAGGTCGAAGTTCCCGATCGCCAGGGACTTACGCTACAGCGCCGCCAGGAACTTCCGCATCCGCTCCAATCCCCGGTCCAGTTCCTTCATCGACGTGGCATACGACACGCGGATGTGGTCCGTCGTGCCGAAGCCCTCGCCCGGCACCGCCGCCACGTGTGCCTCGCGCAAGAGCCGCCCTGCCAGATCGGAAGCCGACTTCACACCGCTCTTGCCGAAGAACGAAGACACATTCGGGTAGGCGTAGAACGCGCCCTCTGGCAGCGTGCATTTCACGCCCGGAATCGAGCCCAGGCCGTTCACCACGTGATCGCGTAGCTTGATGTATTCCTGCCGCATTTCTTCCACGCATCCCTGCGGTCCGTTCAGCGCCGCCACCGCGGCCTTCTGCACGATGGAAGTCGGGTTCGAAGTCGACTGGCTCTGCAACTTGGCCATCGCGCTCACGACGGCAGCCGGGGCTAGAGCATATCCCAGGCGCCAGCCCGTCATGGCATAGGTTTTCGACAGCGATCCCAGAATCACCATGCGGTCCTTAAACTCCACCAGCGCCCCGGCCGAGAAATTCTGCGCCGCGTAGTTCAGGTACACGTAGCACTCGTCGGAAACCACCCAGATGCCGCGTTCATGCGCCAGGCGGATGATCTCGGTCATGTCCTCGGGCTTCATCACTGCGCCCGACGGGTTCGACGGCGAGTTCAGGATGATCATCTTGGTGCGGTCGCTGACGTTCTTCAGCACCATTTCCGCGGTCAGGGCGAAGTTGCGCGACTCGTCGGTCTCGACCAGAACGGGCTTGCCGCCGGCATAGCGGATGATGTCCTTGAACGATACCCAGTACGGCACGGGCAGGATCACCTCGTCGCCGTGGTCCACCAGAACCTGCAGCGCGTTGAACAGCGCGTGCTTCCCGCCGACCGAAGCAATGACCTCCTCGCGCCGGTAGTCGGAGTGAAGGTCGGCGGCATGCCGCTTCACAATGGCGTCCCGCAACTCGGCCGTGCCCGCAACCGCCGTGTACTTCGTGAAATTCGCCTGGATCGCCGCGATGGCCGCATCCTTGATGTGCTGCGGCGTCGCAAAGTGGGGCTCACCCGCGCCGAAATCGACCACGTCGATGCCCTGACTGCGCAGCTTGTCGGCCTCGGCCACAACGGCCATGGTGGCCGAAGGCTCGATGCGGTGGATACGTTCCGTCAGCTTGATCGCATGGGTCATTTCCGTCGTGGGAGTCATGCCTTTTTCCTGGTTCTGGATTTCCGTCCTGCTGAAGTCGCTTCCGGGATGGCCGCGAACTCGGCGAGCTTGAACGCAGGATCCATCTTGCCGCGCAGGTTCTGCTCCACCAGTTCCGGCACCAGCCCTTTCACCGAGCCGCCGAGCTGCGCGACTTCGCGCACCAACCGCGAGCTCAGGTACGAATACTTTTCCGCCGGCATCATGAATACCGTTTCCAGCTCGGGCCGCAGCTTGCGGTTCATCAATGCCATCTGCAGCTCGTACTCGTAATCGCTCAGTGCCCGGATGCCGCGTAACACCGAACTGGCGCCGATTTTCGCCGCATAGTCCACAGTCAGCCCGTCAAATGTATCGACCCGGACGTTGCTGTAGTCTCCGGTCAGCGCCTCCAGCATCGCCACCCGCTCGGAGACGTTGAACAGCGGATCCTTGTCAGGATTCCTCAGGATCGCCACCACCAGCTCGTCGAAAATCTTGCTTCCCCGCTCGATCAGGTCCAGATGCCCATTCGTCGGCGGATCGAATGACCCAGGATAGATCGCGATATTTTTGTGCAAAGTCCCCTCGCGGACAGGCGATGAGAGCTGAACACAAGATTTTAGTGGTCGGAGATTAAGGAAGGCAAACGATTCCTGGGTATTTTCTTGAAGGCTCCGCAAGAAAGGGAAGCCGCCGCTTCAGCCGAGCTGCGCATGGCGACAGGGCTGAAGCCGGCGTGCTTCATTTTTCTGAATCGATATGCCAACCAGGATTCGTCCACTTTCCATTCCTTCGCACGAATACCTCTGTCACACGCCCGGTCGTTTGTGAGCGCTTGCCGTCCTTCTCGGTCTCGTAAAGGTACTGGCTCCAGAGCACCGCGACGTCACCGAAATCCTGGATCTCGGTGCGGGGGAATTCCAACCGTAGCAGCTTTGCGCCCGAAGAATGGAATTCGGCGGCCTCGCGCAAAATGTCCGTCTGGTTCCTCCATTTCGGTTCACCGGAACTGAAAACGATGGTGTCGGAGGGTACCAGTTGAGGCAGCAGTTCGGTGTCATTGGCAAACCAGGCCCGCCAAACCAGTTCGCGCGCTTTCAACAGTTCGGGCGAAGGCTCGGGCGCCGCAGCATATGCAGAAACCGAAGACAAAATTGTTGCTGCAGCAATCAGGACTGCGCTTCTACGTATCGATCCCTTCATCTTTCTCTCCTGAACGAAGATTTGTAAAACACAAGATTTCCGGTTAGGGCGATGACGGCTCTCCCGACCGGGAGGCCGGATAGAAGACCAGCATCAGCGCGGCCGCGGAGGCCGAAAACACCGAATAGTCGAGTGGCGATCGGATCCCAAAAGAAATCGCCATGGCGATGCCGAACAGCAGAAGCAGGATCGCACTGCCCAAAGCCATCCACCGCTGCCAGATGCCAAACAGCAATGCGACCCCAAAACCCAGTTCTGCGATCGTCGCCGCCCACGCGAGAAACAGGATCGAGGATGGCGGCATAAACGAATTCACTTCCGCCGTGTACTTCACAAAATTCGCGAAGTTCCCGTAGCCCTCGTTCTTTCCGTAAAGACCGAGGCGCGACGCGATCCCCGACAGAAATGCTGCGCTGAGCGCGAGGCGCGCGTACACGGCCGTCCAGCGTTGCCAGTCCACACGCTCGAGGCTGTTGAGGCGGAGACCCAAAACCCCACCCCCGGTTGCGGTTTTCTCCATGACTAATCTCCTTTCTTCGGCCTGCCTCGAGGCACGTCTATGCTCAGCGGCACATCGCGATCGCAGACGAAATAGGCCAGGAACGCCGCTGATTCGGTCGAGCTTGCATTTGCGGACACGGCATGCACGCCGTGGGGCGCCTCGTAGAAGCTTTGGCCCGTTTGGTAGATCGATTCCGGTTCACCTTCCACCCGAGTACGGATCGCTCCACGAACGACGTATCCGATCACGGCGCAAGGATGGCTATGAGGCGCAGAAGCCTCGCCCGGCCCATAATTCACCCGCACCAGGGTTGCCTTCAGGGCGATCAGGCAAACTTCTGCTCAGCACGACTTGAGCGCGCTCAGGGGTTGACGCCGCCAGTCGATCCGCAAGCGGCAGGGCCGCAGCGCAGCAGACGGCCACGCTGCAAACGAAAATCAGGAACGACCGTTGCTTTGTGCATTGCATATGCTCTTCCTTCCGCTTCCGCCGTGAACCCACGGTACTCTTTAATGGATCAATCATAAGCTCCATTTTGTGCTAAAACAGATGTACCATTATGGCGAAGCGCCGCGGCTCCTTCGAATTGCCGCTCCCACTCCGGCCCCCAGGTACACCCGCCCAGCGCTGGCTCTATTCTGCATTGCGCTCTGAGATTCTTTCCGGCCGTCTGCGTACCGGAGCACGCCTGCCTGCCACCCGCGACCTGGCCGCGCAATATGGCCTGGCGCGCGGGACCATCGTCAATGCTTTCGAGCAGTTGAAGGCGGAGGGATACCTCGACTGCGCGGTGGGGTCGGGCACATTCGTCAGCAGCCTGCTTCCCGAGGAGGTGCTGCAGGTAAGGGGGGAGAGTCGGGAGCCTTCACCGGTGCCTCGCCGGCGCCGTTTCAGACTCTCAAATTACGGCCGACACGTGCATCTGTTCTCCGGCTTTGAACACCGCCCGAGTCGGGCGTTCCGTTGTCATTTGCCGGCGCTGGACCTGTTTCCGGTCGATACCTGGGCGACGCTCAGCGTACGACGCGCTCACCGGCTTTCGCATTATCAACTGATGGGGTGTCCTGCCCTGGGATTTCTGCCCTTGCGTAAAGCCATTGCCGAATACCTCACTCTCTCGCGTGGCGTTCAGTGCAGCGCCGAGCAGGTCGCGATCGTCTCAGGAGCGCAGGAGGCCCTCGATCTCGTCAGCCGGCTTCTTCTGAATCACGGTGACACGGTGTGCATGGAAGACCCTGGCTATCCCGGCGCGCGCTTTGTGTTCCGCGCCATAGGTGCGAGGATTCGGAACATTTCTCTCGACGAGGAGGGTTTGTCAACCCAGGATCTACCCCGGCAGGGTGCCCGCCTTGTGTACGTAACTCCCGGACACCAGTTTCCACTCGCTATGACGATGAGCCTGGCGCGACGCCTTGCTCTGCTGGAGTGGGCCCGAACCTCAGGGGCATTCATTTTTGAGGATGACTACGATGGAGAATTCCGTTACTCAGGGCGCCCGATTCCCGCCATGCATGGCCTCGACCGTCACGGGGTTGTTCTCTATGCCGGTAGCTTCAGCAAGGTGATGTTTCCGGCTCTGCGGCTGGGATATCTGGTTCTGCCCCTCGATCTGATCGAGGCCTTCGAAGCGGCCCAATCCATCACGACCCGACACGCTCCGATGGCAGACCAGGTGGTTCTGACCGACTTCATCGTCGAGGGGCACTTCGGACGGCACCTGCGTCGAATGCGTGAAGTGTATGCCGAACGGCTCTCGGTCCTGTTGGAGGAAGCGCGTCTCAGGCTGGCGGGTCTACTCGAGGTCTCAAACGTGGAGGCGGGCTTGCAGACAACGGGATGGCTCGGCAGCGGAATCGATGCTGCGCTCGCAGCCGAGGCTGCTGCCAGGCGCAACGTCGAGATCATGCCTCTCTCGGTCTATGGGACGAGCCGTGCGACGCGCGGCGCCCTGCATCTTGGTTTCGCGGCAGTCGAGCCGAAAGAGATTCGCCGCGGCATCCGCGAGTTGGCAATCGTCCTGGAGAGCCTGACGAAGCAGCACTCCCGGCGTTGTGGCACGCCCCCAAACCCGGATCGGGCCTAACCTGACCGACTACCGCCTCACCGGCACCTTTGCGTCCGTTCCCGTTGGCATGGTCGCGACTTTCGCGGTCGGCGGGGCCGCAGCCGCAGCACCATTTACAGGTGTTGTCGCTGAAGGATTGGCTGGAACCAACCCCAGCGCCTTGCGCACCTCGCCTTCCAGCTTCGCCAAAGTGTCTTTGTTGTCTTTCAGGAACTGGCGCGCATTCTCGCGGCCCTGCCCGATGCGCTCGCCCTTGTAGCTGAACCACGAACCCGATTTTTCGAGGATGTTGTTGTTGACCGCCAGGTCCAGTAGGTCGCCTTCGCGCGAAATGCCTTCACCATAGAGAATGTCGAACTCCGCTTCGCGGAACGGCGCCGCCACCTTGTTCTTTACCACTTTCACCCTGGTTCGCGAGCCGGTCACGATTTCGCCCTCTTTGATCGCCGCGATGCGGCGAATATCGATGCGCACTGACGAATAGAACTTCAGCGCGCGACCGCCGGTCGTGGTTTCGGGATTACCGAACATCACCCCGATCTTCTCGCGGATCTGATTGATGAAGATCATGCAGGTCCGCGACTTCGACACGATGCCGGTCAGCTTGCGTAGCGCCTGCGACATCAGCCGCGCCTGCAGGCCCACGTGGCTGTCACCCATCTCGCCATCAAGTTCGGCCTTAGGCACCAGCGCAGCCACCGAGTCGACCACCAGCACGTCGATCGCATTCGAGCGCACCAGCGCTTCGGCGATCTCCAGCGCCTGCTCGCCGTAGTCGGGCTGCGAGACCAGCAGGTTGTCGACGTCCACGCCCAGCTTCTTTGCATACTGCGGATCGAGCGCGTGCTCAGCATCGACGAACGCCGCCATTCCCCCCGTCTTCTGTGCTTCCGCGATCACCTGCAGCGCGATCGTCGTTTTGCCCGAGGACTCCGGCCCGAAGATCTCTACCACCCGACCGCGCGGGAATCCGCCCACGCCGAGGGCAGCGTCGAAGGAAATCGCCCCCGTCGGAATGACGGAAATCGGCACAATGGCTTCCTTCGATCCCAGTCGCATGATCGGACCTTTGCCAAACTGCTTTTCTATCTGGGAGAGCGCAAGATCAATTGCTTTTGTACGTTCGTCGGCCATATGGCTCCTCGGGAGAAATGTGGGTTTTATGAAGACCCTCGTAGCGTATACCCACGGGCTGGCGGGTCGTAAGTGCTGATCGTCACAGCGATTTTGGCCAATATACCACGAAGCGAATAAAAAGCGAATCTTATTTGACGGAGAACCTTTATGAACACTGCGGAGGCGAGCCCTCTGGTCATTCCGAACGAAGCGAGGAATCCGCCGCTTGCCAATGCCCTGGATCTAGCTCGCTTGGCTCGTGCGTCGGAATGAACAACCGGCAAGGGGGTCGCCTACCATCAAGACTGTCGGGCACGGTTCCACGCGTTTCGCTGGAAAATTCTGCCTCACTACCACACCCGCGCTACATTGAGAAGATGGAGCGGCACTCCATCGCGGCCTTTCTGGACGACTTCCAGCGCCATGGCACAGAACCGGCTTACGTCCAGCGGCGTGGCTATCGCGTCGAGCGCTGGACCTACGTCGAAGTCGCCCGTCTGACATTCCAGTTTGCCCGCGAACTCGAGGCTCTTGGGATTGCCAAGGGCGCCCGCGTGCTGCTCTGGGGAGAAAACTGCGCCGAGTGGGTCGCCGCCTTCTTTGCCTGCGCCTTGCGCGGCGTGATCGCAGTTCCAATGGACGATGCCGCATCGCCCGATTTCGCCGCCCGCGTTCTCGCCGAAACCGATGCCCGACTGGTGGTTTGCGCAGCGAAGCACCGAGAGCGCGTCAGCGCGCAGTCGATCGCGTTGGAACAATTGCGCAACCGCGTCCAAGGTATTTCCGGCGAGCCCTACGAACCAGCCGAAATCGACCCCTCCGATCCCCTCGAAATCATCTTCACTTCCGGCACCACGGCCGCGCCCAAAGGGGTGGTCATCTCCCACGCCAATCTCCTGTCGAACATTGCGCCGCTGGAATCCGAGATTCGCCACTACCTCCAGTACGAGCGCTGGGTCCACCCCATGCGCTTTCTGAACCTGCTCCCGCTCAGCCATGGATTCGGGCAATTCCTCGGATTGTTCCTGCCCCCGCTGATGGCCGGCACCGTCGTCTTCCAGAGTGCGCTCGGGCCGACCGAGGTCATCGAAACCATCCGTCGTGAGCGTGTCTCGGTGCTGGTGGCCGTGCCCCGCCTGCTGCAATCCCTCAAAGAAAAAGTCGAGCGCGACCTGGAAGCCGACCACAAACTCGCGCGCTTCCGCACCGCGTTCCAGGCCGCGAAAGGTCAACACTTCCTCCGCCGCTGGTGGACGTTCCGCAAAATCCGCCGCCTGTTCGGCTGGAAGTTCTGGGCCTTCATCTGCGGCGGTGCTGCTCTCGATCGCGACGCCGAAGAATTCTGGGGACGCCTTGGCTACGCCGTGATTCAAGGCTACGGCCTCACGGAAACCACGTCACTCATCAGCGTGAATCATCCCTTCCGCCTGGGTAAAGGATCGATTGGCAAAGTTCTGCCTGGCCGCGAGGTCAAGCTCGCCGAAGACGGCGAGATCCTCGTCCGCGGCGGAGGCGTTGCGTCCGGCTACTGGCAGGACCATCACCTGACAAGTGTCACCGGCGAGCAGGGCTGGTACCGAACCGGCGACGTCGGCGCGCTCGACGACCAGGGCAACCTTTACTTCAAGGGGCGCAAAAAAAACGTGCTCGTCACGCCCGCGGGTATGAACATCTATCCCGACGACCTGGAAGCCGCACTACGGACTCAACCTGAAGTTCGTGACTGCGTGGTGATCGGCGTGGAAACCGGTGGCAACGCCGAGCCCTGCGCGGTCCTCATTCTCCGCGACGGGAGCTCCGCCAACTCGGTCGTGAAGCGCACCAACGAGTCGCTCGCCGAATATCAGCGCATGCGCCAGTGGTTCGTGTGGCCAGAGAGCGACTTCCCGCGCACCTCCATCGGGAAACCGAAGATCAACGTAATCGCCGACACAGTGCGCGCACACCGCGAGCCGACAACATCTGTCGTCGACGGAGCCAGCCCGCTGGCCGAGTTGGTCTCGAAAATCTCTCGCCGCACCGTGACGTGCCTCCGCCCTGAAGCCGACCTCGAAAACGACCTGCAGCTCAGCTCCCTGGAGCGCGTCGAGCTCATGAGCGCCCTGGAAGACCGTTACCAGGTCGATCTGAAGGAAGCCAGCTACAGCGCGACCCACACGGTTGGCGAACTGGAAAAGCTGCTCTCTGCCCCTCGCGCCGCCCGCGCAGGGCACCACTATCCGCGCTGGACGCTTTCGCCGCCCGTGCGCTGGCTCCGCACCGCCGCGTATTACCTGCTCGTCCTGCCCGCAATTCGACTGCTAGGCTGGCCACGCATTGAGGGCCGCGAAAATGTCGACGGCGTCGACGGTCCGCTGCTCGTCATCTGCAATCATATTGACGACGTCGACGTGGGCTTCGTACAAACCGCACTGCCGCCACGCTACCGCCACTTCCTCGCCACCGCCACAGGCGGCGAAGCGCTCGAGACTCTGCGAACTCCTCCCGCGAATCGAGGATTCCTTCCCGGCCTCTATGATCGCCTGCAATGGGTCCTCGGCGTCGCCCTGCTCAACCTCTTCCCCCTCCCGCGCGAGGCGGCTTTCCTCAAGAGTTTCGCCTACGCCGGAGAATGCATCGACCGCGGCTACAGCGTGTTGGTCTTTCCCGAAGGCCACCACACGACCGACGGCAACCTGCGCCCGTTTCGCGCCGGCATCGGATTGCTCGCCACCCGGCTCAGCGTGCCCGTGCTGCCCATGCGTATCGACGGCCTTTTCGAAGTGAAGCAAGCCGGCAAGCGTTTTGCGCCGCCCGGCAGGATCCGCGTACGTATCGGAATTCCCATTCGCTTCGAGCCCACCGCCGATCCACGATGGATCGCTCGAGAACTGCAAAACCGCATCGCCGAACTGTAGCCCTCCGCCCGGGAGCTCATCCAACCTCAGTGTGCCAAAAGCGTCGTCTTCGACTTCGATCCCCGGACCCGCTGCTTTTATCCCTGTGACCTAAGTCACATCCTGGCTGTGATCAGCCCGGTAGCCTAAGTCACGTCAGAGAAAGCCATGGGAACCCAAGTACAGAACGAATTCGCCGGCCGGACGCCGATCCCGGGTCCCGCGCACCACCGCATCGTCTGGACGCCGCCATCAACCCGGCCTTCCCCCAAAAAGAAGCTCATCCGGCGCACCGAGCGTGACCACTCCCAACTCCTGCGTCGCGGATATCAATTTTGTTTTCTCCTGATGAATGTCTGGCTGGGTGGCCAGTTCTATTTCTGGGTGCGGCACTACGAAACGTTAGGGCAGTCGCCCTACGTCGCGCGCCCCGCGGGAGTGGAGGGCTGGCTGCCCATCGCAGGCATGATGAACCTGAAATACTTTCTGCTGACCGGCCGCGTCCCCGAGCTTCACCCCGCCGCCATGTTTCTGCTCGTGACGTTCGTCTCCATGGCCTTTCTGTTCCGCAAGGCATTCTGCAGCTGGCTCTGCCCCGTGGGCACGCTCTCGGAATATCTGTGGAAGCTCGGTCGAAAGATGCTCCGCCGTAATTTCCATCTCCCGCGCTCAATTGACATCCCGTTGCGCGGCCTGAAGTATCTGCTACTTGGATTTTTCCTGTGGGCCGTCTCCAGCATGTCAGCCAAGGCCATCGTCGCTTTCATGCAGAGCCCCTACGGCATCGTCGCCGACGTGAAGATGCTCAACTTCTTCCGCTTCCTCGGCGAAACTGGACTGATTGTCTTGGGAGTGCTCGTGCTGGCTTCGCTGCTGATCCAGAATTTCTGGTGCCGCTACCTCTGCCCCTACGGCGCCCTGCTGGGCCTTTCGTCCGTCTTCAGTCCGCTGCGCATCCGCCGCAATCCCGAGACCTGCATCGATTGCGCAAAGTGCGCGAAAGCCTGCCCCGCTGCTTTGCCGGTCGACAAACTGATCAGCATCAAATCTGCCGAGTGCACTGGGTGCCTCGAATGCGTGGCCGTGTGTCCGGCACAGGGAGCCTTGCAAATGGCCCTGCCCCGGTTCGTCGCCGCGCCCGAACGCCGTCCCGTGCGCAGCTGGGCGTTTGCCGCCGGGGTCGCCGTGCTCTTGTTCGGAATCGTCGGATTTGCAAAGACCGAAGGCTACTGGAAATCCGACGTTCCGCAAGCGGTCTACAAGCAACTTGTGCCGCACGCAAACGAAGCCAGCCACCCCATGCCGGGCGATCCTGCTTTGCAGGAATAACGCGATTGCTCAGGCGCATTCGTTGCCCTGGAACTTACAGCCCAACCACCAGGCGTCCCAACCAGGCTACGCTGGAACGACGGCGTTTCGGGTTCGGCGCTTTGCCCAAGCGCGCGCAGGATGGCCGGTGACCATTCGAGTCTTGTATCGTCTACCTGTGTGCGGCGATGCTGTCGCTTGAAGGAGTCCTCCGTCCATGCGCATTCTTGCCTTCGCTACGGTTCTTTTCTGTTCTGCTCTCGCCCTGGGCCAGCCGCTCAGCCGCGCCGCCGAGGACGGCATGCCCGAACTCGACCACTTCCATCCCGAGCAGGCTGATCCCTCTCTCAGCCCCTGCGAGGATTTCTTCAAGTACGCCTGTAACAAGTGGCTGAAGGCGAATCCCATGCCAGCGGACCAGGCGGCATGGGGCACGGGCAACAAGCTCGTTCTCTGGAACGTGGCCGCCACGCACGAAACCCTCGAAGAAGCCGCGAAGGCCTCCGCGGGCCGCACCTCCGCTGAGCAGAAAGCCGGCGACCACTACGCGGCCTGCATGGATGAAGCTGCCATCAACAAGGCAGGAATCCGGCCGCTTCAGCCCGCCCTCGACCGCATCGCCGCGATCAAGGACAAATCGCAGCTCCCCAAGCTGATCGCCGAACTCCATCAGATCGTGCGTCCCGCCAATCTGAATTTCATCGACGCGCAATATCAGGGCGTCCTGTTCGGCTTCTACAACAGCCCGGATTTCGATGACGCGCGCGTCAATGTGGGCGCACTCGACCAGTCGGGCGTGAACATGCCCTCGCGCGAGTTCTATATCAAAGACGATGACAAATCGAAGCAGATCCGCGAACAATACGTGCAGCGTGTCGGACGCATGCTGGCGCTGAGCGGCGAGAGCCAGCAGCAAGCCGCGGCCGACGCCAAAACGATTCTTTCCATGGAGACTTCCCTGGCGACCGCTGCCATGGACGTCGTCGTGCGGCGCGATCCGAAGAACATCAATCACAAGCTGACCCCGGAGCAACTGCAGACGCTCACTCCGTCGTTCCGTTGGAGTGAATACTTCAGCGCGATGAAGGTGCCTGCTCAGAAGCAATACCTCGTCACCTCACCCGAGTTCTTCAAGGGCATGGAGCAGGCGATCGCTGCCGAGCCCATCGATCACTGGCGCGCGTATCTGCGCTACACCCTCCTGCACCTCTCCGCCTCATCTCTGTCACAGGACTTCATCGAGGAAAATTTCAGCTTCTACGGAAAGACTCTTTCCGGCACTCCGAAGATTCAGCCGCGCTGGCGCCGCTGCTCGATTTATGCCGACGCCGACCTCGGCGAAGCGGTCGGGCAAGCCTACGTGAAGCGCTTCTTCCCGCCGGAAAACAAGACCCGCATGCTCGAGATGGTGAAGGGGATCGAAGATGCCCTGCATCGCGACATCGACGCAGCCACCTGGATGTCAGCCGAGACCAAGGCCAAAGCCCACGTCAAGCTCCGTGCCCAGATCGACAAGATCGGATTTCCCGACACTTGGCTCACCTACGAAGGTGTGGAGATCAAGCGCGACGACTTCCTCGGCAACGTGCAGCGCGCCAGCCGCTACGAAATCGAACGCCGGATGTCCGAGATCGGCAAGCCCGTGGACCGCAAGCTCTGGGGCATGACGCCGCCCACCGTGAATGCCTATGAAGATCCGCAGACCAACACCATCAACTTCCCCGCCGGAATTCTGCAGCCCCCGTTCTTTGATGGCAAAGCGATGGACGCCGTCAATTATGGGGGCATTGGTGCGGTCATCGGTCACGAAATCATTCACGGCTACGACGACCAGGGCCGCAAATTCGACGCCAACGGCAACCTGAAGGACTGGTGGGCGCCGGCCGACTCTGCCGCCTACGAAGCGCGCGGCAAATGCATCTCTGACGAGTACACGCAGGACGTGCCTGAGGCAGGTGTGAAGCAGGACGGAAAACTCTCACAGGGCGAAGACACGGCCGACAACGGCGGAATACACATCACGCTGTCCGCGCTCGAAAACACTCTCAAAGCGCAAGGCGAGGACTTGAGTTCCCCTGCTCCCGGCGGCATCACGCAACTTCAGACTTTCTTTTTGGCCTACGCGAACGTCTGGTGTGGAGATCTCCGACCGGAGGCCGCGCGCACCGCGGTGATGACTCAGGGGCACTCCCTGAACCGCTACCGCGTGAACAACGTGGTCGGCAACATGCCGGAATTCGCCCAGGCCTTCGGCTGCAAGGCCGGCCAACCCATGGTCCACGCCAACGCCTGCCGCGTCTGGTAGCAGAAGGTAGCGCCGGTTGCCTGCCCTGAGCGCAGCCGCAGGGGCCCGCCGGCTGTCGGGAGGGCGTCCTCGCCCTCCCATTACCACGCAATACCTCGACACCAACCTCACTTCGCCGGCAAATACTCCGCCGGCATCGGATTATCCGCCCGCTCTTCATCCCAGATTGCCGACGCGATCCACCAGCGCTTCCCATCCCAGAACGCCTCAAGGCTGTTGATCCCCCGCGCAATCACCGGGCCATCGGCCTTGATGCGGCTCTCATATGTGCTGAAGATGTGCGCAATGTTCCCAAACCGCTGCGTTTCACGATGAATCTCTTTTTCGTAAAAGCCGTCTTTCACAAGCCCGGCATTCGAGGCATCGACGAATTCCTGGTGCGACATCTTGTGCGCCACGGGCTTGCCATCTTTCGCCAGCGACATTGCCACGAAGCGAATTTCCGGAATATAGAGGGTGCGATCCCGTGACCACTGCCGCGGCTGCCCGGCGGGTCCTGAAATGACGTCATAGTAGGCAGCGATGAGGCCATCCAGACTCGCGACGTCGGTCGGCAGGGGCGCGATGGTCGGCACATCGATGGGCGCCTTATCCGCTTGCGCGACTGCGGCACCAGAAAACATCAAAATCGCAACCAGCATGTGAGCAAGTTTCTGCATGAACCCTCCAGAGTCTGGCGTCGTAGTGTAACAGCGGGAACGCTGTGCCCCAGGTTCGCGTGCGTTCTTTGCACGCTAACCTGGGACAGGGAGCGGGGTTCGTTACCTCTGATCCCCACAATCGAATTTTCCAGCTTTCATTTGCCGCCGCGCCGTTGATAATAGTTAAATGGCGCGTGCTGTCTTGGACGAACGATGGCTTCCGAAGTCAGTCCTCTGTCTTCGCGACTACAACCTCAACAAATTCGTCCACGACCTGATCGCCGGCATCACGGTCGGACTGGTTGCTCTACCCCTGGCGATGGCTTTCTCCATTGCTTCAGGCCTCTCCCCGCAAGCCGGGATCTACTGCGCAATCGTCACCGGCTTCCTGATCTCTGCGCTCGGCGGATCGAAGACCCAGATCGGTGGTCCTACCGGCGCCTTTGTAGTGGTGGTCGCTGGCATCGTGGCTGCCCACGGGGTCGATGGCCTGTTCATGTGCACCGTCATGGCCGGAGTGCTGCTCGTCGCCATGGGCGCGACCGGCATGGGTTCGGCCATCAAGTTCATCCCCCGGCCCATTGTGATCGGTTTCACCAACGGCATCGCCATCCTCATCGCCAGCACGCAGGTGAAAGACTTTTTCGGACTCCAGATCGAGCACGTGCCTGGCGTGTTCTGGCTGCGCCTGGAATCCTTCGCTACGCATTTCCAAACCCTGAATTACGACGCGACTTTGCTGGCGGTCGCGACGGTCGTCATCCTCATCGTCTGCCGTGCCGTCTCCAACCGCATTCCCGGTCCCATCGTCGCGTTAGTTCTCGGCACGCTGGCCGTTTATCTGTTCAAGTTGCCGATCGAGACGATCGGCAGCCGCTTCGGAGGCATCCCTAGCGGCTTGCCTCATCTGCACATTCCCAGCTTTCGCGCCGACCTGATTCACGGTCTGCTCGGGCCCGCAGTCACGGTGGCGATGCTGGGCGCGATCGAGTCGCTGATGTCGGCGGTTGTCTCCGACCGCATGAGCAACGACCATCACAATCCCAACGTCGAATTGATGGCCCAGGGCGTGGCGAACATCGCCTCTCCTATGTTCGGCGGCCTGCCCGCCACTGGCGCCATCGCGCGCACCGCGACCAACATCCGCTCCGGCGCCCAGTCGCCGGTCTCAGGCGTGATCCACTCACTGACGCTGCTGTGCGTGCTACTGTTTGCCTCGCACCTGGTCAGCTATGTCCCCATGGCTGTTCTGGCGGGCATTCTGATGGTCGTCTCCTACAACATGGGCGAGTGGCGCGAGATCCCCCAACTGCTCAAGCTCACGAGGACCGATATCAGCGTCTGGCTGGTGACGTTCGCCCTCACCGTCTTCGCCGATCTCACCGTCGCCGTCGAAGCGGGCATGATCCTCGCCGCACTCCTGTTCATCAGTCGGGTGGCGGCAACCACCACCGTCTCACAGGTCACCGATGACTACATCGAAGACGGCCGCGTCCACATCCTGCAGGACAAAGACATCCCCTACTACGTCACCATTTTCCGGATCCATGGGCCATTTCTGTTCGGCGCGACCGACAAGATCTCCGTCGTCACCGAGAACATGCACACCTTGCCGCCGGTTGTGGTTCTCCGCCTGCGCAACATGACCGCACTGGATGCGACCGGACTCTACGCGATCGAGGAAGTCGCTCGCACGCTGCAGGCCAGTGGGCGAACGCTGATTCTCTGCGGCGCGCGGGAGCAGCCTGCGAAACTGTTGCACGAAGCCGAATTCGAGGAAGTGATCGGAAAGAACAACATCTGCGACAACGTGCAGGACGCCGTCGCCCGCGCCCAGGATGTCTTTGAGAGGATGGAAGCAAAAGCCGTGGTGGGCGGGAAATAAGGAGACCGGCTGCCGCGCAGCTGTCGCAGCCGCCACTTAGGTCCTGGCGTCCGGCAGCGGGGCTTTAGCCGCTGAGGAGAGCTTTCTTGGCCTCGGGCCGGTTTGGCGATGTGCCCAATGCCAAGTGCGAAATCAGGCCGTCTGTCCCGCCACCGCCGGCGCAGCAGAGGGCGCGACCGAAGCGGTCTCCTCAATCGTAGTCTCTTCCCAAAGAGTCTTGTCACGCAGTAAACGCGACACCAGGGCGGTATGCATCGCATGCCCAGCGCGGTCCGCCACAATGTTCCCCAGGATCTGTTTCCCCACAAGCGCCAGGTCGCCGATCAGGTCGAGCACCTTGTGCCTGACGAACTCATCGGTATAGCGCAGCGGCGGATTCATCAAGCCTTCCTGCGTCAGCACGATCGCGTTCTCGATCGACGCGCCACGAATCAGTCCTTGCTGCCGCATCGCCTCCGCTTCATGCAGGAAGCCGAACGTGCGCGCCGCCGCAATCTCTCGCAGATAGTTGCCGTCCGAGAGGTCCACCCGGAACGTCTCGCGCCCAATCAGCTTGTGCGGAAAATCAATCGTGTACTCCACCGAATACGTATCCGCGGGATAGATGGCGATGAACTTATTCCCTTCGCGCAGCTCGAGCTCCTGCCGCATGCGCAGATAACTGCGCAGCTTGCGCTGCTTGCGAATGCCCGCCCGCTGGATCATCTCGACAAACGGCCGGGCGCTGCCATCAAGGATCGGCAGCTCCAGGTTGTCCAGCTCCACGATCGCGTTGTCGATCCCGGTCCCGATGAAAGCCGACAGCAGGTGCTCAGTGGTCGAGATCAGCACGCCTTTTTTCATGAGGCTGGTGGCGTAGCTGACGCGCGCCACATTGCGGCCAGTGGCCTCAATCTCGAAGTTGTCTAGGTCGACGCGGCGCAGGACGATGCCGGTCCCCGAGGGCGCGGGCAGGATGCGGAGGCGGACCGGAGCGCCGCTATGCAGGCCAACGCCTGTGCATTCCACGGCGACGCGGATTGTCTGTTCCTGTTTCAACGTACGTTAGATGTCTTTGAGCCAGCACAGTTTACTGGCGAAGGCGAATATTTGTCTGTGGCAAATCCGCCACAGTGCGTGGCTAAAATCTGAATCCGCATTCCCATGCTGCTGATTTGTTTGAGGATAGGATTCGCGTGCCCGGGGTATACAGTCGGGAGCATCCCTTCCGATTCGCCTACTTTTTCTTCTGCGGCAGGGTGCTGGGGTCGTAGGTGGCTTTCGCCTCGAACATGGAGTCGGCCAGCCCATTGTTGTAGGTCACGGTGTTCAGGAAGCGCTGGTTTGACATTTCGCCGTTGTAGAAGCGCGTGATGCTGTAGGGCGTCATGATGCCCTGCGTGGGGCGGTACGCGTCGTAGATTTCTTCTTCGGTGTTGCGCAGATTGTCTTCAGGATCCCGCCAGGTGAACACTTTCTTCACGGGAAGATGCAGGTTGCTGTCGACATAGAGCGTCACGCTGTCGTTCTTCGAGTTCAGGATCGTGACCTGGTCGGCAGGCTTGTCGGCCGCGACCGCCGCCCCTTCGTAAAACAGCGCGACGCCCGGCTCGTTGATCCAGCCCCGCAACACAGCTTCCAGCGAATGGTCGCGGCGGCGCAGGTAGTCGGCCAGAATCTTGGCGTCGAGCCCGGTCGTCCCCTTGAAAGTGATCTCGTAGCCCTTGATGCCGTTGTAGACGTACGCGATATCGCGCTGCTTGGTCAGCTCGATGCGTTCGCGGTCGGGATACTTCAGGAACCGCCAGAAGGGGGCGCCCGGGCCGGTGGCTTCGCCGCGATGGAAGCTGTAGGTGCGGCCGGTCTGGCTCACGTCCTGGACGTTGAGGTAGGCGGAGCCTCCCAGCGTTTGAATGGCCTGGTCAAGAATCGCGCGGGCCTTAACGGCGTTGTCGTTGGCGGGGGGCGCATTTTGACTGGCGGGCGATGAAGTTTGTGAAGGAGCCGGGGCCGCTGAGACGACGCTCAGCACCAGGACCGCGAAAACGAAACGCATGGCTTTCAAACCGTTAGACGTCCAAATGGTCGACAGAGGCTGCATCGGTCGGGCGCTCATCCCACCAGCACCGCGCCGCCATTCACGTTCAAGATCTCACCCGTGATAAAGCCGGCCTGCTCGGTGCACAGAAACAGGATCGGCGCCGCGATCTCTTCCGGCGTGCCCACGCGCCCGATGGGAATGGTCGCCCGGATCGTCTCGCCGGTTTTCGGATCATTCAGCGTGGGCAGCGACATGTCGGTGCCGACCCAGCCCGGTGCCACGCAGTTCACGTAGATACCATCCCGCGCGAGTTCGGTCGAGAGCCCCTTCACCATGCTGATCAGCGCGCCCTTGGTGGCCGCGTAGTCCACGTGGAACGCCTCGCCGCGCTGCCCTGCGGTGGAGCTGATGAGCACGATGTGTCCGCCCTTGCCGGTGCCCAGAAAGCGCTGCTTCTTCATCTGCGCGACCGATGCGCGGAGGAGTGAGAACACGCTGTCGAGATTGACCGACACCGTGCCCCGCCACTGCGCGTCGCTCAGGACGTCAACCCCGGCGTCAACCGGCGGCCAGATGCCGTGGTTGGCAACCAGAATATCGAGGCGGCCAAATTTTGCGACTGTCTGCTCGACCAGAGTCTTGGCGGTTTCCAGCCCCACCAGATCACAAGCCACCGCCGCGCAATGCGCCTCGCCACATTCCTCCACCAGAGCGTCCGCCCGGGCCGTTGCCCTCTGGTAATTGAACATCACCTTGGCGCCAGCCGCGACGAAAGCACGCACCGCGGCCGCGCCAATGCCGCGCGAACCACCGGTGATGAGGGCGACCTTTCCTTCCAGGGAGAGAGCGAACGCCATGTTTTTAGAGTAGCAGGTGTCAGGTCACAGGTCACAGGTGACAGGGGTTCCCCGGTTTAACGTGAATTGCATGGCTCCCCTTGGGCGGGTGGCCCGCACAACCGTGCGGGGTGCCCCATTCCAATGCGTTCGTTCTGTGCGATTGAGTGGGGTCGAGATGCGAATGAACGGGCCACCCCCCAGTCCCTGTGACCTGGGGCCTAGTCCCCCAAGCTCGGCGCCTTCCCCGTCTTCAGCTGCCGCATCAGCACCCGCACCAGCATGCCGTCGTAGCGGGTGCCGCTCATCTTTTCGATTTCGGCCATGGCCTGGTCGGAGGTTTTAGCTGGGGCGAACGATCGGTCGGTGGTCATGTTCACAAGGGCATCGGCGAGGCCCACGATTCGCGCCCACAGGGGGATTTCTTCTCCGCGCAGGCCGTTGGGGTAGCCGCTGCCGTCGAAGGCCTCATGATGATGTTCGATAGCCTTCTGCAGCTGGATGCTGCTCGGAATGGTCTCTACGATTTCCGCACCGATTCTCGCATGCGTTTTCATGACTGCGTATTCCTCGTCGGTGAGCGTTCCGGTCTTGCTCACGATGCGCTCGGGAACGAAGATCTTGCCGACGTCGTGCACGCGTCCGGCAAAAGCCAGATCGGCGATTTCGTCGGCGGGAAGCGCCAGGGCGCGGCCGATCATTTCCGTGTAGCGGCCCACCATCTCGCCGTGGCCGCTGGCATGGAACTCGCGCGATTCGGCAGCGCGGGTCAGGGCCTCGATCGCTTCCTTCAGCACCTGCACGTTGCACTCGGCCTCTCCGTCGCAGAGGCGGCGCAGCGTGGAGACCAGTTCGTCCAAATCCTCAGGGCCGGTTTGCTCGCGCTGCAGGAAGCCCTCGATGTAGTTGGAAATCTGCTGCCGCTGGGCGGCGACGATGTCACCTTCTCCAAACTCCTCGACGATGGCGACGCGATTGCCGCCGCCCTTCTTGGCCGAGTACATGCCGGCGTCGGCGACGCGAATGATGTCCTCGGCCGAAAATCCATGGCTGGGGTAGCTGGCCACGCCGAAGCTGCCGGTGATGTGGTGCTCGGCGAGCATCGCGTCTTGCGCGAGCCACTGGCGCAGGCGCTCCGCCAGGGCCTGGGCCTGCTCCACGCTGGTTTCCGGCATCAGGATGACGAATTCGTCTCCGCCGTAACGTGCAACCACGTTGGATTGCCGGCAGCGCTGCTCGAGCAGGCGGCCGACGCGGGCAAGTACCAGGTCCCCTTCGAGGTGCCCAAAGGAGTCGTTGACTTCCTTGAACTTGTCGAGATCGATCAGCACCACCGAGAAGGCGCGGCCGGAACGTGAGGCGCGTTTCCACTCGGAGGTGAGCGCTTCCCAGAAAAAGCGGCGGGTCTTGATCCCGGTAAGCCCGTCCGTGATGGA
>Ga0182035_10000361_pt1 | contig 20614 bp, 20 predicted proteins | sample flu12Cox44000170_FD_125969 | JGI IMG/M metagenome (GOLD analysis project Ga0182035, IMG submission 125969) | Lab enrichment of tropical soil microbial communities from Luquillo Experimental Forest, Puerto Rico - flux4day.12C.oxic.44.000.170 | ecosystem: Environmental > Terrestrial > Soil >...
AACATGGAAGTGCCTTTCCGGACGACCATCTATCTGAATTTCACGAACAACTTGCAGGACAAGCTCGCGGCCGCGGGAATTCAGCCTGACATCCGCTCTGAATCGCATCCGTGGACACAAGTCTTCGCTAGTTTCGCGCCGGTGCTATTGTTGTTGCTGCTTCTCTATTTTCTTTTTCGTCAGCAGATCCGCATGGCCGGCAAAGGCGCGCTCAACTTCGGCAAATCCAAAGCCCGCATGCTCGCCCGTGACAAGAACAAGATTACGTTCAGGGACGTCGCCGGCGTCGAGGAAGCCAAGGACGAAGTCCAGGAGTTGGTAGAATTTTTACGCGACCCGAAAAAATTTCAGAAACTGGGCGGCCGAATTCCGAAGGGCGTGCTGCTAGTCGGACCTCCGGGAACTGGCAAAACGTTGCTCGCTCGGGCGATTGCCGGCGAAGCGGATGTTCCATTCTTCTCCATTAGCGGATCTGATTTCGTCGAAATGTTTGTCGGTGTCGGCGCGAGCCGCGTGCGGGATATGTTCGAGCAGGGCAAGAAATCCGCGCCCTGCATTATTTTCATCGACGAGATCGACGCGGTCGGCCGTCATCGCGGCCACGGCGTGGGCGGTGGACACGACGAGCGCGAACAAACGCTGAATGCGTTGCTCGTCGAAATGGACGGTTTCGACACGCAAGAAGGTGTGATCATTATCGCGGCCACTAACCGGCCAGACGTTCTCGATCCGGCATTGCTGCGCCCAGGGCGCTTTGATCGACAAATCACCGTTAATCTTCCCGACGTGAAAGGCCGCGAGGAAATTTTGCGCGTGCACGCGAAGAGAGTGAAACTCGCGGAAGGTGTCGATCTTGCCGTAGTCGCACGCGGCACGCCCGGTTATTCCGGCGCTGAGCTGGCGAACGTGATTAACGAAGCAGCATTGCTCGCCGCGCGTCGCGGATTGAAAGGAATCACGCTCAACGAATTGGAAGAAGCGCGCGACAAAGTCCGTTGGGGCAAGGAACGCCGCAGCCTCGCGCTTAGCGAAAAAGAGAAACAGAACACCGCGTATCACGAAGCCGGCCACGCGCTCCTGCTTGAGCTACTGCCGAACACAGAGCCGCTTCACAAGGTCACTATCATTCCGCGCGGGCCGTCGCTTGGATCGACGATGTGGTTGCCCGAAGAAGACAAATACACCAATCGCAAAAACGAATTGCTCGCGAGTCTGGCCGTGAAAATGGGCGGCCGCGTCGCGGAAGAAATTGTTTTCGGCGATGTGACCAACGGCGCCGCTGGCGACATCAAGATGGCAACGGCGATGGCTCGCAAGATGGTTTGCGAATGGGGTATGAGCGAAAAACTCGGCATGGTCGAGTACGGCGAGCACGAAGATTACGTTTTCCTCGGCCGCGAACTGACTCGCAACCGCGATTACAGCGAAGCCACCGCCGAGGAGATCGATCGCGAAGTGCGCCGCTTGCTTGATGACGCGAACCAAACTGCGAAACAAACGCTCATCGCGAGCCGCGACAAACTTGACGCGATCGCGAAAGCGTTGCTCGAGTACGAGACATTGGATGGTTCGCAGATCAAGGAATTGATCGAGCACGGGCAGATGCTGAACCCGCCGCGCGCCACAACTCCGATTTCGGGTGAAAAAATGCCGCCCGAAAAACCGCCACGCCAGGTCGTGGTCGGCCCAGAAGCCCCGCCCCTGCCCGGCGCTCTCGGCGGCGCACCAGCATAAGTCCGAACCGTTAGTCGAACAGTTTTCGCTTCGCTCCAGCCTAGAGAACGCGCTTACTCACTGGGCGAAGGCTCGGTCGTTGTTGGAGGCGGCGAGTACGGGTGATCCCTCAGAGTCGGATAGTTGTGAGTGTTGTAATCACCGTTCCCGCTCGGATGATCGTGCCGGTAAGCCTTCAACGCGTACTGGGTACGTGGGCCGAAGATTCCATCGATCTCACCCCGATAGTAGCCGGCGTTTGCGAGTCGGTGTTGCAGCTCGGCAACTTTCGCGTCGTAATGGTTTCCGTACCCGTAGGCGTAGCCATTGTCGTATCCATTTCCGTAGCCGTAACCATAACCGGGATCGATGTAGTAACCGCTGCCATAGTACCCGTACGGATAACCATAGGGATAACTATAATAGTACGGATAACCCCACCAGCCCCAGAATGGGAACCCGAAGTCGCTGGTGAAGACGACATTGTGATCGTGATGATGATGATGCCAGTTCCAATTATCACTCCGATGGCCGTTCCAATGCTGACCATTCCAATGTTGGACAGCCCAGTGTTGACCGTCCCAATGTTGACCAACAAAATGCTGGCCGTTCCAGTGCTGGCCATTCCACGCAGCGATTCGGTTGCCGCCAGCGAACGGTCGCGCGAACCCGACTCGTGCCGGTATAGGGGCGAAGTGGTTGGCGCCCGCGCGATGGGGCCCAGCGCTAAGTGTCGATGTAGCGAGAGTTGTCGCCAGGAAGCAACCCAGGTAAGACAGGGGTTTCGTATTCATAGGGTGTCAGGATCCTAAACGTTACACACCGCAGAGCGGCCAAGGTTGCGTACGGCAATACCCTGCAACATTCGCGGGGCAAGATCGCGCTCGGGTGGCGGCTTGGTTCATCCTAGTCAATGTTGACCGATGAGGAGCAAAGAAACTGATATCACTCTGAAACGGTTCGAATCACCGGACGAAACCGGTGTCATGTAGAAAGGAAAATTTGAATTCGCAAACATCGGCGGAATGACAATCGGGCGCGCGACCTATGATCCGGGCTGGAAATGGAGCAACGATGTCGGTCCGCGCGTCGGCGCGAGGCGTTGTCCGGTTGAGCATGTCGGTCTCGTAATCTCCAGTTCAGCCGCGGTCACGTTCGATGACAGACGCGTGGTTGAATTGAAACCCGGCGATCTTTTCTATGTTCCACCAATTCCGCACGACAGCTGGGTAATCGGCGATCAGCCGATCGCTGCACTCTCTCGGCGCTGAAAAATAAACGAAAAAGGGCCGGTGAAACGATTGATCTCATAGCGGCTTCATTATTTTCAACGTCTGGATCGAAGTGTATTCCTCGGGCCCATCCTGTCCGAACTCGACGCTGATTCCGGACTGCTTCGCTCCGCCAAAAGGCGCATTTGGTTGAACCGTTCCGTGCTCGTTCACCCACGCGGCTCCGCATTACACGCGCGCCGCCAGCCCCCGCTCGCCTACTCGCGCCGTTGTTTCTCGACGAGGTGGCGCAACTGCCGCTCCATCGTCTTGAACGCGTCGTGGATCACTTTGTTGAGCGGCTCGTGCGAACCGTTGTCTTTTTGTTGTTCGTCCGCGACGAGTTCGTGACGCGGTCTGACGGTGACATCGATTCGGCAACGATAGGGATTTCCTTTGTGATGCGTGTGGTTGGTTTGCTCGATCACGACGTCGCAGCGGTTAATGTGATCGCAAAATTTGTCGAGGCGCGCTGCATAAATCATCACGAGATTGTCGATCTTCTCTGATTTCTTTAGGCCGCGGTACGTGATGTTAACGGGCAATTGCATAATAAAATATTGAGCTTAAACCGGACGAAGGGAACGAAAATGATTTGGTAATTTTGCGGGCTCGACTTTCACGAGATCGGATTTCACGTGCTCGATGAGTCGATTTCTGACGCGATTAGGTAAAAGATCGACAATCGCGGAATGAATTTCCGACGGCGCGGCGAACGCCCACCCTTTGTTTCCGCTACCATTGATGAGTTTCGTGATTTGATCGGCCAGCTCTTTATTGATACGCCGTTCGGTTTCGGTCTGGAGTTTACTCTCGGCGATTGAGGCGGGTCCGCGATGTACGCCGGCGCCCTCGCTCACGGGAAAGCGCCCCGCCAAGTCAGTCACCTTGTCGATCAGTCTGCCGTGGGCATCCGTGATGTCGAATGCCTGAATCAATTGCAAGCTCGGCCCGCGAGTTGGAGTTTCGTTGACCTGGTACGCCTTCAAACTGCCGCGATCCGCTGCGATGACGAGTGAAGCCGGAATCATAACTAGCTGCGGCCCTGGAGCGTCGAAAACGCGCTCATCAATTCTCTATAAATAGAATCGCAACGGGTTGCAATCTCGCGTTGAGCAAAAATTCGGATTTATTTTTTGCGGCCGGCGCGTTCTTCCTCGCCAGTGATCGCGGCGAGCCCTGCGACCGCGCGTTTTTTCCACGATTCGACGCGAGCCCGCGGCTGTTCACCCTGAGTGAGAACAAATAAAGTGGCTGATCGCGGGCCAAGATCGACATCATCACCCGAGGGAAACTTTTTCAGCGCCTTAAGGAAACCATCCTCGTTCGTGGTATCGAGAATCTGGGCCCACTCGAGGTGTTCTTCGCCAGGGAGAAGAAATGGAATCGGCTCGTAGTGCGCATTGATCAGAAGAAGAAAAGTGTCGTCGTGCAGCGGTTCGCCGCGCTCATCGATCAAGTCGTCGACGTCGCCACTCACTAGCATTCCCAAACAACGCACAAAGGGGGATTGCCATTCTTCTAAAGTCATTTCGTTGCCCCCCGGATTAAACCACATCACGTCGCGGATCTCACCCGCCGGCACGGGTTTGCCCTCGAAAAATTTCGGCTGTCGAAAAACCGGGTGCTCCCGGCGCAGGTGAATCAGTTTGCGTGTGAACTCAAACAAACGTTCTTGCTTTTCATTCCACTGCCAGTTGAACCAGCTGATCTCGTTGTCCTGACAATAAGCGTTGTTGTTCCCCTTTTGGGTCCGGCCAAACTCGTCGCCGCCCAAAAGCATCGGCATGCCTTGCGACAGAAGCAGCATCGTCAAAAAATTGCGCTGTTGCTGCCGACGCAAGCTCTCGATCTTCGGATCGTCGGTCAGACCTTCCGCGCCGCAATTCCACGAACGATTGTTCGGATCGCCGTCCCGATTCTCTTCGCCGTTAGCTTGGTTATGTTTGTCGTTGTAACTGACCAGATCGTTTAACGTGAAACCGTCATGTGACGTGATGAAATTCACGCTGTGATAGGGTCGACGCCCGTCGTCCTGATAAAGATCGGGGCTACCGGTTAATCGATAACCAATTTCGCCGATGAGACCTTCATCGCCGCGCCAAAAACCACGCATTGCATCGCGGAATTTCCCGTTCCATTCCGCGAACGGCCGCGGAAAATTTCCAACTTGATACCCGCCATCACCAACGTCCCACGGCTCGGCGATCAATTTTACCTGCGACAGAACTGGGTCCTGCTGAATCACTTTAAAGAATGCGTGAAATTTGTTCACGCCACTGCCGTCGCGCGCGAGCGCAGGCGCGAGGTCGAACCGAAAACCGTCGACGCGCATCTCGGTCGCCCAATAGCGCAGACTGTCCATCACCAACTGCAACGTGCGCGGACGAAGGGTGTCCACCGTGTTGCCCGTGCCTGTGTAATCTAAATAGAAACGCGGATCGTCCGCGAGCAGCCGGTAATAGACGGAGTTGTCGAGGCCGCGAAAACAAACGGTCGGACCGAGATGGTTTCCTTCGCCGGTATGATTGTAAACAACATCCAGGATCACTTCGATCCCGGCAGCGTGAAGATTGCGCACCATTCCTTTGAACTCAGTCACTTCTGCGCCGGGCTCGCGATTGCTGGAGTACGGCCCGTGCGGCGCAAAAAAACCAATCGAGTTGTAGCCCCAGTAATTCGTTAGGCTGCGATCGACCAACGCTTTGTCGTCAAGATGAGCGTGCACTGGCAACAGCTCGACAGCGGTCGCGCCAAGATTTTTCAAATAACGAATCGTCTTCTCATTCGCGATTCCCGCATAGGTGCCGCGCAAATTTTCAGGGATCTCTTGCCAGAGTTTTGTGAATCCCTTCACGTGCAACTCATAGATCACTGTTTCAGAAAGCGCCGTGGCTGGGCGTTTGTCGTCGCCCCAATTGAAAGCGCTATCGATCACCATCGACTTCACCATCGCCCACGCGTTGTCACGCGAATCGCGAGAAAGATCTTCCGCCGGATCCCCGACGGTGTAGCCGAACATTTCATCCGACCATTTGATCTGCCCTGGGATCGCTTTCGCGTAAGGATCGAGCAACAGCTTCGAGTCGTTGAACCGCAGTCCGCGATTCGGTTCGTACGGACCGTAGGCTCGGTAACCGTAAAGTTGTCCCGGCCGCACCTCGGGTAGGAACGCGTGCCAAACTTGTTCGGTTTGTTCGCGTAACGCTACGCGAGCTATTTCCTTCGGCGCATCGATGTCGTCGAACAAACAAAGTTCGATGCTGGTCGCGTGCTCGGAAAAGATTGCGAAATTGACGCCTTCGCCGGTCCACGTTGCACCGAGCGGGTACGGTTTTCCGGTCCAGGCTTTAACGGTTATCATGACGCGCGACAGTTCTTATCCCTCACACCGTGACAACGCGCAATCCGCGATTCGGCGCCGAGCGCTAGAATAATCGTTGGACTAGTGCTGAGGGTGATGACGTTTCGCACCCGGAAGAAGCGATCGAGCAAGTAAACAACACTTCATACGGGCGTTGATTCCGGGTTCGAGTGCTGGGCGATCCAGTCTCACCTTTTGCCATCGGCTGGCCGATTACCTGGAAACCTGACCAACGGGGTCAAATCTAAACATTTGGCATTTCTGTGGGTCGGCACCCGCAAAACCTAGAGCTCGTCAAAACGCGCCTCCTCGTTCAGAACGCGCTTCGTTTCGTCGAAGATGGAACACGCCTCTTGGGGCGAGTTGCCGACTGCGGTAAGGCCCAGCCGTCCCGCGCTGCCAAGACCGCTGAGCATGTGAAAAACGACGCCTGTCTGCCGGACCTGTCCGAAGTGCAGGCCGCGGCGGACGAGGACATCGAAAAGATCATCCAGTGTGAATCCTCGATACCGTGGTGATTCGAGATGGTCGCTGGCCACGAGAAATTTTTTGCGCCCGTTCGGCGCGATGAAGGTAGCGCTTTCCGCATCGTAGACGCCACCAGTCAGAAATTGCAGGGTGAGGAAAGGGTGGGTGGTTCCGCCTTTCCGAAGATTGATCTCGATTGCATAAGCTTGCCATGGGGCGGTATCGTGCGCGCGGGCGACGACGAAATCGAGCGCGAAGCGACCGATCACACCAGCGTCTCGCAAGAGCTCTCCGACTTTTGCAGCGTCGCGCGTGATCGCGCTCGCATAAGTTGGGTCGGCTGGAAAGATGCAGCCGAGATAGCTTTGTCCGGTCGGACCACCAAGCAGTTGGTCGTGCGTTGAAAGAAGTTCCACTTTGCCCAGCGGCGTGATTCGCAGCTGCACACTCGGACTGCGCACTTCTTTCGCTCCGACGCCGACGCGTTCTTCGACAACTCCGCCGCGGGCGCGAAACTTCGCCGCGTACTCATCAAAGCCAACTTTGCCGAGTTCGAAGCGCATCCCTCGCACGCGCTCGGCGATCGCGGCCTCAGTGGGGTCAGCCAGATTAGACAGATCCACAATCGCATTCCCTTCGCCGGAAACGCCTTCATTCAATTTCACTACGGCCTGTGCCATCGAAGGTCGCCGGGCGCGCATTCGAACCAGTGCCGTGACGACGTCGTCGATGCTTGTCAAATTGTCGAAGCCGAGCGGGTGATTGATACCCGCGCGGGCAAATAGCTGCCGGCATCCGCTCTTCGTTCCAAAGGAAAGATGGCGTGGGTCCGCGCCATACAGCGGGATTCCAAGGCGCAAGGCGAGATTTCGTTCCAGGAAGGTTGTATTGTAGCAGACCAAATGAGCGCAGTCTTTATCCAGGATGGCGGCTTCGATGCGCTCAAGCAGGCGCGGCCGCTCGAGTAGCTTGAGGGAGAGAGGGCGGGCGGATTCATCATGCGGGGAGAGCAAAGTGAGTCGACGCATTGCGTGACTCGGGATGACGCCCGGAAGAAGATTGAGGTAATATTCGATCACGCTGGGGTGAATTGCCTGAGAAGTGACATAAATCATGCGTGCGCGGGGCTGCGCCAGGAGCAAAAGAAGGAAAAGGAACCGCTCTTCGTAGCCTTGAAGCCCGAAGCCCGTCAATGCCACATCGACTGAGATTGACGGAACGACAACGATGGTTTGTTCATTTTGATTGAAAGACTCGATTAATCGCCAGAGCGGAACGAGTTTTCGCTGGAGTTGATCGAATTGTGCTGCCGCTTCTTCAGCGGAGAAGCCAGCAGGAAGTCCGATTAACGCCGGATCACTTGTCATATGCGACGGAAAGAAATCGACGGAATCAAGATTGTCCGAGCTGCGCCGCGAGGCCAGCGGAAACTCAAGAGGGCTCAGCGAACCGAGACGGGGTCACATCTAAACGTTGTGAAAGGGGTCTAACCAATCGATGAAGCAACGGTCCTAAATCCAATGAGCGTGGGCAAGACTGCCATGTCCTCAGCCGTCCCTTATCTTTTTCTCGTTAGGCGCTTGCCAGCTTTCACCAGAACAACCGAAAGCATCAAAGTTTATGAAACCAACGCTATTCCTAACTGTAGCGGTAACATTGATCGCCGCACCGAACTGCTGGCAGAATCCAAGTATCAATACCTTACAGCGGCTTCGGTTCGGTCGCGAAGGCGCGGGAGGCACGGTCTTGCGGCGTATCTCGCGCTATAAATGGTGAGAATTATTCTGTCCCTTGTCATCTTTTGCGCGGCGGCCGTACACGCACAGGATTATCGCCGGCTCGGTTACCCGACGCCTAGGAAGTGGCGTCGTTCTAGTTGATGTGAACAATGCTGGCAAGGTACCGCCGCAAAAATGTTACAGATTACCGCAGACGCTTACTTGGATGCGCTGGCGTTAGATAAATTCAAGCAGTGGCGCTTCAAACTCGGCGTGACGATCCCTAAAGCAAAGATCCCGTGACGTTCTCAATCGCCGGCGGGAAATATTAGCCCAGATCGCTTTGGCCTTTGCTGCCGAGATACAGAACAACAAAGGCGATACCGAGGAGCGGTTGAAGAACTCGTTCCGCGATGGTCAAAGCCAGCCCTCGATAATCAAATCCATGTGACGTTTGCAGACTGGCGTTGATTTTCTGGAGAACCGCCTGCGGGTCCTGGCCCTGCGTTAGCTGATTGAAATAATGCTGAATTACCGGCCATTCGGCAACCAGCCTCGGCCACAAGATCGCGACGCTGAGCCCAATAATAAACGCGTACCAGATTGAAACAATGAGCGCGCCGCGCCACATCGGGCGTTGATGCCATGGCAGATCTTGGCCGCCGCGCGCAAGATTTCTGCTTTCGCGCAATGAGTCAGTCGCACTCAAATTTCCAAGCACAGCGAATTGCTGCCAGAAAAGCACGTTGATAAAAAACCGCCCGAATAACCAAAGCTGAACCGCGAGCAGACCTAGCGCAATGACAATTGAGAAGAGCGTCGATGAAGTCACAACCATGATCGCGATACCCAACGCGAAGACGAAGAGCAAAAAGAAGACGCCCCAGACAAAGAGGCCGACGCCGGCAACGCGCGGCCAATATTTGATCGCGCCGTTGAGGACGTTGAGGAATCCGAAGCGTTGTCCAGTCACCAGCTCGGCCGTGAGGATTTGTATGCCGGCGATGTAAACCGGAATAAGGACAATGCGAAGAACCAACATGCACATTCCGAAAGCCCAGGGGACAAGCGTTCGCAGATCGAGATTCACGCCCTGCGCCGTGTCGACGAACCGGCTGGTCAATTCGGCGCAAAAAATCGGAACGATGCTCAATAGCGACAGCGCAAGGAATTGGAAAAATCCGCGAAAATAAATTCGAAACGTTTCGACAAGGATGTTTCGATTCAGTGGCTTGGCGGCTGGTTGCTGATCGCTGACCTCTGTTTGCTGACTGCTGATTTGTGATCTCTGACGGCTGACCGCTGTCTGCACATGTGACGCTTCGCTTCGAAACAGCCCTGGAATCTCGCCCGCCGTCTTCCACGAGTCGACATCCACGAGGCGTGCCGGATTGCTCGGCAGCAGGCGCCCCTCCGCTTTCCATTCACGCAACGTCGCGAGATCAGCCGGACCATATTCCTTTCCCTGAACGCGAATCATCCACTGCTCGGCCATCGCTTGATCATGGAGCAAGCCGCATCCAGAATCCAGATCAGGGATGAAGCTCCTTTTGATTGATGGACATTATTACGTTTACCGGTCGTTTTTCGCGATCCCGAACCTGTCGAACTCCAAGGGCGAACTGACAAACGCAATTTTCGGTTTCACCAAGACGCTGCGTTTGATGCTGAAACATCTGCAGCCGGCGCTCGGCGCAGTTTTTTGGGACGAAGGAATGCCGGAACGGCGCGTGAAATTGCAACCGGCTTACAAGGAAACGCGCAAAGAAATGCCATTGCCGATGATCCCCCAGCTCGAGTTCATTCAAAAACTAACGCCGCTGCTCGGGTTCAAAAACATTTCGCTTCCAAACACGGAGGCTGATGACTTGATGGGCTGCTATGCGATGGCGGCGTGCAAGCGCAAAGGCATTGAAGTCATCCTCGCGACGAACGACAAAGATTTGTATCAGCTCATCGGGCCGTGTGTGAAAGTTTATACGACGGCCAAGGCCGATCTCTCGTCACCCAAGGATGCGTTCGCGTTGCTCGGTGAAACCGAAGCTATCGCCAAATGGGAAGTGCCGCCGAAACTGATCGGTGACGTTTTGGCGTTGACCGGCGATTCGGTTGACAACATTCCCGGCGTCACCGGGCTCGGGCGCAAGACCGCGGCGTCGCTAATCAAGGAATTTTGCGGACTAGAAGCGCTGCTTTCGAACCTCGACAAGGTGAAGAGCGACAAGATGCGGATAAAACTGACCGCTGCGCGCGAGCAGATTGAGCAGAACCGGAAAATGGTCACGCTCGATTCCCACATGGAGCTGCCGGTGCCGATCGACGATCTCAGAATCACGCCGAATTATGCCGCTCTGATCACTCAGCTTGAGAAATGCGAGTTCAAGTCACTCTTGCAGGAAGTAAAAGACGAGGCGGCAAAGGCCGGCGTTTTGGTCCAGCAAAAGATGCAGTTGTAAGTCCTTGGACCCGTTGGGACTACTCAGTCCGAAAAATTCGTAAAAAATTCGAACGCCGCGCTGCGACCGCTGTCTAATTTAACAGGTTAAGGCGATTCGGGCGGTTGCACGTTTATTGTATTTGCTGTTTCTCCTTGGCGTGCGCTGCCCGAATCTTTTTCTTTTTTGTACAGATTTCTGGGACGACTCCTGCGCCGGACTCGCGAGTCAATCGCCCTACAGGTGCGTGGAAACTGCTGTCAACTGCGGTGTTGCGGCCACCCCAACCAAAGTGTTTCATAGCGACCGCGGTTTATGGAGAGCGACACCAGCCCGTTCGGCCTGCGCGGCTTCCTGATTGATGCGCCAGAGTTTGGCACTCTTCGCGGCAGACCCAACGGCGCCCTGTTGATCGAAAACGGAAAGATTTCGGAGGTCGGAGATTACGACGATCTTCGCCGGCTTCGGCCAAACCCGATTCGATGGATCGATCACCGCGGCTCGGCGATCTTTCCCGGTCTGATCGATTGCCACACGCATCTGCCGCAATATTCGGCCGTCGCGCGTGGTGAAAGCGAGCTGTTGCCATGGCTAAGACAGCACATTTTCCCTGTCGAACGCGAGTTCACGGGACCGAAAGCACGGGCCGAAGCGCCGCTGTTCTTCCACGAGCTGGCGCGAAACGGTACGACGACGGTCATGGCCTACGCCGCGATTTACGAGGATAGTTGCGAGATCGGATTCGGAGCCGCTAAAGTTAGCGGTATTCGCGCAATTCTCGGCAAAATGATGATGGACATCGGGTCGTACGGGCAGCTTCAACCGAAAAAAGTGCTCTCAATTTCGCTGCTCGAAAGCGAACGACTCTGTCGAAAATGGCATCGCGCCGAGAATGGACGGCTCGAGTATGCGTTTAGTCCGCGTTTCGCCGTCACCTGCTCCGAAAAGATGATGCGGGGCGCGGCGGAGCTTGCGGCCCGGCTCGGAGCTTATCTGCAAACGCACCTCGCCGAAAACCGCGAGGAGCTCGCGAAGGTCCATCACCTTTACATGACCGCGCGTGATTACGCCCACGTGTATGAAAGATGCGGAATGCTGACCGCGCACACGATGCTCGGGCATTGCATTCATCTAAGTCCGCGCGAGATCGCCGCCATCGCAGCTGCGCAATCGAGCGTGGCCCATTGTCCGAGCTCAAATCTCTTTCTCGGGAGCGGTTTGATGAAGCTCGATCAACTTTTGAAAGCGGGAATCAATGTCGGACTCGGTTCCGATGTCGCCGGCGGACCGGAATTGAATATGTGGCAGGTGATGCGCGCCGCGATCGAAGTGCAAAAAGCGCGCAGTTCTTACGAATCAAACCTGAGGCCGCTTCGTCCGAGCGAAGCTTTCTATCTCGCGACGTACGGTGGCGCGCGAGCACTCGGCAAAGCGAACATCATAGGCACGCTCGACGTCGGAAAAGAAGCAGACCTGACGATCGTCGATCTAATAACGCTCCTGCCCTACCCCCGCGCGGATGCTCTGACGGGACTTGCGCCTGAAGACGTGGTCGCCCTCTGCATTCATCGTGGAGGTCCGCAAGCCAACCTCGAAACGTACGTCCGCGGACGTTGCATTTATCAAGCGCCGAACCTCCCGCCTGCGCCATGAAACGGCAGATAGTCGATCCGATTGACGTCGCACTGCGAGAAGACATCGGCGAAGGCGACATCACGACCGATTTCTTTGTCTCGAAAGATCAGGAAGCAACCGCGCGAATTATCGCCCGGGAGCGCGCGATCCTCGCCGGAGCTGAAACCACCGCGGAAGTTTTCCGTCGGGTCGATTCCAAAATTCAAATAACAAGCTCTCGAACAGACGGAAGCGAAGTGCACGCTGACGAAAGCGTGATGGAACTTCGTGGCGCCGCACGCTCAATCCTGAAGGCGGAGCGTGTAGCCTTGAATTTTTTGCAGCGACTGTCCGGCATCGCAACCATGACGCGCAAATTCGTTGAAGCTGCCGCGAGCAAGCACGTGAGGATTCTCGACACGCGCAAAACCACACCCGGTCTGCGGGTACTCGAAAAAGCGGCCGTCGTCGCCGGCGGCGGCCACAATCATCGCTTCGGTTTGTTCGATATGGTGGTGCTCAAGGACAATCACCTTGCCACGAGCGCGGGATTCGATGCATTTGCAAAAGCGGTCCACAAATTCCACGAAGTACGACCGAATGTCCGAATCGAAGTCGAAGTGGACACGCTCGAACAGGTCCACGTGTTATTGGAGGTCGACGAAATCGACATCATTCTGCTCGATAACATGACGTCGGCGCAGATTCGCGAAGCAATCGCGCTCGGCAAAGGCAGAGTGAAATTCGAGGCGAGCGGTGGCGTAACGTTGAAAAACATCCGGCAAATTGCGGCGACTGGCGTCGATTACATTTCTATCGGCGCGCTCACCCACTCGCCGCGCGCGATCGATTATTCTCTAGAACTTACGCCGACCGCCTCATGACTGCGTTCGACGCGCTTACTGCCAACAAACTGCGCGCGGAACTCGGCCCATCAATCGTCGGACGCGAAGTTGTTGCGCTCGAGGAAACAACGTCGACCAACGATTCCGTTTTAGAGCGCAGTTCCGCATCGACGCCGGAAGGTTTGGTCGTGTTTGCCGAGCGCCAGACGGCCGGACGTGGCCAGCGGAGTAACCCGTGGGAATCTGCTGCCGGCAAAGGACTTTGGTTTTCAATTTTGCTTCGACCGAACATCAACATTGGAGAAGCGCCGCGCTTGGCGGAATGGAGCGCGCGGACCGTCGCTGAGACAATTTCAAAGATGTTCGCGTTGCACGTGACGTTGAAATTGCCGAATGACGTGATGGTTGCGGGGAAAAAAGTCGCCGGCGTTCTCGTCGAAATGCGCGCACAACCAAACGCGCCGCATATCGCCATTGTCGGCATCGGCATAAACGTGAATCATCAGCCGGAGGATTTTTCGGTTGAACTGCGCCCCCGGGCGATTTCTTTGGCGATCGCGTTGGAACGCGACGTTGATCGCCACCAACTCGCAGTCGAGCTTCTAAAGAATCTCAATCGAACTTACGCCGGCTCTTTCGGGCGGTAATTTTGCAGCCCGCGCAATTTTTCAAACGCCCGCCCGCTGTCGAGTTCTTCCTGTGCCAACTCGATTCCCTCTTTCAGGTCTTTGGCCAAGCCGGCAACCACGAATCCGCCGGCTGCGTTCGCAACCGTCATGTCGCGCTTCGCGCCAGCAATCTTTCCCGAAAGAATTCCATCGATCGTCTCAGCGTTCTGAGGCGCATTCCCCCCTTGCAAATCGCCCACAGAAGCGCGCGGAATACCGAGCCAACTCACATCGAGAATCGCGCAGTTAACTTTTCCCTCATTCAGCTCAGCGATTGTGGTTGCGCCGCTGATCGAAATGTCGTCCATGCCAGCGCCGTCATCGCCAAGACCATGTACGACCCAGACATGTTCGCGTCCGAATTCCCGCAACGCCTCCGCGAAAATTCCGGTGAAACGTGGATCGAAAACACCGATCAACTGTCGCGATGGTCGTGCCGGATTCAGAAGCGGCCCGAGGATGTTGAAAATCGTGCGCTGATTTTTTCGGGCCAGGCGCTGTCGCATCTCCGCCAGCGCTCGAAACGCCGGATGATAACTTCGCGCAAACAGAAAACCGAGTCCGTGACGTTTCAGGCTTTCGTTCAATTGCTTTGGCGTAAGATCAATCTCGACCCCGAGGTGTTCCAGAACGTCCGCGCTTCCGCAACTCGATGTCACGCGGCGATTGCCATGCTTCACCACGACCGCTCCGCCGGCTGCGACGACGAACATCGCGGTGGTTGAAACGTTGAAGAAATCGAATCCGTCGCCGCCCGTTCCGCAGATGTCGACCATCGGTCCAGGCAATTGCGCCGGATCAATCATCGGATCGACCGCGCGCTTCATCAGTTGCTTCACGAACGCGACAATTTCTTCCAAAGTTTCACCTTTCCTGTGTAAAACGGTCAGAAACTCGGCTTTCAGTTCGTCAGTGACCTGATCGGAGAGTAACTGCGCAACGGCCGATTCGACATCGCCGCTGTTGAGATCGTGGCCGCTGCGCAACCTCTCGATGAGCGCTTTCAAATTAGCAGAACCTGCAAGCTCATGCCGCTTGCGCGAACCATTCACGGTAAACCCTCGGCGAAATCTCGGAGGGTTTGATCTCGCTTCGTCCGCCCCAGAAAACATTCGTGTAGGAAACTGGAATGCCACACGCCTCAAGATGTCGATCGATCGCCACCTTGTGATCGAGCAATCGGCGTTTATCGGCGCCGTGCGCCACGGCCATGACGTTTACGTTTCTAAATTCCGTGCCAGCTTCGCGCCAGTAACAGTGCGTTAGGATTTGATGCCGTCCAACCTGACCGCCGGCTTCAATCTCACGGCCCGGGGGCACTGCCCAATGAAACAGCGCGTTGAATCGCGTAACGCGAACGCCTGTTTGTGACGGTTTGACGTGTTCAAGGAACGTTGAAAAGCGCCCGATGATTTTGCGCCCGCTCAAATCTTCCGCTACGCGATAAAACTCATCCAAATTCACACCCGCTTTGCTCGCGCGCGACGCCCATGGGGTAGGACGAATTTCGTCCGCCGCGAGTTCGCGCTTCAGCGTGAGCAAGATGTTCCATTCGTGCTCACTTAGTTCGACAACTTCCACGCGAATCATCTTGGCCGGCGCGTCCGCTTTTTCGCCGGGTTCGATCGTCTTTCGGCGAACGTGCCCGACCCCAAGCGCGAAAATCCCTTTTGCCGGCATGATCCGGAATTTCTCGGCGTTGACCTTTTTCGTGAGCAACTCGCAATGTTTCTCCAACGAAAAACCGTGCGGCACTTTCAGTGTGGTCCAAAGTCTGTATTCCGAGCCGGCGGTCACGGTGTCGGTTGAGCGCACGACGACATGACCCGAAAACGGGTCGCGTTGAAACATCCAATCGAACGCGCTGTCGATTTTTGCCTCCGGAACCTTCCACGCGACCAGCGCGCCATGGGCAAGGTTTGTCGCGAGAAGCGTTTGCCGAACGCGTCGAATGGTTCCCGCGCGCAACATCGCCGCGATCCGCGACATTACACCGTCGACGTCAACACCGGAGCGACGCGCAATTTCCTCGAACGGTTCGCGTACAAAGCCTTCGATTTTGTCCTCCGAAATCGCGAGGATCTTCGCGTTGATCGGATCGTTATACTCGACCGGTAGCATCCAAATTAATCGGATGACGGAACGAAATTGTCCAACGCGCTCCGAAAAGGATCACTCCGCTTTCTTTTCCTGATCGTTGACGCCCAGCCAATCACGCAGGCGTTGCCGACGCAGCTCGAACGTCTTGCGCAGCTCCTCGCGCTGTTCTGGTTTCAGGATTGGCCCGATGCGCTCTTCACCGCGTTGAAGAATTCCTTCCGTCTCGCGCAGGTTAACCGCGCGCTGATTCGTGAGCTCGCCGTCGATCTGTTGCAAAATGGGGCGGATCTTTTGTTCCTGCTCCGGCGTTAATTTCATTTGCGAAACCCAACGCTGCGGCGCATTCGAAAACCATCGCTGCGGGTCGCGACTCCGGCGAAGCTCATCTTTCGCCGAGCCCATAATGAAAAACGCACCAGTTACCGCGCCTACAACAAAAGTTGCAACCACCAGGAAAACGACTTTCCATCGATTAACGCCGTTCATTGTGACTAGAAACAAAATCGAGCCGCAGCTAAAAGCCATCTTTTTCGACGCCGCCGGCACACTTTTCTATCTGCCGCGTGGCGTCGGCTATCATTACGCGCTGGTCGGTGCCCAACTCGGATTAAAATGGGACTCTCGAGAGCTTGATCGCGCATTTAACAACGCCTGGGACGCAATGCGTCCGCGCGGACCAGCCGACGGCCCGCGCGAAAATGACGACAAAGATTGGTGGCGCCAACTCGTCGACCTTGTGCTGAACGAAGTCGCGCCTTCGCTCAAGGAGTTCGATCGCGACAATTTTTTTGAAATCGTTTACGAGCACTTCGCCGAGGCCAACGTGTGGGAGCTTTATCCCGAAGTCGTCGAAGTCCTTGAAAATCTGCATCCGCGGTTTCAACTCGCCGTCATTTCAAATTTTGACGGACGCCTCCGCATCATTCTGGAGCAGCTCGGGGTCTCCAAGTTTTTTCCACACGTTTTTGTTTCGAGCGAGCTCGGCGCGGACAAACCCGATCCAGAAATTTTTCGGCGCGCCTTGAACGTGATCCATCTCAAGCCGAACGAGATTCTTCACGTCGGCGACGATCCGGAGCGCGATTGGAAAGCGGCGACAAGCGTTGGATTGTCGATTTTTCAGTTGGAGCGAGGGAGGAATTCCCTTTGCGACCTATTGTCGATCCCATGACGGAAAAATAGGTCGGCCGGCACTCGACAACGGCCGTGGGCCGCTCGTGATCGTCTTTGCTACGGCCAGACTCAGGGGCATTCGCCTCGCAAAAAGCTGAAAGCGGAAAACGGAAAAGAAAAGTGACGAGCCACGAATGGCCCGCATGCGATCAGATTGACGAATGGAAATTAAAAGAGTTGGTTCACAACCGTCGGCTAAGGGACCGGCGGACTGGTTCACGGGCACCGTGCGGATTGATCCGCTGTTCCATGGGCCTAACGAGACCAAGCTTAGCCACCGCTGACGAAAGCGAGCGTTGCTGTGGATTTAGTTGTTGAACCTGTCATGTGGAGATTTTCCATCCGGTCAGTGGTTGGCTGGAGGGCATGGTTAGCCTGTTCTCGCGGAGTTCGTCATCATTCTAATGCGCCCAGCCCATAAAGACGACAAACACTGCAACGGTGTCGGCAATTCCGTGTGCTAAGATCGGAGCCCAAAGATTTCGTCCAGATAGCAGATAGGCGGTCCCAAGCACCAGGCCAGAATACGTGCTGTCGAGCACGCCCGATGGACCTTTATAGTAATGACCAAACCCGAAGAGCAGTGAAACAAGGACCATGGCCGCCCAGTAGGCGAAGTTCGAGCGTCCCAACACGTCGGCCGCGCGCATGAGTAAATAGCCGCGGTAGGATAACTCTTCACCGAACGACGCGAACGTCCAAACAATTAGGAGAGCGATTAGCGTTCGCCTCCAGCCCGATGCTCCCGATTCGATGACATTGGACACATGCTCCGGTCCTGGCCAGAGGTGCTGGGCGAGCGGTTCCACAACTAGTTCGCTGCCCAATAGCAGGATCGCCGCCGTAACGACAGCCAATGTCACAGTTTTCCACCATGACTGTGGTCGGCTCAATCCAGCGTATTTCCACCCACCATTTCGCCGTCGCAGCGAAACCCAGCCAAGAACGAACAAGATAGGAACTTCATTCGGCAAAATATGAAAGATGTTGTGCGCAAGAACGATGAAGACGCCTAAGGCAAGCTCCAGAGAAGAAAAGGAGCGCGCGCGCGGCGTGAGTGTTGACGGTGGTATATTGATCGCTCTGCGGCTCTGCTCGTTATCCAATGACACGTCACCGGCCCAGGAGGTTAGTGGCACAAAGAGCAATCAAGATTACAACGATTCTTTCTGCCGCTCCCAATGTGTACATTATTTATGTCTGGTTGTTTGTTCCCAAGACGAAGATTTGACCTAACGAGAAAGAGATAAGCCTCGGCAGCGTGCCGTGGCAACGCGGCCGGCGTCATGCGATCAGGGCTATGGCTTTATCGTTTGGTTAGGTGTCTGAAGCGCAACGACCGATCCCCATGCTATGCAGTGGCCAAAACAGGCCCTCGATCGCGTTGATCCTTCGCACCCCAGATCAAAAGCCAAACAATAATCGGTAACTCGCAAACCGTGAGCGGCGACGCGAACTTATCAACGACATCGCCATAAGCTGGCAAAAGTAAAAAAGTCACGCTGGTGGCGAGATAGCTCAACCCGGCAAGAAAAAGCAAATAGCCCAGAAAACGTGGAATGAAACCTGATCTAATGACAAGAATCCCGAACGGAAATAGCCACAAGCCCCAGAAGATTTCGGCAACCACGATTGCCCGACCGTGCAAACGCATGAGAATGTATGTCAAGACGTTCAGCTGAAGGGTGTCAAAGACCGACAAGAAATTGGCTCCGCTAACGACGATTGAGGCAACAATTTCGTTCACCACGCTCAGAAGCGAGATCGGAATGGAAACTAAAATCAGGATCATCATCGCCAGGGCATGTGTCTCATTAACCGCTTTAAACAAGCGGTAAAGCGCCACAGCCACAAAAATGAAAATGATGGAGCCCAACAGTTCGCATCCGATGCCGAAGCGGAGAAGCGACTCAGAAGCACGAATGTGATTGGCGGTCGCCGTCGGATCGTTAAGCACAATCAACTTGTTCGGGACATAGATAAGTCCAAAAGGTGCCGGGACGCTGGCCAAAAAATATAGCAGTCCTGCCAGTCTTGCCTGCCTCTTGGTTTGGTTCATGTCCATCTTCACGGTATGCAGAGCAGTCACCTAAGGAAACAGAGATAAGCCACGGGGGAGGTCGGGGGCTAACACGCTGAACTTGTTTCGCAATCGGGCCGTTGGCTTTATCGATTGGTTAGATCCGTTGTCTCGGCACGATTTCATTTCTTTGTCCACTTTTCCTCGGCGAACGTTTTCCACTCGCCTTTTTCCACCTGACGAATCAGCGATGTCCACGTCTTTGCCTGCGAGTCGAACGTAAACTTGTTCGTCAGTGCGCCATCCCTCGATTCCCAACGAAGTTCGATAGCAAGCAACTTGTCGTCGAGTTTGCCGCGTCCCGGCGCGTCATAACCCGCACCATAAACATCTAGCCAATGACAAACGTAGGTCTTGTCCGCAGCAACAAAGCTGATGAAGACTAGCGCTTCGTAATCGAGCGATTTCTCACCAGCACCGTAGTGCAGTTTAATGAAATGATGCTTCAACGCCCATTCACCACGCACCGTGCTTTCGACGATGCGGCCATTGCCCATTTTGCGTTCGACCTTCCAATCGCCGACAAAGTTATCGAGGAATGGATCCTTGAGCTCCGCCGGCGGCGGCGCCTGAGCGAAAGCAATAGTGAGCAACAAGGCAAGAATCAGCAGATATATCGATGTTTTCATCAGTTGTAGCGAAAACATCCTTGTCGTTTACTTCTTGCCTTCCAGTCTGAAGCCATATTTTCTCGACACGAGCAGTTGTGTCAAAGTCATTTGCGGCCAATACAACACGCTGTCGGCTACCGGATGCACTACCGATGTGCAGCGCAACACCAACACGTAACCCAGTTGCGTTCGGAAAATGAAGTGATACGGCCGTAAATTTACTGGATGTGACTGCAAAACGAGACGCTTCGCCGCAATGCTCTCGGCAATTTTTGCCTGTTCGGATGTCGATGCGATGGTAGCCAATGACCAGAATTTTGTGCGTGTTAGTCGCGCTCGCGAGCGTCACCTCGATCGCGGCTGAGCCGAGTGCGACGCCAGCGGCATTACCTTCGCCTTTGCCTGCTGCGCCCGAATCCCCTGCCCCGACAATCGCACAGTCGGTAACGGACTTATCGGCGCAACGAGCAGCGGCCGACCGCTCGAAGATTTATCGCGCCGGCGTCGCCTACAGCAAATGGCTCGATGAGATCGCCAAAGATTCCGGCAGCGCG